>Ga0153947_1001467_pt1 | contig 11055 bp, 13 predicted proteins | sample TSNJ031MetaG_FD_104697 | JGI IMG/M metagenome (GOLD analysis project Ga0153947, IMG submission 104697) | Attine ant fungus gardens microbial communities from New Jersey, USA - TSNJ031 MetaG | ecosystem: Host-associated > Fungi > Mycelium > Unclassified | place: USA: New Jersey, Wharton State...
AAACATAGAGATCAGCCTTGCGCCCATCACTACTATGTCGATGTAAACCACCCGCTAGAAGTTCAGAGGTTCTGCCGTGTGATCGAATAGTAGTACGCGAAACTCCAGGGATCCGCGGTCCTAGGCGATTTAAATGTTGTGATTCTTCTTCGTCAGAGATTGGGTATGGTGAGAAGTACCTAGCTAACTTGTTGGGAAAGTCAATAAAGGGCACGAGCAAACGTACCAAGTTTTGATCTGGTAGTTGCCAAAATGGACGGTTTCGAAATTGCGTTGAGCCGTTATTTGCTTATGCTGTTTAATATCAAGATCTTCTGCGGAGAGTTCTCTGTCTGGAGCTAACTGGATGTCGCACAAGCTTGGTCGACTAGACTCAAGCATGCGGCGCTTTCGTTTTCGTGAGGTTGGCACGTTCTTTTCCATGTCCTTGTCAACAGGTTTACAGTCTGCTTCATCCACCCATTCGTCTAGTCGTTTGTCCTGGTCGATATAATGAACATAAACTTGGCCCTCCCTTCTCTGGAGGATAGAAGCATATTCTGGTATATCAGTCACAAAATGTTTGAAAGGTTGGGAGTAACACGCGTCTTACTCAGCGTGCCATCCTCGGCAGTAACATACACGCACTCTTCATGCGGTGATAGTGTTGTATTGACTGCAGGCTTCACCATAAAGTCAGAAGAAGGATCACTAGTTGAGGAAACCGAGTAGCTGGATTATATAAGACAACAACGGATCAAGGACAGGTTATATTATCGACCGCCTATGAATCTGAATATCCACCGAAAGGAAAGCACATTCGTAGGACACGATGAACAAAATCAGCTAACGAGATCTTAATAGTAGAGTATAATATTCTACAAGAGTTGTGCATAAAAAAATAGATGTGATGCATGTGAAACGAAAAGCAAAACTTTCCAACATTTCAGTCCCAAGAAGGGTTCGATCGGTATTGATGGTTTCTGCTCGTTCCGTTTTGCGATGGACTTGTAGGAGACCATTGAGGTGACGCTGGACTGTATGCCGGGGAAGTAGGAGCTGAAAGGGATGATAAGGCACGGGTAGGTGGAATCTTTGAGATCACACTTACAGTATGCAGGAGCTATAGATAGAAAGTTCTTAGATAGATACTGTACCCGAGAGACAACCAATACTTACAGGCAGGCGAATAGGCAGGCGACGTTGGAGCTATCAAGAGTGTCAACCGGTGATCAAGGATAACAGGCATCTGATGCTTACAGTATTTGGGAGATGACGGTGAAGCCATAGGAGAAGTGGGAGAATATTTTGGAGAAGAAGGGCTCATACGAGGAGAGGCTGGGTAAATGTCAATATGATACACCATGTATTGCAACTATAACTCACTTGGAGAGTCTAGATCATAGAGGTGCTATTAGTAATATATCCAGAGCAGTGAATAGAGAAACACACATCTAGGTGAAGCAGGACTGAATGAGGGACTGGTGGGTGAGTAACGAGGCGAAGTTGGGCTAAATGAAGGTGATTGTGGACTATAACGCGGTGAGGTAGGAGAGAACGACGGCGAAGTCGGTGAATATCGTGGGCTAGTCGGAGAGTATGCAGGCGACGTGAGATTGAGAGCAGGCGAGGTTGGCGAATATGTTGGCGACGTTGGACCCCTGCTTCGATCGTAAAATGGCGATGTGGCATAAGGAGACGTGCCAAAGGGTGATGTCGCGCCTCCATAGGGTGATTGTGGAACAAAACTGGGTGAAGTCGGCGAGTAAGCATTTGGTGAGCTTGGACTGTATCCGGGCCTTGCGGGTGACATCCCACCAGCTCCGAGAGGACTTTGACCAAATCCAAGGTATTGAAAATTTGCTGCATCATCGCTACCATTCGAAGCAAGAGGAGTAAAAGAGGCCGATTCACCCTTGAACATACCATCATGCCACATCGGGGAATTAGTATCATAAGGAGTCATTGCTACTTGTCCAGGAGTCATGCCATCGTCAAGATGTGCAGCGAGCATCGACTGAACTGGCAAACTATGATCGACGATGGCATCTTTGAGCATGTCAATATCAAGTGCAACCTCGAACGCCCCAGTGCCCATAGGGGCCATTTGCCCGAACATGACATTTTCGGCAATACCATGACAATCATCCTTTTCGCCAACAGCTGCAGCTTCCATCAAAATTTCGACGGTCTCCTCGAACGAGCATCTCATCAAAGCCCCCGTATCAGCCCGGTTGATTCCATGTCGGGTGATGGCCATGAGGCTGCCACGCTGAGTCATCAAATCACAGAGTAAAGCAAGATGGCGGAAATTGACATAAGAACCATCAAACTCAATGACACTTCGCAATTCCTTCATGATAGCTGCTCTGGCCGCCTCGATACCCAGCACATTGAAAATCTCCACGCAGCTATTCGAGTACGTTCGAGTAAAGTCGACACCATCGATACACATGACCGTCTTCAGATTGACACCATCCGTCTCCAACACCCACTCTTTTGTCTCCTCGTTACTCACAATGCTACCGTCCGATAAGATGGCAACCTGATCCGCTTTCGTCAAAAATACCCTATTGATCCCCTTCACACCACGCAAACTGATAGAGTTGAGCATAGTATTCTCCAATTGCCTCAAGAAGATGTCTTCTTCAACAGTGCCATAGCCCTCATCATCTTTATCCGGACTGCCCAACACACGACAACGGATGACGAGTTTATCTGAGTTATCTTCGGACCAGATTACAAACAAATCGGTCTTGAAACTCTCAGCAATTCTGCTAGCGACATAGTGCATACTAAGCTTCCTATCGATCATCTTGGCGCGGTCAAGTTCAAGACGCAGTAGCCAGGGAGACTGCAAATGAAGCTTGGACTCGATCTCTTCATCAGGGATGGCGAAGAATGATTCAACGAAGACAGAATCTTCCTCGATAATAGTTGTGCTTGGATCGGGATCATACCAAATTTCGACAGCAGCAGTGACAGTCCGGAGAGAAGTATATGCCAACTCTTGTTGGACATTTTTTGCGAGTGTAGTAGAGCGAGCGATTTCCGGCTCGAGACAAATAGTAAGAGAAGGCGTTTTTATGTTTGTCGCAACGTTGATAATCTCTTTCAGACGTGGTACACCGAGCGTAACGTTTTTACTCGACACACCAGCATAATGGAAGGTATTGAGAGTCATCTGGGTGGCAGGTTCACCAATGGATTGTGCAGCCAGAGTACCACACATCTCTCCGGGGTGAACGATGGACTGGTTGAACTTTGACTCAACTTCTCCAAGGACCCAATCAAATGCTTCTTGAGTTAGGTGGAACTTCTCCAGAACGCGGCGAGCGGCGAATGTCGCTCGGATGTGCATCCTAAACATCAACGTGGCATTTTCCTGAGCTTCATGGCTCAAATTGTCGTTACCACGAACAACGATAAGGCGTTTGCCAAGTTCCTGAACACTGTCGACAATATATGCGGGCTCAAGGTCACTTGGTTTACGGCGATCAATGTGGAAAATTTGGGAGGCATTCTGGACGATACGAAGAAGATTAACAGGGAGATAATGTGGTTGCGTGGTCGAGATTCGAGGGAAGATGAATGAGCGAAGGATCTGGCGATCCTGAACAAGCTGTTCGTACTCCTGGTCGAGCTTGGACTGGAGATCAAGTGAGGAGTCGTCGATACCGATCTGAAGGACACCAGGCAGGAATCCACCAGCAGGGTCGGTGACGTCAACACGATAATTGTGCTCAAACTCTTTGTCATTCAGACCAAAAGTCTCTATAGTCTGCTTCTCGATGAAAGCACCATCCATGCCATCTTCACCATATATAAATTGGATGAGATCACCGAGAGAGTTGCGAACTGTTCCATCATAACTAACCATGACGTCCTCGAGTGCCTTGACCAAGCGACGTTGGATGTAACCTGTCTCTGCAGTCTTGACAGCAGTATCAATCAGACCTTCACGGCCGGCCATAGCGTGGAAGAAGAATTCCTGCGGTGTAAGCCCCCTAAGATAAGAGTTCTCCACAAATCCTCTCGACTCTGGACTGAAATCATCCTTTGTAAAATGCGGTAACGTGCGATGGCGGAAACCAAAAGGAATCCGACGACCTTCAACTGATTGTTGACCGACACACACCGACATCTGCGAAATGTTGATAAACGAACCCTTCGACCCAGCTACCACCATTTGCTTGACATTGTTGTCTTCTTTCAAGTGTTTCTGAGCGTATTGACCAGACTGGTCACGAGCCAAGTTAAGCTCACGTTCGACCATGCTTTCGAAGGATTCGCGAATCGTCATACCCGGCTTGGGCTTGAGTCGATCGTGCGTGGCATCGTCGATGATCCTTGCGACTTGAGATTTACGATCTACAATCGTCTGAGTGATGTAGGACATCGTCTTAGCGTCAGCAATGGTGTCGCCGATACCGATACTGAAGCCATTGTGGAAGAGCCAATAATTTACGACACGTTGTAGACCAGTAAATAGTTGTCGAGTGGTTTCCGGACCTTTCTCGCGGAAGACAACATGAACAAGACCGCCTTGTGTAGCACCAACGGTTTTCTTGTCCACAATACCAAATATTAGTTCACCGTTCTCAATAAGCATGCCATCGTCGAAAACAGGATTCGAAGACTTCGGATCAGGGGATCGATAAATGTTGATACCACGAGGTATTGTCATACTCAGTATCTGCTTGCCGGTCCAAAGAGGCTTGGGCTTTAGGATGGCAGGTATAGGAATATTGCCATCCCATTCAGGTACCCAGAGAAGTATGTTCTGGACTTGATTCCAGTCCAAGAAACAGTCACGCAGAGTGAACTTGCGGATACCGCATAGCGTATCTTGCACAATACCCATGACAGGCTTATTTGCCTGAGGAGAGATGATCTAGAGCGAGATGAGCTTGAGTATTCGGAGATGGCAATAGATTGCTTACTTGGCGAGGAACCCATGCAATCTGCGAGAGTTCGGCCCTCGTCTCCTCACTCTGTGGAATACTAACACGAGATTGAACATAGAGCAAATCAAAGAGAGTCTGAAAAACATACTGCATATTCATTTCGTCGCCGTCAAAATCAGCATTGTATGGAGGCGTGCTAGTGGCAGATGAGAACGAAGTGAGAAACCATCACATCCCACGCTTATACTTACACGGAAAGGTTCAATCTAAAGGCTGTTTGGCAGTTCAATGCAGATGATAAAATGATTGAGAAGGAACTTACTAGAATAGGGCATCAGACGGACACGGTGACTCATCATACTCATTTTGTGTAAACTCGGTTGACGATTGAAAAGCACATAACTAGGAATTGAAGCATGAGCAAACAGCTCTTACAAAAGACCAGAAAACTCACTCTCCATCCTTGAGATGCCGCTCTACGACCCATCCGTATTGTAAGAATGCATCCGCCCTCTTATTATACCTCAAATCTATGCGCTCCCCAGTATCTCTCACAACATATCTCGCGCCTGGATAGGCCGTCGGACCATTCCTGACCAATTCCTGTAAATAAGCAATATTATACGGCGTCACGCGCTCAGGAAAAGTTAAATTCATTGCAATGCTTCTCGGAACACCGACTTCATCCAGTTCCAAGTTTGGATCACCAGTAATGACAGTACGTGCAGAGAAATCAACACGTTTACCCATAAGATTGCCACGAAGGCGACCTTCTTTGCCTTTTAGACGGGCACGGATGGCTTTAACGGGTCGACCAGATTTTTGAAGAGCTTGAGGAATACCGGCTATATCATTGTCCATGTATGTAGCCACATGAAACTGATAGACCATATGAGTCAGGAATCTGATAACGTAAAATCATACAGCACAAAGCACCTGCAGGAGCTGTTCAAACTCAGAGATAACGTGTGCTGGAGCACCCTCTTGTTCACAACGACGAACGTTTGCGGAGGCTTTAATGATATCACCAAGCTTGTATGTCAAATCATCTTCACTGCGCATGGCACCGCCATCGACCGCAATACTCGGACGGACAGGTGGTGGCGGCACTGGCATCACTGTCAAGATCATCCACTCCGGCCTGGCATACTCTTCCGAGAGTCCCAGGAGATGAAGATCAGAATCAGTCATCTTCTTGAAGACAGTGTAAACCTCAGAAGGAGTAATGACCCGCTTATCCGGTTGCATAGATTTCACGTCCTAGTCTCGAGAATATGGGTAGGCAGTCATGATAATGAACTGAAAAACCCACGTCGTCATCATCCTTTGCTTTCTTATACTGAACAAAAAGTTTGAGGCCTTCTTTCCTGATCTGTGGCTGATGATGGCCGCAACCACCATGAACTTTTTTCGGTTCATCACTCTCAGGGTCTGCACCTTCATCCTTGACCTCATCAGCCTCACAGACTGTTTTGGACTTGCAATGGGCCCAGACTACGGCCATACGGGCTTTTGGATCACGTATATGACGAATTTTGTCGGCGAAGTTCGGATCCGACTTATTAAAGTGAAGAATGGCGAAGTGATCGTCGAGTTGAATGTGAATTACCGACAGAAATATATGCGGATCAAAGTCAGTATGAGTGTCTACAGGGAAAAAAGTCGTCCAACATGGGGACTACGTCATGGAATAATAAAGCGCAACACCCGACGAGCCGAGCAGCAAATCCAAACCAACGACACACATCTCACGCTGCGTCACAGTAGAGATGGGCCGGCGTATTCCAACCAGATAAACAAAGAGGATGTTTTCACACTCCTCGTTCAGCCCCCCATTTCACCCGCAACCTCGTTTCCAACCAAGCACCGTGCGGATTGCAATGGGATAAGACGCGGCGATCAAGCGACCGAAAACGCGCGTCACGACTCCCCCGCAGCGGGTAGAAGGACACCCTTGAAATAGTTCAAGGGACTAAGCGTGGTGCAGGCTTGGGGTTCTCCAGGATGAGTGGAGAGAGCCCCCAGAAAATTGGGATGGTGGGGTGCGAAACGAGCAGAGGAAAGATTCGACTCACGATATCGGCCTTCAATTTCCCACAATTTACACATATACACTCCAGAACTTTCTTCACTTTGACGATGAAACCTGAGCAGGGAGAGGGTCAGAATGAAGAGTTACAAATGAAAAAAATGTACCAGGATGGAAAACCGGCCTCGCCAATTCTATATGGCCAAAATGACCAGGACATTCAGACATTCCCTCTCCACACGTCTGGCATTTGAAATTTCGATCTATTGTTCCCATTCGAGGGTCCATTAGACCGCCCGTCTTGGGTTTGTGGATTGTCTCATCCATAACTTCAGGATGTTCAATTTTTGCGACCGAGTAAGCTTTCTAGTAAAACAAAAAAAGAATTTGTCAATGAGAACACGGATCATGTGGGTGGACGCCACGTACGATTTCCTCTGGCGAAAGGATACCGAACTGCACCTCCTTCACTTTCCGCACCGGAGCAGCTGAAAAGGCAAACTGGTGGCCAAGCATGATAAACTAGGGGATGCGACGCGGCGAGGGAAAAAACCTAGATAAAAAAGTATAACGACCAGAGAAATATTTAAAATGTGCGATATGGCGGTAAAAAGAGTTCCACAATGGATTTTGGGTACCGCTGGGCGCGTCAAAGGCCAAGAACTGGGGTTTGTAGAAGCTATGTGGCTTTGGTAGACTGGCGACCCAAAAAGCGCGAGAGTACAGATTGACCACAGTAACAGACAGGCAGAAGCACTGAGGGCAGTAGACGGGCCAACTGAGTCGAGACTGTTGAGATGCGTGGTGGTTAGGGACAACCAGCGATGGCAATTTTCGACTCCGCTCCAGGTCAGTCGGTACACAGCCACTCGAATGTCACATGATGTTGACTCCGTCACTCCCATTTGTCAAGGAACAACAAGCCAGGCAAGGCAGAGGACAGGGTGTTGTTGCTGCTGGATATTACTATTTCCAAGGCCTGTGCAGCACACAGTGTGTGGTTTTTTCTTGCCCGAGCTATCGGCAGTGCTTAGTCAGCGGATTGACTAAGCCAAGCAGTACAAGCCCAGCCTCTCCAAAGCCAGCATGTCCGGGCTGAGCGCATGGTTGTGGGGAGCGTCTCAGCTCGATAGTGCAGTGGGTCTGTGTCGCATAAAATATTTATCTGCTGTGCTGGCTGACGATGGAACAGACAAGGCCACCTCGGAACTCACCCCAGCTGGGACGGAAGACATGGCTCTGAATCTCGAGATATGCGATCAAATTCGGTCTAAAGCTGCCTCAGCCAAGGATGCGATGCGCGCGCTGAAGCGTCGCTTGAACCACAAAAATCCAAATGTCCAGCTTTTGGCTCTCACCGTATTTTCTACTTCCTGCGTCATTGTCTCTCCGTTCTAACCTTGGTTCAGCTAACCGACGTCTGCGTCAAGAACGGCGGCGATCACTTTCTCATTGAAGTGGCGTCGCGCGAGTTTATCGACAATCTTGTGTCGATACTCAAAATCCCAGGACTCAACCATGAGGTCAAGAGTAGCATCCTTCGTCTGATCCAGAATTGGACCGTCGCATTTGAAGGGAGAAATTCATTACGCTATGTTGAACAGGCTTACAAGAATCTTCAACAAGAAGGCTCGTCTTCCTTTCCCACTCCCTAGCCCTCCCTTCTCACTCTTCAGTTTTAGGATACAAGTTCCCTCCAAAGGACTTGGCTGTAGCCAACTCAGCCATGGTCGATACACAAACGGCTCCCGAGTGGATAGATTCTGACCTCTGTCTTCGATGTCGAGTCCCTTTCACCTTCACAAATCGCAAACATCACTGTAGGAACTGCGGTCAAGTGTTTGATCAACAATGCTCCTCCAAGTCACTTCCTTTACCCCATTTTGGTATCACGCAGGAAGTTCGTGTCTGCGATGGTTGCTACAACAAATTGACTCGTAAAGCGGATAGACCGTACGCACACTTTTCGTCCCTCTCTTGGCTTCGCAGCTCAGGCTTTTACCAGTGACAAGAAACACCGCTCAACGAACAGCGTTCCCAACTCACGTCATAAATCCGCACAAGAACTTGCAGATGCAGAACTCCAGCGTGCTATTGATATTTCACTACAAGAAGCCAAGAATCCTCCGCGCGGGTACACAGCTTCCTATTCCACCCCTTCAAGTTGGCAGCCCTCGGAACCTCCCATCGTTGAACATCGGTCTCTCTACCCAGATAGAAAAGCTATGGATGACGAAGATGATCCGGACTTGAAAGCTGCGATTGAGGCCAGTTTACGGGAAGCGAACGCCCTGAAGCCAAGTGCCCCGTCGGAGATACCGACGAAGACGGAACCTGCCTCCTACTCCTATCAACAGGATTTTACGCAGCAACAGCAGCAGCAGGAGGAACTAGTGCAGATGCATAGACAAACACCAACACGACCAGTGCTTCCGAAGCTACCAACATATGATCTGGAGCCGTTGGAGACTGATGCAATCTTGACGTTCAACCAAACCGTAGAACACGTGGAAGCTAATGGTGGGAGGGATTTATCGAGGTACCCTGCGGTCACGGAATTATACGAGAAGGCGAATAGCCTTAGACCAAGACTTGCACTCAGCGTGGATGATGCTGGTAGGAAGGAAAGTGAGTGACTGTTCATGAAGTTTGCGATCACTTTGGGCTTACTTGGATGCATTCAGAGATGTTAACAGATATGCATGACAAGCTCTCGCAAGCTGTCAAATTATATGATTCAATTTTGACAGACCAAGTTCGCCATTGTTCTTCACCATTGCAACAACAAACAATACCTTCCTCCTCAAATAAGTACAACCAATGGATACCAGTACCACCTACATCACAAATCAGCCCTCAGCAATATGCTCTTTCACCTCAGCAACTTATGCAGCGGCACAACCAGCCTCAAAGCCCAGTCGCTGCCACACAATCTGTGGGCTCGCCTCCGATGCAACGGAGGTCACAGTCGCTTGCATCCGCTCCTCATCATCCACAGAACCAGGTTTATGCTCCGGCACCTCCATCGATGGCAGCGATAGCTTCTACATCTCAATCTCAGTCTCAAATGCCATCGCAGAATACACATCATTGGCCGCCAGTAAGCTACGCATCGACGTCTCAACATCAGCAAGGTGCACACCTGCGAAGAAGCAGCACAGTCGCTCATCCAGGTTTCCAGCCTACACTGCATCAAATTCAATCCCCTTACCATCAACAGCAGCGACCTCTCCAGCAAAAGCATCAGCACCAAGAAGTACCGAGCGGTCTTCCCCAATTTCCACATGTGCCGACTGTCGCACCGATGTACGATACGACGATACATAGTGGGGTCATGCAGAATGAGGAGAGAAAGGAGGCTATGCTGATTGATCTATGACTCACGTGTGTCCTGACATGGGATTCCTTTCGATTCTATTTTGCTTGCAACAGTTCTGTGATTGTTGGCATGAGTTCTTGTATTTGTGCTATTGTTCCCGGAATAGCATTGCTGGGTTCTCCAGGCTTCTTACCGTGGCTAGTTTTTCACATGTTTTCAATGTTCTCACCATCGGAGGGTTTTGGGACACGCATGAAAGATGTGAGAGAGTTATTGAAAATAGGCAATTTCTTATAGGATTTGAGCACCCTTCGTAATGACCTTGATCATCGTCAGTCGATGCTACGGCTGGCAAAACATCTATTCTGCAGTGATCGCTGCCACTGCTATCATACATATCAAAAATACGAAAGGAAAACTAGGGCTACAGTTGAAAAGAATCTGAAGAAATAAACACAAAGGGGGTCATCGCTGACCTCCGGCTGACACAGAGAAATACAGAGAATCAAAAATCCCTAAACAATATCATGCGTGTGTCCGTGGGGATCAACCGGAACAGACATCATGGCTCCTGAGCGCGTGTCCGTGGATTCGCTGGCGAACGAAGTAAATGTTGCCGAGATATTATCGCTGGATCTACCAGGGAGAATGCGACTGGCATCAGGAAGGACAGCCTCGTTGCACTGGGAATTCGATTTGAGAAGCTCTTGGTTGGATTTCTTCTTCAAAGAACGGGAGATGCCGTTGAAGAACATCCACTTTTGTTTAGGAGGGGGAGATGACAACGTGCTAGGTGCATAAGCACTCTCCATGTCGGAGGC
>Ga0153947_1001482_pt1 | contig 10987 bp, 14 predicted proteins | sample TSNJ031MetaG_FD_104697 | JGI IMG/M metagenome (GOLD analysis project Ga0153947, IMG submission 104697) | Attine ant fungus gardens microbial communities from New Jersey, USA - TSNJ031 MetaG | ecosystem: Host-associated > Fungi > Mycelium > Unclassified | place: USA: New Jersey, Wharton State...
ATCGACCCGGACGTCCCGGATGCTTTTTTGGAAAAAATCGCCGCGATGGGCAATATAAGAGTCCGCGGACTCATGACAATTTTGCCGATTCAGGAAAATTTAGGGGACAATCGGCAACTTTTTTGTAAAATGAACAAGCTTTTTGTTGACATAAAAGCAAAAACGTATGATAATGTATCTATGGATTTTCTATCCATGGGTATGAGCGGAGATTATTACGATGCCATTTTGGAAGGTGCCAACATGATTCGCGTCGGCACCGCGATCTTTGGCGCACGCAACCATATTTAGGAGGGACAAAGGTTATGGGATTTTTAGATGAGATCAAGCGGCTGGCGCATCCCTATGACGAGGAAGAAGAATTTGAGGATTTCCCGGAAAAAGCCACGGAGAAAATCCCGGTAGAGACCAAATCCGCCGCGCGGAATGAGCGTGGGCGCGCCTCCTATTACGATGAGCGGCCCCGGGAGAGTGACCGGGACAAGGTCGTCAACATTCACGCCACGACCCAGCTCCAGGTGGTGCTGGTCAAGCCGGAGCGGTTTGAAAATGCGGCGGAGATCGCCGATCATCTGCGGGAAAAACGCACGGTCGTGCTGAATCTGGAGCAGACGAGCAAGGAGATCGCGAGAAGGCTCATTGATTTTCTCTCCGGTGTGGCCTACGCCCAGGAGGGGAAAATCAAGAAGGTCGCCGTCAGTACATACATCATCACGCCCTATAATGTTGATATCATGGGCGATTTGATCGACGAGCTGGAGAACAACGGCCTCTATTTTTAGACGATATGCCCGGCCCCCATTGGAGTGGCCGGCGCATCCACACTTTTTACGTGCGAAAGGGTTGACGTTTAGATATGATGACTCCACAAGACGTGCAGGAAATAGAATTTGTAAAGGCGGTCTTCGGCGGCTATGACATGGCCTCGGTCGACGATTTTCTCGAACGGGTCAGTGAGGACTACGCCGCTCTGTACAAAAGGGCCACTGTCCTCGATAAAAAGATGAGGGTACTCGTGGAAAAAGTGGAGGAATACCGCTCCACAGAGGATTCCATGCGCATGGCCCTATTGACGGCCCAGAAGATGGGCAATGAGATCGTGGAAGAGGCCAAGAAGAAGAGCGAGACCATCGTTGCCGAGGCCGACGAGCAGGTTAAGCAGAGCCAAGAGAAGCTGAACGCAAAGCTCGCCGAGGAGCAGGAAACACTCCGTCAGGTTCAGCGGGAGACCGCCGACTTCAGCCGGAAAATTTTAGATCTTTACCAAAATCAGATCGCCTTCATCAAGGAGCTCTCCTCCCTGTCCGTTTCGGCGGATCTGGACGCGGCGCTTTCAGAAGCCGCGGAAGCGCCGGCGCGGGCAAAGAGCAAAGCCGCAAAAGCGTTTTCCCCGTCTGATGCGTTGAACACCTCCGTCGAGAGCCTGGTTGAGGGGGCGAAAAGCCGGGCGCAGGCCCAGATGGACGCCCAGGAGCCGGACGCCCAGGGGACTGCGGACGAGAGCGTGGACATCGCCAAGAGCATTTCCGAATCGCTGGGGGATGACGCCCAGCTTTCCGCTGAATCCGGCACCGTTTGGGATGATGAGGACGAACCCACCACGAAACGTCCAAAATTCGATTTTGACGATTTGAAGTTCGGCGAGAACTTCGGCGACGAAGAATAGAGCATGAATCTTTCCCGCCCCGTACAGCCTGCTTGTGGGCCGTGCGGGGCGGTGTGCGATTACGGGGTTCGTATCACGCCTGCTGCCGGCGAATAAGCAGCACAGGAGTTTTATGGCAGGAATTGCAGGGGTCATCGGTATTGTTTTGTTGGATCAGCTCGTGAAATTTCTGATTGTGACCAATTTGGATCTCAGCGCGGTTGCAACGGTGATTCCGGGGGTCTTATCCCTCATGCGGGTTCATAATTACGGCGTCTCCTTCAGCATGCTGGAAGGAGTGAGCAGCTATTTGCTCGCAGGGGTGTCCATTGCCGTTGCGGCTGTGATGGCGGCGCTGCTGAAAGGGCGCGTTATCCGCATGCCCGTCCAGCGATGGGCGTTCATCTGCGTCATCGGCGGAGCCCTGTCAAATGCCATTGACCGGCTGTTTTCCGGATATGTTGTGGACATGTTCCGATTTGATTTCGTCACGTTCGGCATATTCAATGTGGCGGACGTTTTCATCATCGGCGGCAGCCTCGCCTTTGTCATCCACTGGCTTGTCTCCGACCACCGCGCCGCAAGGCCAAAACGCGCCCCCCGCGGCAGCAGCGGGACATTTTGGGAGCGGGACACGGAACCTTTCCAGACGGATGCCGGTGACCCGGGGGACGAGGCCCCGCACGTTTTGGATTACCCGGAGGGGCGTGATGACGATGCATGAGCCGCTGATTTTGCCTGTGGGGACAGACGCGGCCGGCATGCGGTTGGACGCGTTTTTGGCCGAGACCCTGGATGCGTTCACACGAAACGCCGCCCAGCGGCTCATTTTGGGCGGCTTTGTCACATCGAGGGGCCGGGCGCTCAAGAAAAACCATGTGCTGACGGAGGGAGAGGTTCTCCATGTTTGCATGCCGGAGCCCGAAACCGCCGAGGCCCTTCCCCAGGACATCCCTCTCGATGTGGTGTTTGAGGATGGGGACGTGATCGCAGTCAATAAGCCAAGGGGCATGGTGGTTCACCCTGCCCCCGGTCATCCTGACGGCACACTGGTCAATGCCCTGCTTTTTCACTGCGGAACAAGCCTCTCCGGTGTGGGCGGCCAAATCCGGCCCGGAATTGTCCACCGGATTGACAAGGACACATCGGGCCTGCTCATTGCGGCAAAAAATGATGAGGCACACCGGGCCCTGGCGGCCCAGCTCAAAGATCACAGCCTCTCCAGAATCTATCAGGCCGTGGCCTGCGGCCGGTTCCGGGACGATGCGGGAACGGTGGACGCCGCGATCGGCCGTCACCCGGCAGATCGCAAACGCATGGCGGTGACCGCCAAAAATGGCCGTGAAGCCGTGACCCACTACCGCGTTTTGGCCCGGTTTCAAGGCTACACCTACATTGAGTGTACCCTTGAAACCGGGCGCACCCACCAGATTCGGGTTCACATGGCGAGCATCGGCCATCCGCTGCTGGGCGATTTGACTTATGGGCGCAAAAAACCGGAGCTAGGGCTTGCCGGCCAGTGTCTGCACGCGGGGACGCTGCGCTTTCGCCACCCCCGAAGCGGGGCGGAGATCTCCTTGAGCGCGCCGCTGCCCGCGTATTTTACGGACATTCTGGCCCGGCTTCGGCCGGAGCTGTGAACGGATTCAGCGTATGAGTCACATGCGGGTACCCATCAGCATAGAATGAGTCAACCAAAATAATGGAGAGACTCATGAAAATACATTATCGATGTCCACAATGCGGACAGTTTGATTGCGCCTGTCCGACCACGTCAACCGGTTTGGCCGACTTGGCCGGCTTGGCCGGCTTGGCCGACCCGTCGGCTCGGCTCTCCGCGTCCTGTGCGTCCCTTGGCGGCAGTGTATTCGCAGAAACCGGCACAATCGGCACCATTGGCGCGCTGATCGCCCCTGACGAGGGAGCGGGTACCAATCAAGCCCTGGGCGCGCTGGCCCTGACTGGAAATGCGGACCGGACGGTTCGGAAAATGGCCGCGTACATTTTGCAGCAGGGTGACCGCATCGGCGTGTTCCAGATGGGGATCCTGTCTCCCGTGCGTGCTTCCGACGCGTGTGTAATCGCCGCGACAAACCTTGTCTATGCCGTCACGGCGGGCCTTTTTAAGCTGCCCCTGGCGGTCCCCGTTACCCTGCGGGCGGATACGACCTACTATCTCGCCGTCTACAATCAGGTCGCCAATTCCCGGCTCGGCGGCTTCACGGCCGGGACGGCGGCCACGACAGACGCGCCGCCCATCAATTTCCGTACCCAGAACCTGACGGGCCTCAATGTGGGGGCGACGATCTCCCTCGCCGATACGAGCCTGACGCTGTCCCCCTGGCTCGAAACTTTCTAAAGTAACCGCTGATTCAATCTGAATGACGATTGAGTCAGCGGTTACTTCTAAAAAAAGAAGAGCCGCACGGTCAGCGCAGCGACGATGAATCCCGTCAAGTCCGCACAAAGGGCCGCCGGGATCGCATAGCGGGTCTTCTTCACGCCCACGGCCCCGAAGTAGACGGCGATGGTGTAAAATGTGGTCTCTGTGGACCCCAGCATCACAGCCGCCGTCAGCCCCACCAGGGAATCCGGTCCGTAGGAGCCAATGAGCTCGGAGCCCACGCCCAGGGCCCCGCTGCCGCTGATGGGCCGGATCAGCATCAGGGGCACGGTCTCCGCGGGGATGCCCACGCGCGCCAGCAGCGGCCCACAGAGCGTTGCAAGGGCGTCCAGGACACCGGAGGCGCGGAGCATATAGACCGCCGTTAAAAGGGCGACAAGGGCGGGTAAAATACGAACGACGACCTTGAGGCCATCCGCGGCGCCGTCCGAGATGGCCTCATACACATTGACTTTTTTTCCCAATGCAAAAACGGAGACACCCAAGATCAGCAGGGGGACCACGAAATCAAATAGATTGCTCATCTTCTCCCCCAGACCCGTCGCAAAAAGCGGGCGACGAGAAGCCCCACGGTTACAGAGCAGATGGACGTGATCCAGACCGCCGGCAGAATGGAAAACGGATTTGCGGCCCCGGCGGCAGCCCGTACCCCTGCCACCGTGGCGGGAATGAGCTGAATCGAGGCCGTGTTGAGGACGACAAGGGTACAAAGGTCGTCGTTTGCCTCCTCTCCTTGCTTCATCGCAGCAGCCGCCCGGATGCCCAACGGCGTGGCGGCGTTGCCGAGGCCCAGCAGGTTTGCGGACACATTTGCCGAGACCGCCTCCATGGCGGCCTCGTTTTTTGCCGCGCCCGGAAATAAACGCGTGAGAATCGGCCGGAGGACATGGGCCAATTTTTCCGATAGTCCGCCGCGCTTCATCACTTCCATCACCCCGGTCCAGAGGCAGATGACGCCCGCCATGGAGATACAGAGCGTCACCGCCGCGGAGGCCCCCTCGATGGCGGCAGTCCCCACCGCACTGATGGTTCCGTTCAAAATACCAAAGATCACGGAGACGGCGACCATCCCGGTCCAGATCCAAGCCATTGCCATTTGAATTCCCCCAGTCATTTGTCGATTGCGGAGAGCCGGTCCCCCACATAACAAATATATCGGTCAAGTCCCCGGAATATCACAGAACTATTTCGGACGAAATTCATGCATTTCCCTATTGACTTTTATAGACAATCTGGTATACTTATGAGTGTCAGATAATGGGCATACGAGACAATTTATTGTAAGATGTGTCGATTTACCACGAATGGGAGGAAAAAAAGATGAAATCAACAGGAATTGTTAGAAAAGTAGACGAACTGGGTAGAATTGTTTTGCCGATCGAATTGCGCCGCGTGCTGGACATTGCGGAGAAAGACCAACTCGAAATCTATGTCGACGAGTCGGCCATTGTCCTTAAGAAGTACCATCCATCCTGTATTTTCTGCAATAATGTTCAGGATACGGTCGACTATAAAGGGAAGATCGTATGCAATAACTGCATTGGGGAACTGAAGGAAAAATAAAGATCGACGCCTATTTTGTCTTGCCCACTGAAAAGAGCATTCCGGGATGAGTTCCCGGGTGCTTTTTCTTTTTGGGGAAAATTTGAAAACGCCCGGGCCTTCCCCATCGATTGATACGAAACACCAATAGAAATGATGATAAGACTTCCGGAAAGATGTCGTCATTTCTATTGGTGTTTCGTATGAGGAGAACCCAGGCATCCCGGTGGTTTGAAAGCGCGCGAAATGTGACTACTGCGTGACGGTCTCCGATCCCCGCACATCCAGAACCTCCAGCGAGGAAACCCGCAGCTGCAGGTATTCGTATCCGTCCTCGTCATAGATCTCCAGCGTGCCGACAACCTGCACCCAATCATTTTCCGCCGGGTAGTCGCCGTCCCAGGCGATTTCAAATCCGGCCGTGGCATCGTAGCTGCAACAGCCGGGGCCGTAGCGAATCACGTAGCAATATGTGATGTCCGTCTGTTCAAAGTAGCTTGAGAGAAACAGGCCCTCATAGCGAAATGTCTTGCCCAGATAGTCCTCGTAGTTGAGATAGATTTCGTTTGTCTGCGTGACAAACATTTTTTCGCCAATGTCAATCACGCCGTCCTCGGAAGCGGACATGTCGGCCTGGGCGTGACTTGGGGAGGGGCTGCTCTCGTCGCTTGGGGATGCAGTGGCCGCAGAGGCGGTCTCCGCGCCGGCAGATGATACATGAGACTGTGCGCCGTCTGAACAGGCGGTGAGGCTGAGGATCAGGAGGGCTGTGAGCAGCAGAGTTGGTTTCTTCATTTCGAAAAGACTCCTTTCAGGCGGCCGGCAATCGAGAGCAGAAGAAAGACAATGATGTTCACCGCCACAACGCTTGCACCGGTGGGGGCGCTTGCTCCCGCAGGCGTGATGTAGGCATAGGAGAAGACGACACCCGCGAAAAAGCAGACGAGGGAAATGATGGCGGAGATGATGATGACCCCCTTAAAATTCCCGGAAATCCGCATGGCGGACAGGGAGGGGAAAATGATCAGTCCCGAGATCAAAAGTGCGCCGCAGAGCCGCATGCCCAATACAATGGTGAGGGCAGTCAGCAGAGCGATGAGCATATTGTAGAGCCCCGCCCGCGTGCCGGTGGCTTTCGCAAAATTTTCATCAAAGGTGACGGCGAAGATTCTGTGGTAAAAAAAGACAAATAAGATGATGACGACAATGGAGACCGCAACGCTCAAATACACATCGCCCTTGCTCATGGCCAGAATGCTGCCGAACAGGAAGTTACACACATCCGTATTCATCCCGCTCGTCATAGAGATGACAATGACACCCACGGCCAGAGAGCCGGTGGAGATGATGGCGATGGCCGCGTCCCCTTTAATCTTGCTGCTCTCACTGATGCGCAGGAGCAGAAAGGCCGCCACGACCACTACGGGAATGGAGACTGCCAGGGGCGCCGTGCCCATGGCGGTGGACACCGCCAGAGCGCCAAAGCCCACATGGCTTAAACCGTCCCCGATCATGGAGTACCGTTTGAGGACCAGGCTGACGCCCAGAAGCGACGCGCAGAGGGCCACGAGGAGCCCCACAATGACCGCCCGCTGGATAAAGACATATGAGAACATTTCAGAAAAAAGACTAATCATTTGCATCGTCCCCCGTAAACCGCTTCCCGACGGGCGAGGCCAGATAGCCGGCGGTCTTCCCAAAAAAGAGCTGCGTCTTGTCCAGATGCAGAACATGGGTGCTCCCCGCCAGCGCACCGTGGAGGTCGTGAGACACCATGATGATGGTCAGCCCCATCTCCCGGTTGAACTTGCGGATAATGTCATAGAGCTCCGCTGTGACCACCGGATCCAGTCCCGCCGCGGGCTCATCGAGGAGCAGAAGCGTTGAAGCGGCGCACATGGCCCGGGCCAGCAGCACCCGCTGCTGCTGGCCGCCGGAGAGATCCCGGTAGCTCTTTTTTGAAAGGCCCATGATGCCAAGCCGCTCCATGTTCTCCGCAGCTTCCTTTTTGTCCGCCGCCGTGTAAAACGGGTGCAATCCCCGGGCGTTCAGCCGCCCGGACAACACCACCTCCCGGACGCTCGCGGGAAAATCCCGCTGGGCCGGGGTCTGCTGGGGCAGATAGCCGATCTGCTTGGGCCGCAGCCCGTCCCCAAGGGTGATGGTCCCGTGGCTGGGGGTCTTCAGCCGGAGCATCCCCTTTACGAGGGTGCTTTTGCCCGATCCGTTTTCACCCAGAATCACCAGGCAGTCGCCGGAATTGACTTCAAAATTCAGATTTTCAATGACCGTTTGCCCCTCATAGGCGAACGCGCCGTCCTTACATGTGATGAGCGCCATATCAGCCGAGCGCCTCCCTCAGATTTTCGATATTCTGCGTCATGAGGCTCAAATAGGTGGCCCCAGCCTCAAAATCGTCCTTTGTGACATTGTGACACGAGTGAAGGAGCAGCTTTTCCGCTCCGGTGCTCTCGCAGATGGTGTCCGCCATCTTCTCATTGGAAAATTCGATGTAAAAGACCACGGGGATATTGTCCTCCCTGACCTTGTCAATGAGAAAGGCCACCGTGGCGGCGCTGGCCTCCGTCTCCGTGGAGCAGCCGGGGAAGGCCGCATAATAGGTCAGGCCGTATTCCTCGGAGAAGTAGCGGAAGGGGTAGCGGTCGGCGAAGATCAGCTCCGTGCGTACGCCGTTTGCCGCCACGTCCCGAAACGCTTCGTCCAGCTGGACAAGCGCCTCTATGTAGGCATCGGTGTTTTCCTGAAAAGCCGCGGCATGTTCGGGATCGGCCCGGCAGAGAACCTCGGAAATGGCCTGAACAATGACCCGGGCGTTTTGGGGAGACGTCCAGACGTGCTCATCGTATTCCGCTTCCTCTTCGTCCTCATGCCCGACGTCCATCCCCTCCACGGTCTCCTCTATGTAGAGCTCCACCACGTCCATCAGAGAGATGATCTCCATCTGCTCCGTATCCATGGAATCAAGAATTTCGTCCACCCACACGTCCGACTCGCCGCCGACGTAAATGAAGACATCCGCATTTTGAATGGTGATGATGTCCTGCGGAGTCGGTTCATAGGAGTGGCTCTCAGACCCCGGCTTCAGGAGCATGGTCAGTGCGATCTCGTCCCCGGCGATCTCCCTCGTAAAGTCATAGGGCGGAAAAATTGTCGCAACGACACGGATCTTCCCATTCGCGCTTGCCGCCGTGTCTCCATCGCCCTGTGTCCCGCCGCACCCTGCCAGTAAAAGGACAAGAACCAAAAGAAGCGATCCCAGCGCCGTCCATTTGATTCCAACTCTCTGATTTGTCATTCAACATCCTCCCGACCATTTGAAAATGAAATCCTTTTTCATTTTAGACGATCAGGGGAAGCTTGTCAAGCTTTGATTGGGCGGCGCGGTCAGATAAAAAGCAGATTGACAAAGCCGATGACAAATCCGAGGAGGGCCCCCATCCAAATGACATACCGCAGCTCCTTGTTGATGACGGAGCGAATGATCCGCTCCGTCTCCGTCAAATCGAACGAGTGGATCCGCTTCTCGACGACTTCCCCCAGATTCAGGGTCTCCAGCGCTTTGGGCAGCTCCGTCGAGATCAATTCCCGATAAAAGCGCATGATGGAGGCCCGGATGCGGGGCAGGTCGTCTTCATAATGGGCCAGAAGCTCACTTACGGGCCGCTTAAGCATCTGCTCCGCTTGCTGCTCCAGCATGTCGGGAAGCGCCTGGGGCGCGTTCTGCGAGACGAGCCGGTTGATCTGGCCGCCGATGAGGCCGGACAGGTTTGTGATGAGCCCTTCGCTCATGAGCTTTGCCAGCAGCGCCTTGGACGCGGACGCGCCGGAGAGCTTGTCCTTCAGACCGAACAGGGACGCCTGGGCGATCTCTTCACCATCGGAGAAGACGGCAAGCTCACGGGAGAGGGTTTGAGAAATCTCGTTCGTCAGTGTGGTGGAGAGCTGTGCTGTCTTGTCACTTCCCAAAAACGAGGTCGCAGCCTCCTGCAGGGTCATGTCGCTGTTTCTGTATTTGTAGAAAAACCCGTTGATGCCGTTCTCCAGCTTTTCGATGAGGCCTTCAGAGAGCAGGGCGTCCGCCAGCACATCCGGCGACAGGAGCGTTTCGCTGACAACCTTGGCCACGGACCCGGCGAGCCTGCCGCGCTCCTTTGGGATGACGCCGGGGGTAAAAGGCACACGCCATTTGCCGATGTATTTGGCCTCCTGAGGCCGAAACATCATGTAAATGGCGATGCTGTTGGTGATGTATCCGATAAACGCCCCCACAAGGGGAATGATCACGATTTTGATCCAGGCAGCCATGGTCTCCTCCGCGCGTTTAAAATACGTTCGCCGCGCTGTCTATCAGTATACCACATTTTTGGCGGTTGATCGAGACAGAAAAAAACGAATACCCGCCCCGCGGATACCATGGCGGTGTCCGCGGGACGGGTATGGGACGTATCAAAGCGCGGTGATCAGGATTCGCTCGCGGCCCCGGCCCCGGCATCGCCCGGCATCTCGAAGGCGCCTGTATCAAAGCCTGTGGCACCCGCAATGGTGACGGAACTGATGGCGCCATCCGCGCCAAAGACAATGGTGAGCAAATCGCCCTCGGCGATATCGGACAGGGCTGCGGACGCAGTTTCCCCGTTCTCATCCTTTTGAAGGATGGCCGCATCATGGATGGTCAAGACGAACGTTGTCCCCGTGTCTGTCGTTGCCGTGTCCGGAAGCGCAGAGCCGTTTTCACCGGACGGGAGCTCCGCACTTGCGCCGGCGTCGGCGTCTGCCGTTTCTGACGGCATGCCTCCGGCGTCCGGCATCCCATTCATGTCGCCCATGCCCGCGCCCGTGCTGCCAAGTCCGCTGCTGCTCAGGGTCAGGGTGATGTCGCTGCCGCTGACGGCAGTGACGGTTCCGGTGAGGGTGGCGCCGCTGAAATCCAGGGACGCCGCGGCGCTTGAAGCGCTTCCGCTCGCCGCGCTGCTTGAACAGCCGGCCAGCACGCCCAGCAGAAGTGCCGCGGCCAGCCCGATTGAAAGTTTCTTTTTCATGTAGTCCTCCTTGTTTTCTTGCTTTGAACAGCCTTCATCATAGCACGGTTTTGTGAATGACCTGTAGCCCAATTGTAAACAGATTTTTAATCATTTCCGAATTCCGGGCCAAACAAGAAAGAAAACTTGCGTTTTACACGGCCGGGTGATATATTTTTATTGTAGGTAACAGCGCACAATTCGCGCAGCACATCCACGGTACGCGGATTCAAACTGGCGACAAAAGGCAAAGGTCGCCTTTTGTCTGCCAAGGGGTTGATCGCCCTGCGGGGCGATGTAATGTAAGGCACCGGGGGAGTGAATCCCCCGGACACCTTGGAATAAAACGTTTTCCCC
>Ga0153947_1001484_pt1 | contig 10970 bp, 9 predicted proteins | sample TSNJ031MetaG_FD_104697 | JGI IMG/M metagenome (GOLD analysis project Ga0153947, IMG submission 104697) | Attine ant fungus gardens microbial communities from New Jersey, USA - TSNJ031 MetaG | ecosystem: Host-associated > Fungi > Mycelium > Unclassified | place: USA: New Jersey, Wharton State...
AGACAGGTCTTTAAGAGGTTACTGTTGCTCCCCTGCATAGACTGATTACAACAAACCAGTAGCATGGAGCTGATAGTAAAGAACTATATACAAGCCTACTTAATATAGGGGTCAGGTCTCAGGCAGAAACATGAGTCTTGTCCAGACCTTCTATCTACTGTCTCTAACTGACAATGAAGTCCCCTTTATAGCTAGGACCTACTTTCCAAAAAGCTTCTGAGTGCTATGCTCATTAGCAAGAATGATGAAAAAGTAAATGAAGAGTGAGATGTCAAGACTGCAAGGTACAGGATTGACAATGGATATCAAGTTCTTGTGTTAGTGCAAGGTTGTAAAGACTTAAGGCTCAACCAAGATGGTTGTTTAGAAAGAACTCAATAGAGTTCCCTATTGGATTTCACTAGGTACTTATACAAATATTGGTTGGTCTATGCACTTGTCTCCTGTAATCATATGACCATTACTAAAAACTATCTATATCTCATATAATTCTTCCCACACTATTTATATCTTTCCCACATTGTATTCTTGGATGTTTCCTATCAAGTTGATGAATGTATAAGAAATAGTTTCCTTCTTGGGAGTTATCTCATAATAGTTACAAGATTTCCATACACTTAGTGCACAACCAAATATGATGGGTAGTAGATATCATATTTGTAAAATTCACATATATCAGATTGTGATTGCAATATGACATTATTTTCATCTATTTCTGGGTCTACTTGAACTACTTCACTGAGAATCACATCACTACTTTGCATTTTACATCTGGATGTGTCTATTGGCAAGCTCACTGTCACTGATTAGAGAATGATCATTGTAGTTTACACTTTGTTCCATCCTGTTGATTGATCATTTCAGATGCTCATTCTTTGCTTATAGTTGTTTCATTGATAAGATAGTAATTGTTTAATCTGCTGACATTATAACACTGTTTACACATAGAACCTGCAGAATTCTTACTTGATTGGCTTGTCAACTATTTTCTACTCCCATGCTGCATGTCTATTCTTGGAGGAGCTACAAGTATGTGTCTCTTCACCCAATCAAAGTCTCTAAGTGTGCATATGGGCACCTTGTTATAGGGTCTGTCTCACAAGTAAGTCACACTTGTGTGCACCTCATATATGCTGTAAGGGGAGAACTTATTTGGAAATATTTCTGGGCTGCTTCAGATAGTGATATTTAATTCTTCCAAAGATATTGCATTTTAGATAATCAAGATACCCTAGCACAGGCTATTGAAATTTTGTTGAGGAGAGTAGGCTCTCATGTATGTCAACCATCCCTTTTAACCATACTAATATTACAATACTCACTACATGTCATGAGCACCAATGAGAACCTATATACCAACAATAGAGATGTGGAACTCGATCCTAAGCAATACCTGATGTAAGTGGTCTGCTGATGAGATGTGGTGTTGTATCTGGGGGACTGCACTTTTGAGGTTGTTGGCTAATACATCAATGTTGGGGATTGAATGCTCTTCCACATACATATTGATGATCCACAATGCAGTTTCTTTGGAAGAATTTAGTGAAGAAAATTCGTAAATAAACTCTCACCTCACAGCAGTTATGATACACACACAAGTGTGACTTAGTAGTTAGACAAACCATTCAACAAGATGCCCACATGTGCACTTAATTGTATAGAAAAACACATACCTGTAGCTCCTCAAAGAGTAAAAGAATGGTTGAAAAACCAATGAAGTGGGAACTTTACAGATTCTATCCATAAACAGCATGATAATGTGAGTCAATTGAAAGTGTGTCTAAACAAACAATATCTTATTTATCAAAAGACAACAACTGCAAAGAATGGACAAACAGTGAGAATCTGAGTTGATCGATCAACAGGAACGGAACAAAGTGTGAACCATGATTCTCCGATCAGTGGCAGTGAGATTGCCGATAAACGCTAAATGTGAAATGCAAAGTAGTGATGTGACTCCCACCAAGGTGGTTTGAGTACACACGGAAATGAGAATAGCGCCAGGTTGTGATCAAAATGTATTACTTGTGAATTCTAAAAATATAATATATACTACCCATCATGCTTGGTTGTGCACCAACTGTATGGCAATCTTGTGACAGACCAATATATGGAGGATTTCGAGGTCTGGTTATTTTTAATTTTTGATCCATCATTGCAGGCACTTTATTCACAAAGTTCCGAGAATGCAAACATTGTTGACCGATCTCGGTACCTGGATCACATGGCTTGATGTCTCGATCAAAGCTTGACCCCTCGATTATTGTTTAAATTTCCCAGTCATCATGAGTTTCGTATTTATGATTATAAACTTTTCATCGATTGCCCTGAAAGAAGTACCTTGTCCCTTCCAATGTAGGAATAAATCATACTCGGTTCTTGCATTATTTTAGTCCGTCACTGTTATTACTTCATTGGCAGTACATTACAACTTTGCACTTCACTTTTTTATCTATAACAGGAACTGATCAAAAAAGATCGGCGGCTTCACTGCCACTGATTTCGAGACATGATCCATTTTAACACTTTGTATATGTTGTACATGTCCATTGCTATTCATCATTCGTCGATTATTTTAGGTTGACGTGTATTTTTGGCCATCAGAAACTTATTTGCAATTATCCTTTCAATCGATGGCCCTCATGTTTTTGTCTGTCACAACAACCAAGGACATCGTGTTCTGTGTCTGCCTAATGTTGCTAATGCAGCTCTTGAGGAATGATTTGCCGGTCAAGACTTGTGCTTTTATCTTTGCCTACTCACTGGAATTTTTGTCTTCCCTAGGTGTAGATATATCTTAATCTTTATTACACTGATATGAGCTTTAAGAATGATCCTGACGCTGTGAGTCATCTAAATGTAACGGTTTATATATCAGTTTTCCTGATAATGTATTTTTTTGTTCAATGTAGCAAAGCCTCTGCCTCTGCCTATAATCGGTATTTAAGCATCCCACATGTCTCGGCACGTGTCCTCTGCGCACTATTATTCCATCTGAGAATAACACCACCAAAAACCTTATGTGGGTGTAAGGCTGACGCGGTCATAACCTTGTTTTCAGCTCGGAAAACAAACTTAGAGACGAGTCTCTGTCACGGTGTGACAATTACATTTCCAACCCCCATGTCCTGTCACCCGTCCAGACTCTTCCGCAACACCTATTGGTAATCTAGTTGGCTCTCGTGACACAGTAGATGCAGAAAATTCTAGTATGCACGCTCAGCAGCTCAAAAAATTCGTTGTGGACGGCGCGTCGACCGTCGTGCAGCTGGTGACCCAGGTATTTCTTCCACATTTGTGCTTTCACTCTCATATCTATATAGACGCGATTTCCATCTTATTTTTCTATAGCACATCTGGCGACCTCAACGAGGCATCTGCCGTAACACTGACATTCACATGGAAGATGCTGATGCCCACCCATCTACTTCTGCTTAAATGTCAAACATTGATCTCAGTATCATCACGCTCAGTATCACAGACAGAGAATGTGGAGCATTATGAAAGCAACCGAGGGTGCATTGGGACGCTAATACGGCATCTTGAGCACAAAATGTGAGTGTTTTACCATTATGAACCGTCATAGCGTGCTAATCTTTTGCCACTTGCCTTTTTCAAGTCCGCAACCCAGCCCCCAGCCTCTGCTGCCCTGAGTCCTGTGCCTCCTCCAGTGCCACCATTCTCTCTGCTTCGTCCTTCCTTCGTTTCCAGACCCACGACGTTCTCAGGCGCTCAACTACGCTATCCCCAATCAACTCTTCATAGTTTCGAAAGAACCAAGAGTGCAGCCCTGTTGCACTTAATGTCACTGTTATTACTAGATTTTCCCACCACTGAACGCAAGTTTGCAAGTTCCAATTCTCAAAAGTCCAACACTGATCCAGAACATTCTCGCCACAGTTCTACTCATTTCTGGCTTAATCAGAGCCTACCAGTGTGTTTTGAGGTTTTTTGTAATGAAGGATCGTAGTGGCTTACCATCGAAGTACATTATCTTGATCGCTGTCATATCTAAGTCCAAGTGTAAGTTTACAACATGGATTTTAATAGCTGGAATGCACGAATCAAGATTGTAATGATTGGATTGAACAAGTCTTGATCTCGCGAGAAACGGTGTAGGGATATTAGTTGGCTGAAGAAAGGCTGCAAGGGGAGTAACTGATCATCAGCTAGCACCTACATATTATTTGACCTGAAGCAGCCGAGTTAGGTTGCATCACATGTGGTTGTTTTATTCAGTTGATATCTACAATTTACAGTAAGCACAGATTGTAATACAAGAAGCGTTGTCTCACCTCAGGCGTCTCGGGATCAAGTAGATGGCTGAGGGAGGATAGTGGAATTGGATTCTATATAAGCCTGCTCTACATTCCTCGGTGTTAGTTTGTGGCCCCAGGTGACAGGTGGTGTCATATCAATGATGAGTCGGCTAGAGTGGTGGTGTCGGCAGAGTGGAGAGGCAATGGAAGAATGCTGGTGTAAGTGGAATGGAGGAGTTGATAGAATGATAGAAGAGTCTATAGAATGATGTTCGAGCTTGGACATGTCTATTGCGTCTGTTCATCGCAATAGTTTGCTTTTCTCAATATTGGTTCTTTTTCTTGTTTGTACGCGAATAATATCACTGATCAATATTCCAGCATCTAGAGGCCCAGAAAAGAATCTCATGGACATAATAAAAAGCATGAGGATACATCATCCGATCTCTACGACGACGAAAGTCTTTCAATAACCAACCCATTTTCTCTTCACTTTTTGATTACCAGTAAGTTGATCAACTATCGAGAACCTTGATCGAGTATTTCAAAAATTGTTATACCTATATAAGTGAAATAATGTCCAAAGGTGCTGGTACCGCTTTCATGTTCCTGCATTGTATGCATGTGAAGAATGGTACAACACACCCAGATAGATGAGCAGCACATTCTTTAGAGCTTGGATAGTATTGGGCATGATGATAAAGATGCTTTCTGTACGTGGTGAGATTGAGGTCTGTTCAAGGACAAATTACAAATCAGGGGAGGTTGACAAGTGCTTTGGGGCAAGATACCTCATTCATAAAATTATATCCCGCACACGTAGATGAAGTGCTATCAAAGTGATTATGGTCATCGTGTGACGAATTTCATGTTGGCCAGGCATATTCTGGAACGAATGAACTGGACATCTTGAAGCTACTTGGAAGTTCGTGAACAGTTTCCAGTTCGATAGATGCAACTTATTGTAAGCCGCAACATGAGACAGCTGTAAGGAGAGGCTAACCATTTATACGCGATTAGAGCTCACTGTCTGCATCAAGACAGTTGGAGGAATCAGCCAGATCGGCAGCGATATCAGCCAAGAAGGATAGTATGAGGGAAGGCGATGTTGTCAAGACACTGGTGAATGTTGGTATTGTGATCATCGGGTTTGTATGTTGACACAGGAGTATAATGTCCGTCAGACTTTTCTATGGTCATAGATACTCAGATAGATTTATAGTAAAATTGTAAAAACACTCAAGAGTATGCGGGCATGCGATTGTGTACTTTGAGCCCCCACCCAAGCAGCTTCTCCACCCCTTTCCCCCTTCATCGAGCTCTTTCGGCTGCTCTTTATCGGTGCACTCTGTCCACTCAAGGCCGACCTCGAAGTTAGAGAGGTCCACCTTTATTGGCCGTCCCTAGACCGTTTCTACGTGAGCCAGACATAGAGCTTCCCTATACTCAAGTGGGACCCAAAACATTGATCGTCCTGACCCATCAACCACCCATCCCTGGTGCCTTGCAGAATAAGCTCATGTCGATGAGTAGCATTTGGGTGCTTGGCTGCGAGGTCTACTATGTCGTGAATTTTAATTAGATTGTGGATTTTGATCGGATCATTGCATTGATAGGAAGCCAACTGAGCCCATCTCGAATAAACTCCATGGGCCATCCTGTATCCCAGCACTGAGCATATATATGGCCAGTGCAGACGTCGAAGAGAGCCATTGTGTCTATGTCATGACAGTGGAGATGCGATTTCCTTGGAAAAATTTAACATCAATATTTGAAGAAGCCCAGAAAGATTTGTATATAGGCTCTCACCGCACAGTATTCACAAGGCACACAAAAGCATGATTCAGTTGTTAGACAGACCATGTAAAAAGATGCCCATACGCGCGCATAAAAAGCTCAATTTTGCGAAGACGCATATACCTGTACTCCTGCAAGAGTAGAGATGCCGCGTGGGAGTGGAAAATATTTGACAAGCCAAGTGAGAATTCGACAAGCTCTATCTGTCAACAGCATCATCATGTAAGCAAGTGCAGCCCACAGAGTCAATCGAAAGCGTGCCGAGGATCATCGAAATCTTATCGATGAAAAGACAACAAATGTAAACCATGGACAAACAGTGAACATCTTAGACGTGGGCAAACAAAGCATCTAAAATAACCGATCAACAAAACAAAATACGATAATCAAATCACGATCAGTGGCAGTGTCAACAGGCACATCTCAATGTGAGGTGCAAAGTAGTGATGTGACTTCCAGCAAGGTCGTTTCAATTACACTCAGGAATGGACGAAGATAACGCCATGTGACAGGTCGAAACACAAATCACACTACCCATTGTACTCGGTTTTGCACCAAATGTGTCACAGCCTTGTGATAGATTAATATGTGAAGGATTTCCCGTTTGGGATTCGGTTCTTTTTAATTCTTGATCAATCGTTGCAGGCACTTGATTTACAAAGTGCTGAGCATGATTGGGAGATTAACATTATCAAAGAACTTTGTTGATCACTCTTGGTTGTCCAGTGCTTACTAACATAAAATACATTGTCATACATTGTTGAGCAGTTTTGGTTCCTGGATAACATTGCTTGATGTCTCAACCATTTAGAGTTCTTGATCAATTTGTGATTTTTTTATCAATGCTTGGCTCCTTGATCATTGTATTAATTCCCGGTCATAATTTGTTCTTATCATTGACGGCCCTCAAGGGCGTACCTCGACCCTTTCAATATAAGAATTTGATTTTTGCAATATTTGAGTTCGTTACCTCGTTGACAGCACATCACAATTTTGCATTTCACATTTGATATCCCTTATAGTCTATACAAAGAACTAATCTAAATATATCAGAAGCTGATATTAAGGAACGATTATCATCATGGTGTAGAGATCGGACACTTGCTACCACTGAGAAGTGTCCTCCTCAACTAGTTTTTGCAACTCATTTATATTACTATATAGGGACTAGTTTAGACTAGCTATGACAGGAGAACCTTCTCGGTACTTTAGGATGACTGGCCAGGTCCCCAGTGCCATCTTCGGTTAAGGACAGTACGTGTTAGTATTTTGTATATATAGAGCTCCCTACGTTAGCAAGGGGAGCAGTGAAAAATCGGCAAGCATCTTGTACCCCTCTATTGCAAAAAGTCTATTGTTCCTACTTCAAAACTTTGGGTCAGCAAGTCAACAACAGACGGACGCTGTTGTGCCCGCAAAACTTATTCACTCCTACTGTCTTAATTCCGATATTTATCTTTCAATGGTTCCATTTCAGGCACTTTTTCTCCATGCTTATGTTGTTTATGTCCATTGCTATTCATCATCTGTCGATCACTTTTAGTTTCTCGATCATTCTTGGCCATCAGAAGCTTATTATCTTTTCATTGATCGATGACTCTTGTATTTTCGTTTGTCACATTAACCAAGGACATCGTGTTCTGTGTCCGTCTTGTGTTGTCAATCTAATTCTTGAGAAATAATTGACCGGTCAAGATTAATATTGGCTATCTTTTCATATAGCATACTCGCCTACACACTGGAATTTTTGCCTTCCTAAGGTATAAATGAATCTTCCCGTGCTCAAGTTTACATGATCTGTCTAACACTGAATCATAGCTGTGATTGGTATTCAATCACGCAAACACTACAAAATATTAGATATGTCTTGTCCACTACTGACATTGCCTGTACCATGCTCCCCGCATGATAATGATACCACCAAAATTTTAGTGTAGGTGCATGACTGACGTGGTCAAAAATCATCTCGGAAACAGACCAACGAGTCTCTGTCATGACGTAACTGTCACATTTTCAGCCCTCGTGTAGAGATCAAGTGCTCGCTAACATCATAAACTCCATCAACGAGCACCCTCCTCCACTAATTCTCTGTCAATAAATTCCATTCTATTGTCTTCATCTCCATCTTCTTTTTCAATTGGACTTATTCTTTTTGTTTTATTGTTTCAAAACTATTTGTCAGCAGTTTTATTGCTCTACTATACAAAAGTAGTGGCCTAGCTGCTGTAGCTACAGAGTATTTAAGAGCCTTCTGTAACAGAAATTAGGTAGCAAAATACAGGAGTAGTCAATCACCTTTATATTATCTCTCATAAATCTACAGGTCAGTAGCCAAACGACAGACGGACGCTGTCGTGCTCGCAAACTACTTACCAACAGCATCAACCTCTTTGTCACTTCACTCGTCAGCTGCAAAACTCAACGGCCATGTTCAGTCACCCCTACGGACTACTCCCCAACTCTATTGGAAGTTCAGCTGGCTTTCATAACAAAGTCGATGCTGGAAAAGCTGGTATATACACTCAGCAGCTCATAGACTTTGTTGTGGACGCGCCGACCATCATGCAGGTATTTCTTCCACGTTTGTACTTTCTATCGCCGCTCATTCTCACATATATATAGACACGGTTACTACTCATTATTCTGGCGACCTCGATGTGTCTGCCGTGACACTGACATTCATATGCAAGATGCTGATCTACTCTCAGACATTGCTCTCATTACCACCACGCTCATAATCGAGGATTAGAAACATCATTAACGTGATTATGATGCGGACAAGGCATCCTTAACACAACGTGAGTGCTTTTCCGTTTTGCGCCGTTACAGGCGAGCTGATCTTTTGCCTCTTGCCTTTCTCAAGTCCGCAACCTCACCACTAGTGGTTATCCGAGTCCTACTCCTTTACCATGAGTGGGCATCCTTATTTTGATATTCATTGACGCGAGTGAAACAGACTCCCCCGCAAAAAGGGCTTTTCGAAGCAGGAAAAGGTACCTGGATTTGCAAGGTGAATGTTATGGCGCTGACAAGGGACAATGCCTATATCATTGACGGTGGACATTCTGCGCAGGGTTACAGCTGGTCTTGTAAGAGAAGGGGTGGATGGGCTGGGGAGTTCAATAAGGTGTTACCGAAGTAATAGATGTGTGTTTTGATCTTCTCTCTTCCCTGTCCTGATTGTAATATTTAGGGTCGTCAGATGATACCCTTGTACTCGAAATTCATAGGGAAGGTTTCAACATCAGCTCTTCGAAAACGGCTGCATCCTTTGCAATGAGTGAGCTGAACTTTTCCTAAGCAGTTGTATATATCCATGCAATAACATTCTTGTGGAAGGAAGCATCCCTATACACAGATTGATCTATCAACAGCGGGAAAGCCTCACTCTCGAGCGAGCCTCCGAAGACGAACTGAAACTAGCATCTACGGAAACACCTGACTTCTGAGTGGATGTTGATCTTTGTCCCAACCATTCCCAGTTTGATCAGAGCACCGGTCTCAGATCAACTGCGCTGCACTGTGATTGGATTTTTTGGAACGATGCAGGCGTTGGTATAGCTCAAGAGTTAATCGCGTACGTATGCATTCACCTCGGATGAGTTCGCGACTGAATCATTGACCCAGCCTCGTTTGTACTTGAAAGAACAACAACTCAATTGCGGGACATACTACACGGAAAATTTCCATCGATTGAGACGTTCATAGAGACCTGACTAGCACGGGCTATTGAGATTTCGTCGAGGAGAGTAGGCTCTCATGTATGTCAACCATCTCTCTTGACCATACCGATAATACCATATTCACTGCCTAAGATTAGCACCAGCAAGAACCCATATACCGACACCAGAGATGCAGAACTCGGAACAATACCTGATGCAGGTGCTTTGCCAATGGGATGTGGTGTTGTGTCTGGAGTACCCTGCTCTTGAGGTTGTTGACTGATGCATCGATGTCGGGGAATGAATGCTCTTCGAATAAGTGTATCGTCGGTTATATTGTTGATCTAACTCTCTCGATTGACCAAATCCATCCATTCACTGTCTTTGATTAAGTATTTCAAAAAATGACGATATTATCATACCTATATAAGTGAAAGAATATCCAAAAGAACTGGGACTGTTGTGCCCCTGCATTGTATGCATGTGAGGAATGGTATGACACATGCCATGAAATGAGCAGCACGTTCTTTAGGGGTAGTATTAGGCATGATGATAATAGTGATTCAGATTTCTGTACGCGGTGACGGCAATATATTAGCACGCCTTTAACGGCGCACGACGGAAGACACTCACAGTTCGAGCCAAAGATACCATATCTACATCTGAATGCACTCTCAGCCGCTTTGCAGGAGGTGCTGTTGCTCTCGATCCTCTGATCCTGAACGTGGTGGAAACGAGATACTGTGAGCATTGTAGACTGTTAGGCAGGGGTAGACTGCTGGACATCAGCGTCTTCCATGTAAACAGCAGTGTCATTGGCAGACGCCGTTTGGGGTGCTTCACGTTGTCGAGGTCACTGGAGATGCCATTGGGGGATAGGAATCGCGTCTATATAAGTAAGAATTAGCGGTGATAAAAGGCAAAAATGTGTAAAAAAGACCTAGGTCATTCGATGTAACTAACGGCACGACCTCAGCAAGTTGTATGGGATGTTGAACTGCATGCTAGCTGGATCCTTAATAGGCGTCGATTTCACACGCTAGACATTCAATTTCTTTTAAATCAACCATTTATAATACTACAACCACAGTCCCTGCAAACTCCCCCCGAGCAAACGCCACGGATGGCAATGGCGCCCTCAGTCGTCCAAAGTCTCTCCAAGGTCACCTAGGCGTCAGCAAACAACGAGAACGTACACTTGTCGGTAGCTTGACGAGCTTGCACAAGTTCAAGCGGGACGGCTTGATGAAAA
>Ga0153947_1001487_pt1 | contig 10956 bp, 9 predicted proteins | sample TSNJ031MetaG_FD_104697 | JGI IMG/M metagenome (GOLD analysis project Ga0153947, IMG submission 104697) | Attine ant fungus gardens microbial communities from New Jersey, USA - TSNJ031 MetaG | ecosystem: Host-associated > Fungi > Mycelium > Unclassified | place: USA: New Jersey, Wharton State...
AACAAGCATAGAGAAATAAGGTGAGTCAATAATCCACGTTATTCCAAACTTTACTGTCTGCTCTTTTCTAGCTACGTCAAGCTGATATTCTTCCCGAAGCGCGGTTTCCATGTCTAATATCTTCTTAGCATACCGTACAAAGATTTCTCCTTCGTGTGTAAGCACAACGCCTTGTTTAGAACGGATAAACAGCTTGACACCGTACTGCATTTCAATATATTTAATTCTTTGCGATAAGGAGGGTTGTGTAATAAAGAGTTCCCTGGCAGCAGCATTGTAACTGCCAAGTTGTGCTGTAGTGACAACATACTGATAATCATTAATATTCATCTGAATATCCTCTCCCCCTATTAAATTCCTTTACATGACTATCCAATCAGCGCATAACGAGTAAAGGGTTTGGCGGCAGAACAAGCTTTGAGGGTGCGAGCGAAGAGCTGATCAATCCAACGACGACGATTGAAACGATAGCAGAATTCGTCCAGAAACGCCTGCAAATGGATGTCATCCAACCCGTGATAAGTATCGGCAATAAAAGATTTCGCATTGGAAATCAGTGTATGAAGCCATTTCAAATGATCAGGATTCCCTTTGTGGTCAAATACTTCGCTCTCATGGAGAAAGCCCTCTTTCCCCAGCCTTTTGTAGGCGGGAAGCCCATCGCTGCGAATCAGAGAACCCGGTACAATACAATTCTTCGCGAAATCAGCCAGAATATCTCCGTCAACGCCGGAGCATACTTTTGCCCGCAAATAACCAGGACGTCCCGGGGTGTCCAGTGATAGGCCGAATACAACAGGTGTTTTGTCCGTTCCTCGCCCACGCTTACTTCCCTCGTGGGCAGCTCCGAAAAAAGAGTCGTCCGCCTCTACCGTACCGCTGAGCATGTATAAGCTGTCCCGTTCTCCCATGGCCTTGCGGATTTTGTGGCTTATCGTCCATGCGGTATCGTATGCAATTTTTGGTTCCCGCTTCAATTTCAATGCCGAGCATCCTCGTTTATCCTGTCCCATCAGGTAAATAGCCAGAAACCATTTCGTCAGAGGCGTCCGGCTTTTCTCCATGATTGTTCCCGCTGTTACGGACGTTTGATGTGTACAATGGCGGCATTGCAGTTTGTTTCTGACCTTGATTTGGTAAGGTGTGTCTTTTCCCCGCGTTTTGGACACACAAAACCCTCTGCCTATCGTATCTGATACAAATACTCCCGGCATTGGTCTTCTGTTTCAAACCGTTTCATAAATTCCATCAGGCTCATTGCTTCCTGTCGTGCCATTTTATAATCCCCGCACCGTTTTCTTTTATTTTATCATATTATGCTCTGTCTGGATAGTCATGTTTCTTTAAGCCCTCTACCTAAAGCGTCTAAAAGGGCAGAATCAATCAGCCCGCTTAGATGTCTTTCCTCGAGGAGTTTGACTATATAGGGCATACTCCGCAACCGGCTCAAAAATGCAGCCAATAAGTATTTCTGGAAAGTGGAGAGACATCCAGCAGCGGAAGCAGAGGCGCAAAAAGTCTCTGAGCCTCTTGGTGAGATTGAAAAGAAGCAGAGCAATCCAGATCACGCAGCGGGAGGTATCTTCCAGGCGCGCGGCAACGCGGCCCAAGCCATAGGGCGTTTTGAGGGTGCCGAACGCGCCTTCCACCGTGTTGCGGTCGCAGATATCGGTATACTCCTGCCTTTTCTGCTCCCTGGACAGGGTTTTGTCCTTGGGAGGTCTTCCCAGCGCCGGACCGGTCAGTCGGATGCCGTGCTCCTTGCAGAAGGCCAAGATCTTGCGGTTGCGGTAGATGTGGTCGGTCCGGATGTGGGCCGGGTACCGGCCGTAACGGCTGCGATATCGCTCCACAATGTGGAAAAAGTCGTCGGCTTCGTTGTAAGCCTCGAAGGAGAACCGTTCCATGCGGGCATAGCCGTTCACCAGGCTGATGAAGTCATCTCCAGAATCTCCGCTAAATCCTCCTCGCCCAACCGCTTCCGGAACGCTACCATCGTTGATGCTCCAAACGGACAGCTATCCCCATATTCCTTCATCTCGATGAAGTATTGCAGATACGGATTCTCGCTCACATGCCGCACCGTCCACTCGTCGCTGCACCGAAGCCGACGCTTGATTAGCAACGCTCCCAGCGCCGTCCGCGCCGGATGGGCCGGATGTCCGTTGTTCTCAAATTTTAAAGCGTACCGCTCCTCGATTTTGTCCCATGGCATCAGCTCCGCCAGCTTCACCCACTCGTTTCCCGGATTTAGTTTCCCGTATGGAAACACAAAGTCCTCCAGCCTCATCTGATTATCCTGTTTGTACATCCATTCCACCCCAACTGCAAGCTTTTTTCGCCTTTTCTTCCTTTTCCCTTGCAGCTATTATACCAGATTTCCCTCTTTTTTGCCTCTGACATGCGGTGCTTGGCGTTGCGGAGTATGCCCTATATACTAATTGCGAAACATAATAAGCAACTGTTCCGACAATTTGTCTGGTACATGGAGTGCTGCAGGTGCAATGAAGTTTTCCTTTTATGACGTTGTAGCTGGGTCAATTGGCCAGGTGGATTCAGCCAGACATTGGCAACGTATAACAGCCTCTAATAATTGCTGGCAATGAAGTGAAGAAATAATTTGGTTGCAGTTAACCTCCAAATGAAAAATCAGATTACAGGCATGCCAGAAAATTTTGTATAAAAGGATTTTCCTCAAGGACAGAAAAACAGCATAAAAGGTATGATTTGCCCCACAAATCAAAGTGTGGGATTTGCCTGTGTTGGTTTTTCCCGGCAAGGTGCGCAAGTATGCGAGCCGTAGGCTTGAATGCTTGCGCACCTTGCCGGGAATCCTACATGATGGGCAAATTACCCGACGGCTCTATCGCTGAACATAACGTTCAGATGGCTGATGACCTGTCCTAATTTCGACAACGGGCAGTCCAGTGTTCGACAACTTGTTTCGACGCCAAATACGACTATTTGCGCAGGCTGTCATCGTTGGTAAAACTTGGCTTGTTCTTGGTGATGCGTCGGAACTGCCGGTTAAGCCCTTCAATAATATTTGTTGTGTATATAATTTTCCGAATCTCGGGTGGATATCCATAGAATGTGGACAAGATATCCCAATTATCCTCCTAGCTTTTCACACAGGATGGATATTGACTGCCCCATTTCTCTTTGAAATCCATGAGATTAGGGCCTCGTCCTCGGTAATTGATTGATAGACTTTTGACGGCATATTCATGTTTTGCAATGCGCGCTTCTGTTAAGCATTTTTGTAATCGATTTTTTCAAAAATGCTTGTCGTGTTTTTTAATTGATGCTTTTGTACTTTCCCAACTCCATTGGTGGGAAGTTTGTCGATGAAAGCGATATAATACGGCCTATTAAAAGGTAAAAAAACATTTTTGAAATATGTAACTAGGTCCTCCATATTAAAGTTTTTACGGTTATCCAAAACAATCGCCACTGCGATTGCTTCTCCACAATAGTCGCTTGGAATGCCCACTGCTGCGCATTCCGAAACAGCAGGAAATCTCGAAATAATCTGCTCTACGCTTTGCGCATAAACATTTTCTCCATGGGGCTTTATCATGTCTTTTTTGCGATCCACAAAGTAATATAATTGAGTTTGGGGATCCTTTCTCATTATATCGCCCGTTTTGTACCAACCATCATCAGTGACCCCCCCCTCGCTCTTGCCGTCGTCATTGAGGTATTGTGTAAACACCATGGGCGATTTGACGTATGCTTCGCCTTCGCCAGCGCAAATCTCCTTGCCCTCTTCATCAACAAGTTTTATCGATACCATTGGGAGACTTTTGCCAACGGTATTAATAAGGCTCGGATCTTTTTCGTAAGCCTCTTTACTTAGTTGCGTTACGGTAAGGGTACAGGCTTCGGTTGACCCCCAAGAAGGGCGCAGATGACAATTCGGGAACATTTCAAAAATGTGGTTTATATATTTATCTGTCGCTTTGCCGGCAGATAGGCAGACTTCCCACACAGATGATAGGTCGTGTTCCCTCCAGATACCGCTGCTATACAAACGCTCATAGCTAGAAGGCGGCAAAAGCTGGAGTTGAGTAATTTTGCAGCTATCAATCAGTTTTATAACGGCGTCTGGTACGAGCTTTTGTACTGTAACAAAGGTGCCGCCTAAGGCAAACATTTTAAGTAGCGACTGAAACCCGCCAATGTGAAAAAGCGGAGCAGTTGACATCATTACATCGTTTCCATCCGGATTGTTATTGATTGAAGCGAGAGCCTGACCGTGCATATACATAGTTTTGTGAGTTTTCAGAACACCTTTGTTAAATCCAGTTGTCCCGCTTGTAAAGAAAATCGTAGATATGTCATCTGGAGAAACAGCTACTTGTGGCTCGCTATCGTCGGCATCAGTAAATAAATTATGCCAGTTCACTATGTCCGTGTCTGATCCGCCTATGCAAACTAACGAAACGTCGGAACAGAGCTCAGGTTTTACTTCCAAAACTACCTCACTAAACAACTGGTTATAAATTAGACAGCTGCATGAAACAGCTAAAAGTTGGGGAATCAGTTCTTTAGAAGAAAGACACGTATGCACCGGAACAAATATAGCCCCTAATTTTTGACACGCAAAAAACGCCTCAATAAATTCAACGGAATTTCTCATAAAAGAACAAACAGCAGACCCGTTGGTTATTCCGAGACCCTTCAGACTATTAGCAAGTATATTACAGCGCCTGTTTAAATCTTGATAAGTGAGGCTAGCCTGTTCGGTGATTACCGCTGTTTTTTCTGGATAAATACGGGCATTATGCAACAAAACGTCTCCAAGGTTCAACACGACCAACCCTTTCTGACAGCGTTTCTCTCTAACACAGCCTTCTTGCTCAATTCCAATGTGCTATCGAAAATATTGTGAAGTTCTTCCAAAGAGGCAACCTCTTTAAATACATCAAAGGTATCTTCCCCAATGTCTGCAACGTGATAGGAAGTAGGATTCTCCATATTGCTCATCTTTATAGGATTTCCAACCACCGGCATGATTGAGCCGTCTGTAAAAGTTCCGTTTACAATCATATTTCGAGATTTAACTTGTGGATGAACAGCAACGCCTGCAATATCATTGATGTTTCCATACGCCAGATGTTGACTTTGTAACTTTTCTATCAACTCATCTCTGGTATAATTTGCCTCAATTTCTTTTTGGATGAGATATTCAAGTTCCTCTCTGTGTTGAACCCGAAGTTCAATCGTTTCATAATCAGGGTTATTGAGCCAATCTTCGTGATTCAAAACTTTGGCAAATCGTCTGAACTGATCGTCTGTTGCTATGCCCAAAAGAATCATATTATCATCGCGGCATTTGAAGTCTCTGAATGGGCAAGCAGACCACGTGAGGTTTCCGGCGGGTTTCGCAATTTCACCAGTTTCAAAATAATTACCAATATAATTATCCAGCTGCATTACGACACCGTCCAATAGGGAAATATCTACGTGCCGGCCTTCTCCCGTTCTTTGCGCATCAAGCAAAGCGGCCAACGTGCCAACAGCCGCAAGTATTCCTCCAGTCAAGTCTGAAACAAAAGTTCCTGCGCGTACCGGATGTCCGTCTTTGTCACCCGTAACACTAATCAAACCACCTTCACCCTGAATCATCGCATCATATGCCGTATGTGCCTTGTATGGCCCAGTTTGTCCATATCCCGAAATGGAAGTCAGTACAATTTTAGGGTTGATTTGACGCATTGTTTCATAAGATAAGCCAAATTTTTCAATCGTGCCGACCTTATAGTTTTCCACAACGGCATCAGCGGATTCCAACAGTTTGAACACAAGAGCTTTCTGTCTCTCACAATTTAAATCCATGATGGCGCTCTTTTTTCCACGATTTCTTGTAGCCCAATTTGTGCTTTTGTTGCCTTTTATGGCTTTATAATATCGAGCTTCATCCCCAAATGGGGGCTTTTCAAACTTGATAATCTCTGCTCCAAGATCACCCAAAATCCTTGTGCACGAAGGCCCTGATAAAAATTGTGTAAAGTCAAGAATCCTATAGCCCTGAAGAGGTTTCATATTTTTTTCACCGCTCTAATGTCCTTTCTAATAATATGTGTGCAAAGGCGGCTTGAGGCCAAACGCATCAAGCCGCCTTTGCATAAGAGGAAGTGTCAAAGATTATCTCGAAGAGAACAGAACATTTGTCTATATGCCTAAATTGCAGGTAGACCCTCAATTCCACTCCATATAACCCTTATCAAAGGCTGCTTTTCCTGAAGACAAGTTCACAAGCCGGAAAGCGGCTTTATGATCGCCAATCTTCCAAAGTTCCAGACAGATAGGTGCCGGAGGATAAATGGAACTGCGAATTTGACCACCAAATCTTGTAACCCGTTGGGGCTGTCCGGGAAGAACGAGTCCAACTGCCATGCGACATGCATAGCCAAAGGTACACAATCCCTGCAACAGCTGTCTCGGATGCCCCAAACTTACAGCAAAATCGTAGTCTACATGGGATCGATTTGTATCACCAGACATTCTGTAAATCATGCTCTGGTGTCTAGGTATCTCGTCCTCAACAGAATAATCGGGTGCTCTTTCTGGAATACCGATATCATTGTTCGGAAGGGCGGGACAACTCGGCGCGATGAACCTTGGGCAGAATGTCTGACCATAATTCGTGAACACCTTTTCCCCCGATGCATCGCAGGCACACAGCTCGGTCTGAATAACTGCGCCCTTTTCCCCCCAGTTATAAACGTTGGAAACCTTGTCCTCAAAGGTTAAGCGCTCGCCCATAGGGTCCAGTGGTCGGTGAATCACGACCTCATGCGACATGTGCAGACTTCCTGTGATATCCAGTTCCAGATGCTGCATGGCATTTTTTGGAATTTCGCTGTACGGCGTAATTCCAAAGGTTCCCCAATAAGGAATCGCGGCAAAACTAGGTATCATTTGCAGCTGTTTTTCGTACAGATAATTAAGTTCCTTTTCCTTAGCACCAACACCGAGAGCATAAATGATAACATCTCTCCACGTATAGTCAAAGGTTTTTACTCCAGTAGACCTTCCGATCAATGCATCGGATATTATTGTTTTTTCTGCAGAACTACTCATATCATTCACCTTTTCCCAACATGGCACAATAAAGACAGATAGCTTATCGATTATTTTTTTGCCGCCTGCGCTACACTCTCCAGAATGGGGTCGAAAAGCTCGTGGATTTTGTCCGAATCCGCAATTTCACTAAGAACTTCAATTGTATTATATCCCAGCGGAACGACTTCGTACCGCGTTCCGGGCTCAATGCCACTCATGTGTAAGGGATTAGCCGCAACTTTGAATGTGGTTCCATCTGGATATACGGAATCTACAATAAGCTGTCTTGCCTTGACCTGCGGATGCTCCTTAAGTGCATCAAAGTCGTTGATATAACCCCAAACCAACTGTCTTTCCTGCAGTTTTTCCGCTAGGACCTTACTGTCATATTTGGCAAAATTTTCTTCCACAAGGGCTTCCATTTTGTGATAATTCTTTGCGCGTAAAACGATCGAGGCAAAATCAGGATCTTCCAGCCACTGGGGTTGCTCAAGCATCTCTGCGAAAGATTTGAACTGCGCATTGGTGGAGATGACAATCATGATGGAAACCCCATCCTTGCAGACAAAATCTCGCATGGGACTTCCAGAAGGAAATCTGTTCCCGATAGGTCGTGGTGCAATACCAGTTTTCATATACGAAGCAAAGAAATTCTCATACATATATACGGTAGAATCCATCATGGAAGCGTCTATGCGCCGACCATGCCCCGTACGTTGTGCATCCAGAAGACCAATCAGCGTACCAATGCATCCCACTATTCCTCCTGCGTAATCGGGAACAGGGGCGCCAGTCATTGTCGGAGCTCCGCCGGGCTGTCCGGTAAAGCTCATCATTCCGCTCTCAGCCTGAACCGTAGGATTGTATGCTGCATGAGATGCATAGGGACCGGTATGTCCGTAGCCTGAGACAGAAGTATAAACAATTCTGGGATTGACTTTCTCCAGCACATCATAGCCCAGTCCGAACTTTTCCATGACTCCTGGCTTGTAGTTTTCCACAACAGCATCGGCAGTTTCAACCAGCTTCAGGAACAGTTCCTTGTGGACGGGGTCTTTCATATTCATAACGATGCTCTTTTTACCTCTGTTGCGGCTTGCATAGCTCGAACTATGACCGTTTTCAAGCACATTTTGATGCCGGGAGGAGTCCCCCAGAGGCGGATTCTCAATTTTGATAACCTCTGCGCCGAAGTCTGCCAGCATTTGTGTAAAAATAGGTGCACTCATATTCTGCGAGAAGTCCAGGATTCGGAATCCTTCCAACGGCTTTTTCATAAAATAATCCTCCTTAAATTACTCATTCGTATAAAAAGCGGGGCAAAAAGCGGTACAGCGGTACAATTAAATTACCACAGAACTAAACCGAAACGGGCTATTACATCATCCGGTCAGAAATCGGACATAACGGGGTAAAGTCTTTTAAGTTTGATTCTGGCGTTGTCGGTAGTGAAACGCCAGTCGATAGAATGGCAGGCGGCATTTCTTCTTGATTGCCACGTAGCGGTTTTGTGAACCATTTCATCCTTAGAAGTGGAATACCCTGAAAGGCATTGGCGAGACAGAACACTCAGTTCGATTTCGACCATGTTAAGCCAGCTTGCATGTTTTAGTGTGGTGTATTTCGAGCTTCTTTGCCAACCGCAGCGCTTCATCCGTAGGAAAAGCTTCATACAAAGAGGCGATGGAATGTGTGTTGAGATTATCCATCACAAGAACAATTATCTCTGCATGGGGTATAGTGATTATCCACATTCTCGGGAATTGCGTCAAGCTTGAGTAATATTTCCGCATGTTTAAGCCGGAATCCAGATGCTTTCCCTTTCCTCGTATACTCTTTCAGAGATGCACGCTCTTCTTCGCTCAACTCCACAACATATTTCTTTGCCATCTTTGACCACCCTTTGCTGTTTTCTATACAAAAGGTGTCGCTTTTTAGTATGATTACTCACAGATGATGTACTAGTCGTCATCTCTAACGACAGGAAATAATTCAGGATGTAACAATGATCACATCCTAACGTGTCGCTGCATTTTAGAACAATCTTTTGGAGTACTGAAGCCTAAAACTCTACCGGACACACGTAATATTCCAAAGAAACGATTCGTTCTTAACACGGCATTCGTAGTTCGGTGTATTTGCCGAAAGAAATTTAATTGTTTTTGAACACCGGCTTTCTCTTCTCCAGGAATGCGTCATGGCCCTCAACAAAGTCTTCTGTATGCGGAAGCATAGCGGAGAGAATGCGTTCATATTCAAGCGACGATTCGTAGGACATCTCGGCACAGCGATCACACATAATTTTGCCCATTTTAACACCAATAGGCGCCCTTGTAAGGATTTCGTCCATGATTTCATTTGCTCTATCGAGAAGTTTTTCAGGTTCGACAACTTCTGTAACAAAACGACGGAACATCGCCTCTTCAGCGGTATAGTGCCGACCCGTAAAAATCATCTCTTTCGTAACAGGTGCACCAAGAATTCTTACGGCGCGAGAAGGGCCTGTGTAACTGGGGAATCCGCCTAGGCGGGATTCAGGAAAGCCGATCTTGGCCGTTGAGCTTGCAATGCGGATATCACAGCAAAGGGCAAGTTCAGCTCCGCCACCCAAAGCGTAACCATTAATCGCAGCAATTGTTGGGCGCTCAAAATTGGCAATCTTATTGAGCGTATTGTGAATATAAACTCTGTCATCACGACGAGCCTCAGGAATAAAATAATCAAGAGTAGGTCCACCCTTAAGGTTGGCACCGGAGATAAAGCTTCTACCTGCGCCCGTCAGAATAACACCCCATACCTCGCGATCCTTACGCATTTCATCAAAAATCTCGTTGAGGGATGCCATCACATCATAACTTAGAGCATTCAATGTATTCGGGTCGTTAAATGTCAAATAGGCGGTGTGCCCGTTCTTTTCAAATTCGATGCCATTGTAAGAATCCTTGTAACTCATTAAATTTCGCTCCTCATAAATGTATTTACGGTTAATATGATGTGGAAAACCGCGCAAAAACCACCCGTTGCTTCATGCGCTGTGTGAAATTATATGGTCAGCCCCAAAGTTTCCTCCCTTCTATGCAATATTTGGACAGAAAAGCCGGACAGCCAGTTTTACTTCCTACCTGCTCATCCCTATGCCACCACTTACGGATATCTGGGTATCCACATCTATAGAATATCATACATGTTTAAAAACAAGAAGATGGTATTGCCTCTATTGTTATACTTATAACCTATAATTAGAGTGCTAAATTGATAGGAAATTCCGTAAAAACTTTCTCGAAAACGGCTCCGTTGACCCAAACCAGGGTTGCTAGACACAGTGAAACGCTGATAGAATAGAACTATAAGAAAGGCTGTGAATCCGTTTGGTATCGGACAATCTGAACACCCACATCATTTCTTCCTTATATGATGCTTTTCCCGATCCAGAAGCGAAGAAGGCTGGTCAAACGTCTGGATATGCACCATACCCCGAAACATGGAAGCTGGTTAAATATCGCTAAAATCCAAATCAGCATTCTTGCCAGACAATGCCTGTGCCGACTTATTCCCAGTTTATCTGAGTTAAACCTCGATCTTGATGCTTGGGCTTCTTCAAAGGCCGACCGAGTCCGATTGATTGGCAATTCTCTACCGATGACGCCCGTATCAAACTCAAACATTTATATCCTAAATTTTGTTTTGGTGAACTACTAGTAATATGCGTCAATTAAATATTAGGATACAGCCTGTGCAGTTTAATTCTCGCATCATCGGTAGTAAATTGCCACTTAACCTTTATGCAAGATTCATTGCGAGTGATATTCCACTCTTTGAGTTCATCAGATAGTTCATCAATATCTGGAATCCGGCGCCCCAAACATTGCGAAGTCATTGCGCTCA
>Ga0153947_1001488_pt1 | contig 10949 bp, 7 predicted proteins | sample TSNJ031MetaG_FD_104697 | JGI IMG/M metagenome (GOLD analysis project Ga0153947, IMG submission 104697) | Attine ant fungus gardens microbial communities from New Jersey, USA - TSNJ031 MetaG | ecosystem: Host-associated > Fungi > Mycelium > Unclassified | place: USA: New Jersey, Wharton State...
AGGAAGCTTGCCATCTCATTAGATACAGCAATAATACGATTTCAGACATCGCTCTGTTTTACCAGTTCTGTAATCAAAGCTATTTCATTAAGGTTTTTAAAAAATATATGGGCACTACCCCCCAGCAATACCGCGATCAGCAATAGGACGTTCACGGGTGATGCTATCTCTATTTCCGGGGGTTCACCTTAACTGCCGGGGGTTTTCGTTATCAGAAAGCCGGAAATCCCTTTAAAAAGGAACTCCCGGCTTTCTTCTTTTATTGACTGTACCATATGAATTCTTATACCCGCCATTCACCGCTTTACTTTTCGTTGACGCACCCATCATTCCTTGACGGCGCCAATGGTAATGCCTTTCACAAAATACCGTTGAAAAAACGGATAGACTGTTAGTATGGGAATTACTCCAATAATCGCAATAGCCATTCTCACTGAATTTGCGGGCAACGCGGAAAGAAGATCTCCGGCATAATCTCCAACAGCACCAGATTGCAGATAACGAATATCATTTAGCATATTGTTCAGGATATTTTGCATGTTGTAGTAATCCGGTTTCGTCAAATAGTAAAGACCATTCGTCCAGTTATTCCAATACATTACACCGGTTAACAGACCAATTGTCGCAAGGATCGGCAGGGAAAGAGGGAGCACAATTCTGAAGAAAATGTGCAGGTCCTTCGCGCCGTCAATACGCGCTGATTCGGTGATGCTGGCAGGGATACTGTTCTGGAAATAGGACCGCATCAGCATAATATTGAAACCATTTAGCAGCATACCGGGAAATATCTGTGCCCATATGGTATTTTTGATATGAAATATTTGCGTGTAAATCACGTAAGTCGGTACCAAGCCACCATTAAAAAGCATTGTGAATACCACAAAGAAGCTTAAATATTTGACACCAGGAAGGTTTGGAAATGACAATCCATACCCAATTAAGGCAGTTATGATAAGGCTCAATGCTGTGCCAAACACCGTAGTAAATATGGTGATACCATACGCTCTGATTAAGGGAGCTGAAAGAACCGCCAGATAACGATAGGCGTCCAAACTCCACTTTTCAGGAAAAAAGGAATATCCTTGTGCAACAATGGTATTATTATCTGTAAATGACCCTATCACCAGCAATACAAAGGGTAAAAGACATGAAAGAGAGGCAATGATTAAAATGATATGTGATGAAGCGGCTAACCTCTTATCAGATGAACTATTCATGCTACTCCTCCTTCCTAAAATAAGGCGTTCTCACTGCTAACTTTTCTTACAATGAGATTTGCGCCGATCACCATAATAAATCCTACAATGGATTGATAAAAGCCCGCAGCAGCCGACATACCGATATTTCCAATCTGCATCAAGGAGCGGAACACATAGGTGTCAATGACGTTTGTAGTGGAGAATAGCATTCCGGAATTCATGGGCACTTGGTAGAACAGGCCGAAATCGGAATAAAATGTCCTTCCGAGATTCAATAGCAGCAAGGTGATAATCGTAGGCTTTATCATTGGGATTGTAATGCGGAAGATTTGCTGTAGCCGCGACGCTCCATCCAGTTGCGCGGCCTCATAATACTCTTTATTGATCCCTACAATAGAGGAAAAGTAGACGACACAGGAGAACCCAAAGCCCTTCCATATATTCATAATTGTGAGAATAAACGGCCAATATTTTGGCTCGGTAAACCAGGAGATGCCCTCTATTCCAAATAAGGGGAGAATGGATTTGTTTATCATACCGGTATCCACGCTAAGCATGGCGTAGGTGAAATAGCTGATCACGACCCAGGAAACCAAATGAGGCAATAAAATGATGGTTTGATAGGTGCGCAACAAAATCTTTTGACGTATTTCATTGAGAAGAATGGCAAATGTAACGCCAAAAATAATGCCTAATATGATGAATGCAATATTGTACAACAAGGTGTTGCGCGTGATAATCCAAGCATCTGAGGTTGTGAATAAATACTCGAAATTTTTTAGCCCGACCCACTCGCTCCCAAAGATTCCTTTTCGAAAATTAATGTCCTTGAAAGCGATGACCAAACCGAACATGGGCAGATAATTGTTAATCAGTAAATATACCGCTCCCGGAAGTATCATTGCATAAATCGGTATAAAGCGTTTGATTGAGGTTTTCCTTTTCGCTGGTTTTGCAGGAATAGATGCCGCTTTTCTCATATGCATCACCTTTCCATTTGGGAGTTAACCCAAAAACAAAGAGGGGAACCGGGAAAACTCCTGGCTCCCTTTGAATTTGTTGGTTTTTCTAATTTTGATTTGCAATCCATGCATCCAACTGGCTCTGTTTTTCGCTGATAATCCGCTCTATTCCATTCGCTTTCAGCTTTGCAACATACTCCGGAATCAAAACTGCCGGATCCCCAGCGCCGTTTTCCACTACCCGTTTATATTCATCCCTGACAGATTGAACTGCCGCCACCTCGGTGGTAACATTGCTGTTGTCAAATACAAAGCCCAGAGCCATTGACATCCTTGCGTTATCATTGGCGGCCTTCTGCTTATCCCATAAATCGAGAGGCTCACCCTCCCAGTTGGGCAGCAGGAACTGATTACCCATAAGCCAGCTGGTGTTCAGGCTCCAACCTATGGTGGTTTGATCCTCCCCTTCCGGGTACCCCACATGTCCATCAGCCTGCGTCACATAGTGAACATCCTCCAACCCATACGAGAGATAGGTCATGACTTCTACATCGGAAAACATTAAGTTCATAAACTTCATCGCCGCTTCCGGGGAGGATGAATTCTGAGCAATTGCCCAGCTAAAGCTGTTGACCTGGCCGGTAAAAGAGAAATAATCCAGGAATTGCACTGTTTCGATTTCATAGCCGGTGTTCCGCTCCGCGACCTGTTGTATGCCGGGCTTGCAGTTTGTGAACCAACACATCGCGTTTCCGGTGCGCATAATGGAGCCATAGGATTCCGTAGTGGTGGCAATATCCTTCTGGATATAGCCCTTTTGATACCAATCCCAGAACAAATTGAGTAAATTCGAATACTCCTCGCTCTCCTCGTACAGCACTATATCTGTATTGTCATAACCGCCGTTCAGAAGCACGCCGTTACCGTCGTTTAAAGTGTCGACGGTGCGGTAATTGTCCAAGAATGAAGTGCCTGCGCCTGCGATCACAAGCGGGTAAAAGTCTGCGCCTTCCCCTTCCTTAACCACTTGAAATACCTCAGTCATATCCTCAAGGCTTTCCAAGGTAGAGGGATCAATACCATATTTATCAAGCAGATCTTTTCGAATATTCAAGCCGCCGCCCCGGCTATAATCGCGTATAGTGGGCACTGCGTACACCTCGCCGTCGACTGAGGTGGCGCGGAGGAAATCGCCGACATGCTCCTTAATCCCAGCGCCATACTGGTCAAGAAGGTCATTGAGCCCAATGATCTGTTCCCGGCCAACATATGTCGGGAATTCACTGCCCGTTACCACCATTAAGTCCAGCGGTTCCCCGCCGGTCAGCATTAAGGTCATCTGCTGGGAGTAATTGCTGCCGGCAATGATTTCAATCTTGACGCGGGTATTAATTTTTTCGACAATGATCTCATTGATGGCGTCCTCTATCATCTGTACATCGGAAGAATTGCCGGCGCCAGCAACAAATAAAGCCATGACCACTTCTTCTACTGGCCCATCATCAACCGGCTCACTTTCCTGTTGGGAAACCACGGCCGATGAGTCCGAACTGCTGGAGTCGCTGCCGGAGCAGCCAGACAATAAAGACACCGTAAGAACTAGGGCTAACAAAAGGGTCCAAAATCGCTTCATTACTATTCACTCCTTAAAATATAAATCATGTGTGGCAATAAGGGTTTTATTGACGGTTCACGGAAGGTTGGGTTTCTGATATTGCAGTATTATGGCATCAAAAAGCGCGACTTTTTCCAAATGCAATAAAATATGATCCTTTTTCACCTCAAATGGACAAGGGGCGCCCAGTGTCAAGCTGACCGCGCTGGCTGGCGCTTTATCCAGATATACTTTTACATCCAGATGCGGCAGCTCGAGGGGCGCGTGGTAAGCTCCATTGAAAAAGCCGGTGTGATTAACCACATGTACTAATGTATCGCCATGCTGGTTGCCATGTACGGTCAATTCAATCATAGGGGGCAAGGTATCCTGAACCTTGCGCACATAGGGTTGCAGCAAGCTGTAAAGCCATTCTCCCATTGGATAATGCCCGTGTTCCTGATAGAGCCGGGCCGGGTGCCAAGGCAGGTATACCACATGTCCGGCGCCATGCCGTGTAGTTGCGACTGCAGGATAATCCGTGACCTCCGCGTAATAGCAACGTTCAGGCGGTCCAAATGGATGAGGCGGAATAAAGTGCATCTGTTTTTTTGTCTTTTCCATATAATCCGCGTAAACATAAAGTCCGGTCAGATATAGCAGTTCCCTGTTTTCCAACCCATCCGATTCATCTCCTCCCTTCTTGAAATAACAGGAGCGCAGGGCATTTTCTGTGCGCTTCACTTCTTGGATGCCCATCCATTCTTCTTTTGTGGAGAAAGCTCCTCCTGAACAGATAAGGGTTCCTCCGTTCTCGACAAAGCTTCTGGCGCTTTGAAATACGGCGTCATCTAAGCCGGTGCAGTCAGGCAAAATCGCAACGCGATACCGGCTCCAATCCACGCGGGAATGCTCAGACAGGTGTTTAGCGTCGAACAACAAATGATGTTGGGCAAGAATTTTGTACCAGCCATAATAATCGTTTAACGTTCCCCCTGAGGAAAAGAAGTGGCCGGAAGGTTTCAACAGCAGAATTTCAGCGTCGCTGGTCATTCCTGTATATTCCGATTCATGCCTGCGTAAATAGTGGTACATTTCGCTCAATGGGCGGAAGCCGGATTGATCCTCATGGTTATCGAGGCGTCCGATTAGGTAGTAATCAAGGGAACCCCCCGCTGCCAGATTTTGGGCCATCCGAAGCTTTTGCTGATGCTCCGACACCGAGAAAAGCCGGGTTGAGATATCAATGAAGTCAACGCTGGTGATGCTGGGCAGCATGCCTGGGTAAGAGTGCGCCAACTTTGTAAGCTCTCCGGCCTCATAGCACCAATTGGCCCTGTTGTCGCGAAAATAGGTTCCCGCTTCATTCCGAACGAAGCCGTCATTCTGGCCTGTGAAATTAGCAAGGCAGATATTTGGCTTTATCTTTTTCAGGGAACGATACACCCGGGCCTCATACTCCCAAAGCGTTTCCCGCTTGAATTGTTCGTACTTTTCGGGCATATGCTTGGAGGCCTCGGCGGGAAGCTCTTCGCCGAGCATCTCACGAAACCGCCGTTTGCAGTTCTCACAGGTACAATCCCCATAAATGTTTCCGGAGTAATCGTAGAAGGAGTTATATCCCCCCATATTTAAGAAGATTCCATCCAAATTCAGCAGGTTAACGGCTTCCTCCATAATGCTCAGGGCATAGTTTTGCTGGTATTCGCTATTAAAGCAGACATGCACATCACCGTTGTAATTGACGATGTCTCCATTTGTCCCCATGTAGGCCCAGTGAGGATATTTTTCATACAGGGGATAGCGAACCTTGGAAAAATCCATACGGCCTATGACCTTAATGTTGTTTTCATGGCACCGTTCCACGATCTGCATCAGAGAATCGCCGGTCAAATATTCGCTTTGATAATGGTATTCCAGTTGGGTAGGATAGCTGGAAATAATCCCGGCAGCGTTGATCATACAGACATTGGCGCCAAAATCCACGAGTTGGCGGACATATTCATCCGCATTTATATCCCGCATGTCAATTTCACGCAAATTGGTCTGGACCATGCGCCAGGGGGTATCTCTCCACCAAGGTTTACCGCTCATGTCAGCCTCCATCTTGCCACTTTAGTGGCAGCATTTTTATGTGACGGCCGGATACACATTCCAGTTTGTACCTCTGCCGGCGGCATTAAGATGTCGCCATATATCATTTATTTTTCCTGCGCGTCATTCCACTCAAGCTGAATGATCTCCCATGTATCCGGCAGGTCAAAGGACAGTATAGTTTGGCCATCCACCTGTCTACATGGAACTTGCCGATTGCCAAATACAGACCGGGCCTTTATATCCTTCGCGCCCGCAGGCAGTGACACATGCAGGCTTAGACCGGTCAAAGGCACTGTCTGCCGCATAGGCCGCTCCCCAACGCCATTGACAAGATGGAACAGGTAGCAGCCATTCCCTTCAAAAGCAGTGAATTGAACGCCAGGAATTCTGTCAAGAACAAATTTGCGACTATCCCCCAGCAGCCGGAAAAATAAGTTCGCGGCAAAACGGTAATGTTCCTCCAGACGGTAAACATCGACAAGGCTGTGCATAGCAAAGGGCAAATGGATTACGTTTCCCATCCCGTGCCGGCGCAGAGTGACAACCGGAATTTCCGTACGTTCAACCGGAAGCACTGCCCGCTCCGGCGGTGATCCTGCCCCCATGGGAGGAGAGAAGGGCGGCACCAATGTACAGAGGGTTTCTACATCCGCTTCCGGACGGGTATAGTACAGCCTTCCAGCAAAAGGAAGTATGTCCATGCCCTCCAGGCCATCCCGCGGACACTGGCTTTCCATGCGGAAATAGGCAGTTCGCATCTCCTCGCTGTGACCTATCACCTGGGTTCCCGTAAGCTCTGGCGGAGTTTCTTCTCCGCCTTCCAGTATCAGGCATCCGCCTTGTTCTACATATGATGCGCAAAGTGTGGTCAGTTCCGGCGTCCACCTGGTGTTTTCCGGAAGAATGACTATCCTGTAGCGCCGAAGCGTCTCGGCGTCAATGTGGCTGGGATTGTTGACCAAAATCTGATAGGGCATTTGATTTCCGGTCAGGATTTCAATCCAGCCATGCCCTGCGTAGTGGTTCCATAGAATGGCAATCTGTGCGGCGTTGGTCGCGCCCTTCATTAACCCGGCAGAGATTTCAGCCCGTTTATTGAATTCTAATATGGTTTGCACGAGGCGCCTGTCGCGCTGCCGGTCCGGCAAGCCGGAAAGGGAGTGCCATATATTTCCGCCATTCGCTAAAACCTGGCTCAACCAGAAGCGGTGTTCAGCAGGAGGCAGCCCTACATGGCGCCACAACAATCCGGGAGCTGTATGGACAATGTCAACCGGCTGTACGTTAGGGTCCAAAAATAGTCCCATATTCGTGTTTGCGGCCGGTGTCCAGGAATGCCCTAGAGATTTTGCCCCGTTGCTCAAACTATCGTGGGTCTCGGCGTGCAGGACATCGGGAGGATCGTCATAAAATACGTCATAATCTCCCGGACTCGGGAACCACCAGCCTGTCTGATGATACAGGGCAGCGGCATCCTGCTTGGCAGTGAGCTTCTCTTCCCAGAGCATATAGCGGTGGAAAAACGCGGCTGCCGGATTTACGCGGCGCATAACGGCTTTATTAGCGGCCAGGCTGCGGTTGATATTGTAATCGAACCAGTCCGGTTCACAATCCGCAGGACTTTCCGGCAGTTCGCATCCGTAACGCTCCCGGTACAATCCTTTACACACATCACACTGGCAGGGGGCGTAAAACATGCTGTTGATGAATATGCCGTCAAGCACGTAACGGGTTAACAATTCCTCGAGCACCGGGAAAGCGACCGCCTCCCGCTGATACCCCGCATTGGGGCATGTACTCATGAGCAGAGGCCAGTTGCCGGGCCGTTCCACACCGACAATCTGCGGGCGGTGGCCTTCCGATGCCGGCAGCCGTATAAACCATTCCGGTTTTTCCAGATAGGTGGTGTCAGTCGCTTTGCTGAAGTCACACCGGGCAATGACACGGATATGCCTGCAATGGCAGGCTTCTACCACTTCGCCAAGCAAGTCGAAGCCCTCGCGTAAAAACGGGTTAATTGTATGGTATGGTATTTGGGTCGGATACCACGCGTAAATCCCGCCACCATTGATAACCAATCCTGTGGCATTCATCTCTTCCAACTGCTGCGCAAGCGCGGCAGGGTCCAAATCAGCGTCAGTTACGGTAAGATTCGTTTGTATAATCCGCGATGGCTTATGCCACCATTTAAACTTATCCATAATAACCCCCTTGATGGTATTGATTATCTCAACGAAGCATGACCGCTTCAAAATCCGATAAGACGGGCAAAGTGATATTCAGGCATCCGTCATTCTCTGCGTAGGTGGTATAAAGTTCGCGTTGAGTGAGCGACTGCGCGTTGCGGCAACTTGTCTTCACTGAGATGCTGATATCGTGGAGCGGTATGACCTCAAGTTGCGGCTTGCCCTGTAAGCCCGTCATATTGATAATGTGGAGCAGCTCCCCCTCATCGCAATCCGCTAGGGCAATCTGCACCGAATAAGGCGCGCTTGTCTTTATGGAACGTTCCCAGCCCAGCCATGTAAGTAAATCCTCCACTATCGGCCCGATCTCCGCAATGCCAAATTTTTGTTGAAGCATGCCCGGTTGCCAAGGCAAGACAACCACTTTTCCTTTCCCATAGGCGTTGACGAGCAGGCCATATTCTTTCGTTGTTTCCTCGGTGAAAGCGAACTCCGGCTTATTGCACTTAGGGCTTGGAATGCGGTTAAGCTCCCGTAGCAGGAGCTGGGATCCCTCTTCCGGTTCCAACGTGTAAAACTTCCCCATAAATCCGATCAGGTCGGTCTTCAAAGCAGGGAACAATGATCCGTCTTTAATGCTAAGGTAGCCGCTGGCCGCAGCGCTGCCCGTCATCCGATAGGGTAAGGAGGAAAGGCCGATCGCATTCCGAAGGCGGCCGCAGCCGTCCTTTATTGCCGCCGGGCCACCGGTTACTATCAGGTTTCCGCCATTTTTGACATATTTGTCGATAGCGCCGATGGCATCGTCCTCCATGCAAGTGACGTCCGGCAAAATAACTGTTTGATAGCTGGAAAGGTCACAGGCTGGAAGAAAACCGTCATGAACTGCGTCAAACAGAATATGCCGCTGGGTCAGGGCTTCAAATATACCCCGGTATTCGCTGACATGGTCACTGACGTGCCCTTCCATCATAATGTCAAACATGCTGGTTGCCGTGACCTCGCGGCCCTCGTTGTAGTCAATGCTCTTCTTACTGTATACCAGCGCCACCTCACCCCGGTTGCGCAATCCGGCATACGCATCCTCACTGTCACGCAAATAGTTGAATACCCGCTTTAAATCTGGCAATGCCTTGCGGTCATTTTGCTCAAAAGTGCCTGAGATATTAATTGCAAGGCCGCCGCCAAACGCCGCGGCTTGAAGAATATCTGTCGTCAGCTGGGCGCCGGTTTGGGCGGAGCGTCTTCCAAGCTGACACGCGTGATGCAGGCAGATCATGCTTTGCCTGCCCATAACGTTGGCAAGAAGCGCGTTATCAGCCGACAAATAGGGAAACTTCGGTTGCCGCCGCGTCACCATATTCACAGCCTCGCTGACCTGAATATCCTGACTCTCCTGCATAAACGGAACAGTATCCCAACCTGAAAAGCAGTTGAATTCCGGCATATCCGTCGCTATGCTGCCTACCGGGGCCAGAATACAGCCAGGCCGCAGCTGCCTGATATAGTCGCGGATTTTTTTGAAAAGCAATGTCGTCTGCTCATAGCGGTATAAAAAGTACGCCCGTCCTTCCTCGGTATCGTTGCGCAGGATTTCAGGCAATTCCCGCCCGGTATCGCGCAGGTATTTTTGCTTGCAGGCGTCGCAGTGGCAGAAGCCGTAATGAACCGCATTATAGAATATACCGTCCGCTTCATATTTCTCCAAAAGCTCCTTGAGCACGGAGAAATTATATTCATGCCACTTGGGGGAATTTATGCAGCTTTGAACCATGCCCAAATCATAGGTAACTTTCCCCTGCGGGTCCCGCCTAATCCATTCTGGATGCTCCAAAGCCTCCTGTTCAGTTAAATTACTGACATCCATCCGAAGCAGAACCTTCATTTTCAGCCGGTGCGCTTCTTGAATCACAGCTTGTACATAGTCAAAAGACAACCACGGGTTCTTTGGCTGGCTCGACACCTCACTGTCATACCAACACAAAAGCCCTCCGGCATTGGCGATAATGGCGTTGGAGCCATATTCAAACTGCTCCTGCATAAGCTTGGCCACATCCATGCCATCCGCATCGACCGCACGCAGGTTATTCTGTATGATCCGAACCGGCCGCTCCCAAAAACTCTTCATAAAGGCCTCCTTCTGATAGCTGACTATATGTTTTTGACCTGCCTCCAAAGGTTTGATACGTCCATTCCCATAGATTCGATTTTTTGTGCAGCATCCATAAGGCTGCGGCGGGTATTGAAGATATGCTCCGCGGCTGCCCGCTGTGCCCCCGACGCATCCCGGGCATCAAGCGCCTTGATCAACTCGGCGTGCTCTGTATGGATCTCTCTGGGATCACGAAGCATACCGAAAGCAAAGGGATGCTCAATAATGCGCAGAATTCCGTTGACATGATTCAGCCACTCGTTGTCACACGCTTCCATCAATTTGCGGTGGAACAATTGGTCGGCAGCCAGATAAGCATCGCGGTTCTTTTCTACGGCGGCGTATTCCATATAAGGTTCAAAGATAGCGGTTAGCTCCTTTATTACCACATCATCTGCTCTTTCCGCTACGTCAAAAGCCGCGATGGATTCAAGTCCTGCCCGGACCTGAAGTAGGTCCAATACCTCATTCAGAGTCGTTTTGTGGATATAAAAACCGGCATTTTTTGTCTGATCCACAAGCCTTTCTGATTCCAGCATATGCAATGCTTTTACGACGGGGGTTCGGCTGACCCCCAGTTGCTCGGCAAGCTTAATCTGGTTTATTTTCGTATCCACAGGAATTTCATCATTTATAATCATCGCCCGTATTTTTTTGTAGATTTCTCGGGTATCACATGCATTGTTCATAAATTAAGTACCTCACTTTATACAATCATTATTTGCTACCTATAAAAGCTGTAGCAACATCATTATCCTA
>Ga0153947_1001489_pt1 | contig 10938 bp, 7 predicted proteins | sample TSNJ031MetaG_FD_104697 | JGI IMG/M metagenome (GOLD analysis project Ga0153947, IMG submission 104697) | Attine ant fungus gardens microbial communities from New Jersey, USA - TSNJ031 MetaG | ecosystem: Host-associated > Fungi > Mycelium > Unclassified | place: USA: New Jersey, Wharton State...
AGAGAACAGACTGCATAAACAATCTGTTCTCTCTAGTAAATTAGATAACCGTTCCATAAAGGAGATTGGGGAAACAATCTCTTTCATTTAAAGGGGCCATGCCCCTTATGGTTACCCGTAATGCTCAACAGGACCACCGCCACCCTACCTCATTTTCGGTACTTCTGGGGATTTTAAAAAGCTAAACTATAAAAAGTGTTCTAAAATATGCATATAGCCGGTTTTGCACATTTTAGAACACGCAAATGCTTTATCTATATGGCATGAAATGATGGTAGTGGTGATGTACGTGGTGTTGTTCTGTATGATCACGACGATCCATATCTCTACGGTCTGTATTCCATGAAGAGTCCATCCACCGAGGGTCTGCGTCCCACTGAGGGTTTGTGCTCCATTGAGGGTCCATATTCCACTGAGGATCTGCATTCCACTGAGGGTCCATGTTCCATCTAGGGTCCGCACTCCACTGGGGGTTTGTAACTCCCATACGATCCATTGGCCCCATGCCCCCGTCTGGAAGATTAATATCATTTACATTTATGTTTTCATTCATATTTTAGCACCTCCTTCCTTGCAATATATTTTTAATATATGTCAAATCATTTGCATTGTTACCAACCATAAACATAGCTTAAAATGACATTTACAAAGAAGAGTGATGAAGCATTATATTAAAAATGGGGAAATGCCTTTATTATCCGATTATATTGTAATATTGCTTTTTTTATTTGGCATGGCAATACACTCAAAGCCACAACCGTATTGGGCTAATCAAAAAACCGGTATTTTTTCAGATCGCACAGATAATTCAACCTGTCCTCCCACCGGCTCCCCATATTGTAAAACCGTTTGTCCCGGGACAAGTATTGAAACCCAAACTTGTCAAGCAGGTGTTGCATGATAACATTGCTGCCCATAGTGTCAGCATAGATATACCTAAGCTTGAGTTTCTCAAAAGCATACCGCAAGATCAAAGAGATAGCTTCGCTGCCATAACCTTTGCCTTTGTAATTGTCATTTGCTAGGAATAGGCCCAGTTCACAACTAGCCTGTACATAATCAATCCGCTTAAGTGAGATAATTCCAATTGGTGTAGTGTCAGGCAAAAAGATTCCCAAGTTTTTGTACCAAGATTCTTTCTCCAGATTGGCAATATACTGCCTGCTTACCCGCTCAGAGTCATACGCGTAATTGCGGGAATCCATCACAGGATCAGGAATATACCGCTTCCAAAGCGAATGAAAGGTTTCTATAGAAAACGAACGGACATGGATCAATGTTCCAATCAGTTCCATAAAATCCCCCCAACCGCTTACCGTTTCTCTTTGGAGGGGGAGGGGATAGGCAAATTTGCCCCGTTTTCTATACCTTCAGTACTTTCCGGCATAAATATAATTTTTAACGTCATAAACAACATCTTTATGTCCAACAAAAGGGAATAATTGTCAATATACATTAAATCCAGTAACAGTTTATCTTGTGGCGTGGTGTTGTATTTCCCATAAATCTGAGCATAGCCGGTTAATCCCGCTTTTACCTCAAGGCGCAAGCGAAATTCAGGAATAACCTTCTCGTATTTTTTTGCGATTTCAGGCCTCTCCGGCCGGGGGCCTACCAGGGACATGTCCCCCTTCAATATGTTGAACAACTGGGGCAATTCATCCAGCCTAATTTTACGAATTACCTTGCCCACTTTGGTAATCCGCTCATCGTCCTTATTGGCAAGCTTGGCCCTGCCATTTTTCTCTGCATCGGGAATCATGCTGCGAAATTTGTGAACATAGAACTCCTTGCCATGGTAAGTCAAACGCTTTTGAGAGTAGATCGCAGGCCCTCCGTCCTCAATCTTAATGGCGATCCATATCAGCAGCATAAAGGGGGAACTGACAATAATGGCAATAAAAGAAAATAAGATGTCCAAGACACGCTTGATAAAAGTTTGCTCCATAGATATTCCTGAATTTTTGCAATAAAAAAGAGGTGTGTCAAACAGCTGGGTGCTGTGCGAATTTTTAATCATCACATCCTGCACGTTGGGTGCCACATACACCCGCTTTCCCATGAGGCTGGAATACACAAACAACTCTTTGCGAAGAGCAGGGTCGATGTCACAAATTAATACTGAGCCGTATTTGTCAATAGTTTCTTTTAGCTTTTCCACCCCACAGTTCTCACTGATCCGCTCCTTTACTTTGTACCGTTCTTTGCGCATCATCAACTTTTCAATGATTCCTTTTGAGGAATCATTGTTCACGTGGATGACAACCATGTCCCTAGCCGGATAGAGACAAAAATATAGCTTGTTTATACCATATGAGCAAATGACGGCAACGGTCATCTGTAGTATGGTAATTAGGATAATGGGGGAAAATTTTAAAAGGCTGATGGCGGTTAGACTGTATTGAAAATAGGTTAAGATATTGGTAACCACAATGGAGAGAAACAATGAATAATTAATCTCCGACAGGCGGTTGATGCCAAAACGGAGGGCGCCATATAAAGAACAAAAGGTAAGTAAAATCACTCCATACAGGCCGGCCATAACGAGGTAGCCCTTAAAGAAAAAAGCTGTCAATTCCGGATAATTCTTTAGCCAAATATTATAAAAAATGGCCACCATAATGCCAATCATAAGTAATTTGCATAATAGCAGAAGGGATTTTCGCACCACACGTAATTTTTCAATCACACTATACACATCCTGTTCAACAGTATACTAAACGTTGGTACTGATCGGGCATAGCTACATTAATAATAGCATACCCAATACTAATTGTAAATAAATCTCCTATACCCGTCACGACAAACGCATGGGTAAATGACATGAGAAAAGACGTCGTAGTTTGAGACACCGGCTTACTTGAACTTACCGTTACAGAGGCTCCTGGGCATTTTCAATGGGGTGAAGCATTGCCGGATTAAAATCCTCAGTATAAATCATGCTCTCAAAGCTGGTATTAGGATTGTGCAGCAGTATATTCAGCAATCCGATATAATCCCGGGTAATCTCCCGGGTAGTTACCGCCTTCATATGGGAGGAATGAAATACGATTTCCATAAAGGATAGAATTTGCTTTTTTGTGATGTGGGCTTGATAGCCATAATGTGCGGCGTGGATTTCGGTAAGCCTTTCCATCAATATATATAATTCTTCATAAGTCAAGGAATTGAGCCGGATAATGGGACTGCTAAAATCCAGATAACCGTCCCGGACAAAACGGTTGTCCATCAGCCGGCTTTTGAGTGCGGCATAGCTGAACAGCCCCTTTTGCTCATCCTCAATAAACCTCGGCGTTCCAGCGAAGTAAGCGCCTAAATGGGCCGTCCTGCCCTGCATGGTGTCGTTAAATATGGTGAGCAGCTTTTCATAATTGTTTTCTCTGGAGTGCCGATTGGCGATTCCAGCAAGGTTGGCGCATTCATCTACAAAAAGCACCAGCCCTTCATATCCCAATTGGGTAGCGAAAACAGCCAGAAGTTTGATATACGCATACCAATTTTCATCAGTGATAATTTCCCCGACAGGCAAGATGGCTTTAGCCTCTGTTTTGGTCGCGTACTCTCCCCGAAACCACTTGACTGTGCCTTGGCGCAACTGGGCATCTTCATTGACAAAGGAGCGGTAGTACAATGCCAGCATCAAGCCAAAGTCATATCCGTGGGCGTAATCCTCCAGCTTGGCGGACGTCTGTAAGATTTCCCGCTCCATCAAGGGGCCCAGCTCCTTGGCGTCAGGCGCTAGCCCGGTTTGCCGGATAACTCTCCGCCGCACTTCATTGATCCACTTTTGTAAAATAGCTTCCAATGCTCCCCCTTCCGGCCGTACTTTGGTGGAAAGGCGCTGGGTTAGCTCACGGTAGGTTGCCATTCCCTGATGACGGGAACCAGTCAGCCGCTTTTCCGGGGACAGATCCACATCGGCTACAATAAAATTTTTATCCATAGCGTAATTGCGGATCATTTGGAGCAAAAAGCTCTTTCCGCTGCCATATTCGCCGGAAACCAGCCTGAATACCGACGCCCCTTCGGAAACCGCTTCTAGGTCCCGCAGGATAATTTCAACCTCCTGCTTTCGTCCAACCGCGATAGATTCAAGCCCAATTCTGGGAACAACGCCAGCCCCAACCGAATGGAGAATGGCCGTACTGATCCTCTTGGGAACTTGCCCATTCATCGATGATCTCACCCCTTATCATAGCTATTTTTGGAAAAGGAAGGGAGTACTCCCAGACGGCGCGCTATTTAAAATGTACCCATCATCATCTTTAATATTACTTTAGCAATAGGCTTAATTCTTCCTGATACTCTTCAGCAATTTTGGGAGGGACGCGGAGACTGTCTATTAGCAGATCGCCCACCCAATGTTCAAATTTCTCATTGATTTGATCATATAGAAGCTCATGAAAGACACCACTCCGCATTTCTTCATTATCTGATGCCAGGCCTCGCAAGGCGGCAAGCTCCTCCTGGGTTAGGGACCGCAGAAATTTGTTTAAATCCGTTTCTCCTAAAACCTCAGATGCGTCATGGGCAAGGATAAACTGGAGACTATCTTGAAAATCATCGTTAACCCTATAGTATCCACTTTCAAAAGTAATTGCAAGGACACCCGACTGTGCTATGGCTATCTGATTGATTTCATCCACTGTGTGAGAAATCATTTGATTGGGCAGCAAACGCTCAAGCTGCTGCTGGGAGGCCTCCCAATGACACGCGCTGAGATGTGCTATGAGCTCCCGCTGTACATCATCGCAGCTTCGATATGTAGCCTGTACATCAGCCAGGCTGGATGAAGGCGCATCGTTTGTCCTTAGAGCAAGAGCAGGCGTTTCATCTATCTCAATATGAAGCAATTCACGCACCTTAGCCGAATCGTTGCGCAGCTGGTCCATCCGGTCCTCCTCCAGTATAATCCGCCCTGCAACATATAGCCCGGAGGCGTTTTTTATTTGTGCGTCAATGAATTTTGTCCAATACTCATCCAGAGAAATTCCTCTCAGCCGGCCTGGGAAGTTTTCCTGGGCCCGCAGACAGTTTTCTGTATGCTTCATAATGCCGTCTATAAAGTCATTGAGAGGCTCGTGGTGGAGATAATCGGGGTAATCCATTGTCCAGTCATTTTTAAATAGCACCACTGCGCCTGCAAAAAAATCACGGGTTACCGTGGTGAAATGGTGTGAGTGGTAGGATTGCAAAAGATTTTTTCCACTGAGAAACCGCAGCCTTTCATCTATTTGATGAACCATGTCGGTGACATTTTGTTCAAGCAACGGTCCAAATCCTGCCTGAGCAAATTTGCTCTTATCCATTCGATAGGTTCCCAGCCGCTGTATCTCACCGCAATCCAACAATTCACCGCCTTGGGCATGACGGCTGTATAAATGCAGGTTAAAGCAAACCTCCGAGATGAGAAACAGAGGGTCATCCAATATATCCTTAAGAGTTAGGCAATCGCTGTGCAGCAAAATATAGTCAAATATCCAATGGACTAACTGCTTTTTCTGGTTGCTGTATACCTCCCCATATCCATTGAGCAGGGATATTAACTGCCGGCATCCCTCTTGCGGTGAAGCCCAACCCAGTCCATTAATTATTTCGCTGGCATATAAAATTATGTAGCAAGGGTCTGTTTTTAGATAGTTCCCCTCTCTAACCTGGGCGCGCCAATAAAGATACCACCTGCGCTGCCTCCGGGACATGTTGCTGTATGAGGGTTTGGAGGAATGGTATTTTACGTATTTGGCAGGCTTAGCCGCCCTTTTTGTATACCGCTGCGCCGTCTCTCTCCACCGGGTTCTGGACTGCCACGGCTTTTCCTGTATGGTCACAGAAAGTTGTGTCCCATAGCCCAGAGATATTGTTCTTGATTTTAGGTGATTATCCACCGGTACCTTTAACCTATTTGAAAATTGGTATGGTTTGGGTAGGTCTAGGCTGCGAGTGGCGTCCCGAATGATGTATTGGGCCAATCCACCCTCATCCACCTGCTCATCCAACTGTAATATACTCTTCATAACCTTGGTTTGCGTGGAAGGCAATTCATGATAGGTAGTGGAAAACATCCCCAACCACAGGCCGCTTCTTATTTGTTTGGTCGCTTGGTAAACACTGGACCGGTCCGTCTTATATACCAGATCAGGTTCCGCCATCCAGACGATATCCCAAGCCACTGAAGAAAGGATACCTAATTTATCCAGCTGGGGGTAAAAGCAGATGGCTGTCCCTTGAAAATCATCCTTCAATTTTGCCCCATCCTTAATGGTTTTGACCACAGAGCACAACGCAGCTTGGGCCTGAAACGCATCGCTTTCCATACAAGCATTATAGAAAGCTCGCTGCATGATAACCAACACCCGGGGGTTTCCAAACATATCTCTACATATATCTAGAAAATTCAAAAACAACCGGGCCTGTATTGCTGGCGGTATAACCACACCCCCATTTATACCATAGCCGCATAAAAAAGCTAGGTGGGCCGCAAAGATCTCTTCCGGATTTCCAGACGGTTTCCATCTCTGTATATTCACAGACAGGCCGTTCCAGTGCGCATTCAGCCTTTCGCTGCCTCTGCGCAAAATTTCATGAGGAAAGATGGGGACTGTATCCAGGGCGGAACCATCCGTCTTCCTACCGAGAGTCCCAATCCCCACTGTGTTCAGGGATGCTTCTTCAACCCATCTGTCCCCCACCGGCGCAAAGCCGTCCCGCAAATGGATAGATATCTCTTTTGCGGGAAAGGCCTGTTCATCACAATACAGCATCGGTACCGCTACAGGGTTTTTGAGGGGGAGTTCATGCTGGGGACGGCATTCTAAAATTAGGGATATATTTTTATCCTGGAGGATGCAGTTTTCAGGCAGGAAGCGCTGCCGCACTTCTTCATCACCGAAACGACGCCAAATATCCTCATATTGCGTTGCAAATCGGGGGATAATTTGTCCGCTCAACAGCCGCTTGGCAGCGTTCGGGAAAAGACTCTTCTCAATGGCGGGCGGTAATATTTCATAGATATACCCGTCATGGACAATGCGGTTGGGAAGGCCTTTCAAGGGAATCCACTCCGCTCTTGGGACCTTTTCCCGCAATATAATGGTCAATTCATTATTGCTTATCTCACCGGTCTGGATGGCCACCCCCGTACCGCCCAGCCCTAAATCACAGCGAAAGTTCAGCTCTCCGGCAGCCGCAATAATTTCCAAAATCTCATTTCCGGCAAAGGTGTCCTTTCCAATAATCTCCCACTCCGCCGCAAAGGGAAAATACCAGATCACATTGCCTTGTAAATAGTAATATGGGGCAAGGGCAAGTATACTTTCAGGAATATGCCTGCGCAGTATGCCTGCTTTTTTGTCAAAAGAAAAGTGTATAGGCCACTCATACCGGTATTCCCGAAATGTAATTTCCGCCGTCGCTTGTGAAAAAGACAATGAAATGCCTTTACCGGTCAAGATGTCGCCGTCAGCCTGGTACAGCCTCTTGGCCTGTTCCCAGGTAATTTCTATTCGGGTTACATCCCCCACCCTATTTGGCGCCGCTATATAGGCGCTGAGGCAGGTGGACGCAATGGCTTTCTGTACCGGATAAGGCTTGCTTCCTTTGTACGTGGCGATATAAAATTGGGTATCCTCAAAATCAATATGGGCTGTAAGAGGTCGATGAAACTGTTTCATTAACGCAGATATAAATGACATTATCTTTCTCCTTCTCCGGTGGAGATGGAATCATTTTACCATGCAAACAACAGGAAGTAAACCAAAAGGCCGTTTCCCCACAGGGAAACAGCCTTTATCAAATAAATTTTTCCAGGGTTTATATAGGCGATAATTAATACATACCGCCCATGCCACCACCCATGCCGCCGCCGGCAGCCATGGGATCGGGACCTTCTTCCTTAATATCGGTGACCAAAGATTCTGTGGTCAAAATCATTGCGGCCACAGAAGCGGCATTCTCTAATGCGTAACGGGTGACCTTTGTGGGGTCGACAATACCTTTATCCGTCATATCGCCATAGGTACCGTCATAAGCGTCATAGCCATAGCCAACCTTATTTTCAGCCTTAATCTTCTCAACAATGACGGAGCCTTCTACACCTGCGTTGGCAGCGATCTGGCGGATGGGCTCTTCAAGGGCTCTCACCACAATAGCGATACCGGTCTTTTCATCACCGTCGCAGTTGTCCATCAAAGCGGAAACAGCGGGAATCGCATTCAAGGGGGCAACGCCGCCGCCAGCGACAATACCTTCTTCAACAGCAGCTTTGGTCGCGGCTAAGGCATCCTCAATGCGGAGCTTTTTCTCCTTCATCTCGATCTCGGTGGCAGCGCCAACCTTGATGACAGCAACGCCGCCGGCCAACTTAGCAAGGCGCTCCTGGAGCTTCTCGCGGTCGAAGTCGGAAGTGGTAGTTTCAATCTGGCTGCGGATCTGGCCTACGCGGTTTTTGATCTCAGTGGTATCACCGGCGCCGTCAACAATAATGGTATCCTCTTTGCTGACCTTCACCTGGCGGGCACGGCCCAACTGGTCGATGGTGGTCTCCTTCAGCTCAAGGCCCAATTCCTCAGAAATGACCTGTCCACCAGTGAGAATAGCGATATCCTGAAGCATCTCTTTTCTCCTGTCGCCAAAACCGGGAGCTTTGACAGCGACACAGATAAAGGTGCCGCGAAGCTTATTGAGAATCAAGGTGGTCAAAGCCTCGCCTTCCAGATCCTCGGCAATGATCAGGAGTTTTCTGCCGCTCTGGACAATCTGCTCCAGCAGGGGAAGGATCTCTTGCGTATTGGAAATCTTTTTATCAGTAATCAGGATGTAGGCATCGTCCAGGACAGCCTCCATCTTTTCAGTATCAGTGACCAGATAGGGGGATACATAACCCCGGTCAAACTGCATACCTTCAACAACCTCAGAGTAAGTGTCCGCGGTGTTCGATTCTTCAACGGTGATAACGCCGTCGGCGGAGACCTTCTCCATGGCCTCGGCAATCAGCTTGCCGATGACCTCGTCACTGGAGGAGACGGTGGCAACCTTGGCAATATCTTCGCTGGAGGACACTTTTTGAGTATTCTTTAGAATCTCCTCAACAGCTTTGGCCACTGCCTTTTGGATGCCCTTTTTGACCACCATAGGATTAGCGCCGGCAGCTACATTTTTCATCCCTTCACGGACCAAGGCTTGCGCCAGGAGGGTAGCGGTGGTGGTGCCGTCACCGGCAACGTCGTTTGTTTTGGTGGCGACTTCCTTGACTAGCTGGGCACCCATATTTTCAAAGGCATCCTCCAACTCAATCTCTTTGGCGATGGTCACGCCATCATTGGTGATCAGGGGAGCGCCAAACTTTTTATCAAGCACCACATTGCGGCCCTTGGGACCCAATGTAATCTTTACGGTATCCGCCAGCTTGTCCAGACCGACTTGCAGGGATTTTCTGGCTTCTTCGCCATAAATAATTGCTTTCGCCATTGTTTCAATCTCTCCTTCTAAATATTAATGGTGGGGGACAGAATTATTCTACAATTGCCAGAACGTCGGATTCGCGGACGATCGTATATTCCTCACCGTCAACCTTAACCTCTGTTCCGGAATACTTGGAAGTTATGACCTTATCCCCGACCTTGAGCGACATTGTGACTTCCTTACCGTCCACCACGCCGCCCGGTCCAACAGCTACCACTTCGGCTACCTGGGGCTTTTCTTTGGCGGAACCAGCCAGAATAATACCACTCTTTGTAGTTTCTTCAGCCTCAACCATTTTAATGACGACCCTGTCAGCAAGGGGCTTAAGTTTCATCTCGAATTCCTCCCATACTTTATTGCTATTTTTAGCACTCTACAATCCGGAGTGCTAATCACAGATACTATTGTACCCCAATCATTAGAAAAATCAAGTATTTTCTTCATTTTATCAAAGAATATTAACAATTTGTTCACCAAGGTGCAGACGTAATTCGCTTGGACAACCTCCAAATAATTCTTCTATAAAAGATGGTTGACAAAACTGCGATACTTTACTCAATATAATTGTAATGGGCCTCCGCTGTTGCCTTGAATCACTGTCGTAGGAATATCTTCCGTTTGGTTTCCTATGTTCTTAATGTATTTTCCATAGGGAGAGGACAAAAGGCGACTAGTATGAAATAATTAGAGAAATGAGAAAAGCAAAAGTGGAATTGCCCCAATTGCATAAAACGGCTTTCGACTACTTAGGCGGGGAAGTCCTTGTCGCCAAGGCTATAGCTTCTTTATAGTCTTGCCAAATCCACTGTTACCAGATGCCGCAAACGGCACAATAGTCTTGCAGTTTTTCTATCTCCGAAGTTCTTTTCCAATCCCAAGTATACTATTGACATTAAAAGCTGAATATGATACAAATGGAATATAAAATTATTTAATTATAAATAGGGATAATCATGTTATATGGTTCATTTCCATTATTTAAGCCAGTTCTTATAACGGATTAAGAGGCGTAATTTAACCAATTTCCCTTCTATCATTTAATGCGTACAGATTATTAAATAAACTTTAATGAGGATTATGTTATGTTTAGTTTGCATTTTGATAAAGGAAATGCCGTAACATTGATGTATAATAACCAGATTCTGCTTCATAATATTTCATTATTGTTACATGAACCAGGTGGAAAATATGTCCGGCAAGCTTTATCGCGCGTAAATGATCCCGGCGGGAAGGGCGTTGAAGCACAGGCTTTTTCGGTTGAAAACGATATATCGGCGGGTGAATTGTATTTTAAATATGGAGCCAATACTATAGCGCTATGCATGAAGGCATACATGAAGCCGATAGAACCTAAGTTTGAAAAACAGCGCACCTTCAGCGGTGAGGCCGCAATTTTGTCTGGTGCTTTTCCAAATGGATTTTCCGGAACGGCGGTATACCAGCATAAGAGTTGGTGGTGTAGGCCCGCTTTTCCGGAAA
>Ga0153947_1001491_pt1 | contig 10934 bp, 9 predicted proteins | sample TSNJ031MetaG_FD_104697 | JGI IMG/M metagenome (GOLD analysis project Ga0153947, IMG submission 104697) | Attine ant fungus gardens microbial communities from New Jersey, USA - TSNJ031 MetaG | ecosystem: Host-associated > Fungi > Mycelium > Unclassified | place: USA: New Jersey, Wharton State...
CAAGGAGTTTTCCAAGGGACGGGTGGTGGCCCTCTTCGGCTGCGGCGGAAACCGGGACCGCACCAAGCGCCCTGTCATGGCGGAAACAGCCTCCCGTTTGGCGGATTTCTGCATCCTCACCTCCGACAATCCCCGGGACGAAGCCCCCGAACGCATCGTGGAGGACTGCCTGCCCGGACTGCGGGAGCACGACACTCCCTATGAGGTCATCGTGGACCGCTACGAAGCCATCCTCTGGGCCCTGGACCACGCGCAGCCCGACGATACCCTGCTCCTGCTGGGCAAGGGACACGAGGATTACCAGGTACTCTCGTATGGCACCATCCACTTCGACGAGAAAGAAATCGTAATGAGCTATTTAAGTAAGAAATCGTAGGGGACACCATCACAGAACCTATGTTCTAATTATAACCTGTCCCCACAGAAATTGCAAGGGGAAAATAGAAAAAAACAGGACATTCTTAAAAAATGGCCATGGGAAGGGATGAACACCGATGAAGCCGCTGTCTATACAGAAGATTGCCGCCCGCATCGGGGCGGAGTACCGCGGGGGCGACGCGATGGTTGGCGGCGTCTCCACCGACTCCCGCAGCACCGCTCCGGGGTGCCTGTTTGTAGCGCTGACGGGGGACCGGTTCGACGGCAACGACTATGTGGCCGGCGCCCTGGAGGGCGGCGCCCGCTGGGCGGTTGCCCAGCGCGTCCCCGAGGGCTGCGATCCGGAACGGGTGCTGCTTGTCCCCGACGGCCGCGAGGCTCTGCTGGGCATCGCGCAGCTCTACCGCGAGAGCCTGGAGGTGCAGGTGATCGGCATCACCGGCAGTGTTGGCAAAACAACCACCAAGGAGATGACCGCCTGCGTGATGGAGGCGGGCTTTTCCACCTGGAAGACCCCGCTGAACCTCAACAACGAGATCGGCGTTTCCCAGACGATTTTGCAGCTGGAGGAGAGCCACCGGGCGGCGGTGCTGGAGATGGGGATGGACGGCCCGGGCCAGATGGCGCCGCTGTCCCGCTGCGCCAGGCCGGACGCGGCCATTATCACCAACATCGGGGTGTCCCATCTGCAGCAGATGGGCAGCCGCGAGGGGATTCTGCGGGAGAAGCTGGACATCACCGCGGGTATGCATGAGCGCGCGCCGCTGCTTCTCAACGCCGACGACGAGCTGCTCTCCACCGTGCAGCTGCGGCGCCCGGTGCTGCGCTACGGCATCGACGCCGCCGACGCGGCGGTCAGGGCGCTGCACATCAAAGAATTTTCGACACATACAACCTTTGAAATACTGTATAATGAAAGTCGCTTTGACGCGCAGATCCCCTGCATGGGGCGGCATAATGTCTACAACGCGCTGGCGGCCTTTCTGGCGGGGGCCACCTTTGGCATCGAGCCCGCTGCCGCCATCTCGGCGCTCAAAAGCTATGTCCCCGCCGGTATGCGCCAGAGGGTGGTGCCCCACGGGGAGTTCACGGTGGTGGAGGACTGCTACAACGCGGCGCCGGACTCGATGGCGGCGGCGCTGCGCACCCTGGGCGGCCTCACCTGCGGCGGCAGGCGCATCGCCGTGCTGTCGGATATGCTGGAGCTGGGGGAGATCGGGCGCGAGGCCCACTACGAGGCCGGGGCGACCGCCGCGGACTGCGGGGTGGACGCGCTGCTGTGTACCGGGCCGCTGTCGGCGGAGATCCGGCGGGGCGCCGCCGAGGCCGGTATGGAGCAGGCGCAGTACTTCGAAAGCAAGGAGGCCCTCTTCGGGCGCCTCAAAGAATTGATCGGCCCGGGGGATGTGGTCTGGTTCAAGGCCAGCCGCGGCATGAAGCTGGAACAGGTGATCGAGCTGGTTTATCAGCAGCTGTAGTCCCGGGTTAAAGGAGTGTTAAATGCTATGAGCTCGATGCCGGTATTGGCGGCGATCGCCGTCTCCTTCATCGTAACGGCGGTGCTGGGTGTCTGGGTGATCCCGTTTCTTCGAAAAATGAAATGCGGGCAGACCATCCTGGATATCGGCCCCAAATGGCAGAAAAACAAGCAGGGAACCCCCACCATGGGCGGGATCCTGTTCATCCTCGGCATCTTCGCCGGTGTCTGCGCGGGCTACAGCCTGCTGGTGAACGGCGCGGGCGGCGCCATGTACAGCCATCTGCGGCTGGACGACATGCGCATCTTCATGGGGATGCTGATGGCCCTGGCCTTCGGGCTGGTGGGCTTTGTGGATGATTATATCAAGGTGGTGAAGAAGCGCAACCTGGGCCTTTCGGCCGGACAGAAGATGCTGATGCAGTTCTGTATCGCAATTTTGTACCTGGCCTCCCTGTATATGGCGGGGGACCGCTCCACCATTGTGCTGGTGCCCTTTTTGGGCCAGTGGAGCCTGGGGATCTTCTACCACCCGCTGGCGGTGCTGGGCATCGTTTATCTGGTGAATGTGGTCAACATCACCGACGGCATCGACGGGCTGTGCACCTCGGTGACCTTTGTGGTATCGCTGGGCTTTCTTGTCCTGGCCGCCATGCTGCGCTTCGAGGGCATGAGCATGATGGCGGGCGCTCTGGCCGGCGGCTGCATCGGGTTTTTAATCTGGAACTTCTATCCCGCCCGGGTGTTTATGGGGGACACCGGCTCTCTGTTTTTGGGGGGCATGGTGGTCGCCATCGCGTTTGGGTTGGGAATTCCTGTATATTTGCTGTTTATGGGTTTAGTATATATATTGGAGGGCCTGTCGGTGGTCATCCAGGTGGCCTACTTCAAATTCACCCGCATCACCACCGGCACCGGCAGACGCCTGTTTAAGATGAGCCCCATCCACCACCACTTCGAGATGTGCGGATGGAGCGAGACCCGCATCGTCACCGCCTTTTCCCTGGTGCAGCTGGTCAGCTGCCTTCTGGCCTATCTGGCGGTTCTTCGCGTTTGATACCAATTTGTTTGACAAGGCGCCTTCGGCGCGGGGCTTTATGCCAAAACACCTCTCCAGTGCGCGGCGGAGACGCAAAACTATACGAAGCCGGGAATGCCCGAAGGGCAGCTATTCCGGTTAAGGGGGAAATCTTATGGAGCATGCCGCACGTTCCCGGGGGCGGCCGCAGGAAGGGCCGAGACGCAGCTTTTCGCTGTTTAACACCAAGGTGGGCAGCGTGGACCTCACCTTCCTGATTCTGGTGCTGCTTTTGCTCACCATCGGGCTGATCATGCTCTTTTCCGCCAGCTACGCCTACGCCTACTACAACCGCGGCAACTCCTACACCTTCATCTCCAACCAGCTGTTCTACGCGGTGCTGGGATCTGTCCTGATGATGCTGGTTTCCACGATCGACTACAAAATCCTCTACCGGCTGGCCTGGCCCGCCATGATGCTCACCTATATGCTGCTGGTGGCGGTGCTGTTCTTTCCCAAGCAGAAGGGCGCCCGGCGATGGATCAATCTGGGATTTATCACCTTCCAGCCCTCGGAGATCGCCAAATTCGCCATCGTCATCCTGTTTGCCTATATGATCTGCCGCAGCTACGACAGAATGAAGACCTTCCGCCACGGGATTCTGCCCTTTGCGGGGGTACTGGGTGTCATTGTTGTGCTGATGATGCTGGAGCCCCATCTGTCCGGCACCATTCTGATTCTGGCCATCGGCTCCATCATGATGATCGTGGGCGGGGCCAACATGAAATGGTTCCTGGCAGCGGCGGTGGCGGGGATAGCGCTGCTGGCGGTTATCGTCATGATCCCCGGCGTGATCGGCTACGCCGCCAGCCGCCTGGAGTACTGGATCGATCCCTGGTCGGACCCCCAGGGCAAGGGCTTCCAGACCATCCAATCCCTCTATGCCATCGGCTCCGGCGGCCTTATGGGACTGGGAATCGGCAATTCCCGCCAGAAATACCTGTATCTGCCCGAGCCGCAGAACGATTTCATCTTCTCGATTGTCTGCGAGGAGCTGGGCTTTGTGGGCGCCGCGCTGATCATCCTGCTGTTTGCGCTGCTGGTCTGGCGCGGGTTCGTCATCGGCATGCGCTGCAAGGACCGCTTCGGCTCGCTGGTTGCGGTGGGACTCACCGCCCAGGTGGGCATCCAGGCCATCCTCAATATTATGGTGGTCACCAACACCATCCCCAATACCGGCATCTCGCTGCCCTTCTTCAGCTACGGCGGCACCTCCCTGGTCATGCTGCTGTGCCAGATGGGCGTCGTGCTGGCCATATCCCGCCAGACAACATTGGAAAAGCTCTGAGAAAAGAAAGGCGGTCAAGTGCCTGTGAAAATCCTCTTCGCCTGCGGCGGCACCGCCGGCCACATCAATCCCGCGCTCGCGGTGGCGGCGGCGCTTCGGGAGTCCGGCCGGGGCGCCGAGATCCTGTTCGCCGGGAACCCCCACGGGATGGAGGCGCGGCTGGTGCCCCAGGCGGGCTACCGCTTCGCACCCATCGAGATCCAGGGCTTCCAGCGCCGGATCAGCCTGCGCAATATACAATACAACTGCAAATCCGTTGTGCTGCTGATGGGAGCTTCCGCCAAGGCCCGCGCCATCATCCGGGACTTCGGCCCCGACGTGGTGGTGGGAACGGGCGGCTATGTCAGCGGGCCCATCCTGCGCACGGCTTCCAAGATGAAGGTCAAGACGCTCACCCACGAGCAGAACGCCTTTCCCGGCGTCACCACCAAGCTGCTCACCAAATATGTGGACAAGGTTCTGCTGGCGGTGGAGGAGGCGAAGGAGCACCTTCCGCCGGGCCGGGAGTACATTGTCACCGGAAACCCCATCCGCAGCGAGATCCTCTTTGCGGACCGGGAGAAGGCCCGGCGGGAGCTGGGGGTGGGGGAGCGCATCTGCCTGCTCAGCTTTGGCGGCAGCCTGGGCGCGCGCCGCATCAACGAGGCCATGGCCGAGGTGGCCGCCCACTTCGCGGGCCGGAGCATACTGCATCATATCCACGCCACCGGACAGTACGGGACCGAGCTGTTTCCCCGGCTGCTCCGGGAGAAGGGCGTTGCTTATGAATCGGATGCGCACATGGACATCCGGGAATATATCGACAACATGCCGCAGTGCCTGGCCGCCGCCGATCTGGTGGTGTGCCGCTCGGGCGCGCTGTCCCTCAGCGAGCTGGAGGCGGCGGGCCGGGCGTCCATCCTCATCCCCTCGCCCAATGTGGCGGAGAACCACCAATACCACAACGCCATGGTGCTGGCCGCGAAAAACGCGGCTGTGGTGATCGAGGAGAAGGAGCTGACCGGCTCCCGCCTGTGCCAAACGGTGGAGGAGCTGGTGGCGGACCCGCAGGAGCTGCGGAACATCGGCAAAAACGCCCAGGCGCTGGCGGTTGTGGACGCGGCCCGGCGCATCGCGCAGCAGGTGCTGGAGCTTGCGGAAAAGTCCTGAACGGACGGGGCCCCCGGCCGCCGGAGGGCGGTATCACCACTTAAACCCTTTTTGCATAGTATAACTTGCAGGGGAAAGCTTCTTGCAGGTTGGCGGTGAGTCCTCCTTTTTTATTTGATTCCGCCCGCCCTCCTCGTGCAATGCTATGAAGGGGTGAAGGGAATGTCCAAAATTACGATAGAAGGTGGCAGACGACTGAGCGGTGAGCTGGCTATCCATGGGGCAAAAAATGCCGTATTGCCAATTCTGGCCGGCACCTTACTGACGGGGAGAAGCGTAATACATAACTGCCCGGCTTTATCGGACGTGACGGCAGCGTGCAATATATTGACCTATCTTGGGTGCGCGGCACATCGGGAGGGGGGCAGCATCGTGATCGAATCGGACGCCCTGACCTGCTGTGACATACCGGACGGCCTCATGCGCGAGATGCGGTCCTCGGTGGTGTTTTTGGGCGCGGTGATCGCCCGCTGCGGCTCCGCCAGGGTATCCCTTCCCGGCGGGTGCGAGCTGGGTCCCCGGCCCATCGACCTGCATCTTTCCTCCCTGCGCAAGCTGGGAGTGGAGATTCTGGAGGACCACGGCTATCTTAACTGCTCGGTACCGGAGCAGCTGCGGGGCGCCTCCATATCCCTTCCCTTCCCCAGTGTGGGAGCAACCGAGAACATCATCCTGGCAGCTTGCATGGCCAAGGGCGACACCGTGATCAGCAATGCGGCCCGCGAGCCGGAGATCGAGGATTTGGCCAGCTTTTTGAAGACGGCGGGCGCCGACATCCACATCAAGGAGAACGGCACCATTTATATCAGCGGGGTGGAGAAGCTGCATCCGGTGGAGTACAGCGTCATCCCCGACCGCATCGAGGCAGCCACCTATCTGTGCTGCGCCGCCATCACCGGCGGCGAGATCCGTCTGCGGGATGTGATCCCGGAGCATCTGACCTCGGTTTACCCGGTGCTGGAGGAGGCGGGCTGCACCGTCCAAACGGACCAAAGCAGCATCCGGCTCACCTCTCTGGAGCGCCCCAGACCCATCCGCATGGTGCGCACCATGCCCTATCCGGGCTTTCCCACCGACGCCCAATCCCCCCTGATGGCGTTGTCCAGCATCGCCAGCGGCACCTCGGTGTATGTGGAGAACATTTTTGAGAGCCGCTACAAGCACGCGGGGGAGCTGGCCCGCATGGGGGCCCGGATCAAGGTGGAGGGCCGCGTGGCCGTGGTGGAGGGAGTCGACAAGCTCCACGGCGCCACCGTTGTCTGCACCGACCTGCGGGGCGGCGCTTCCCTGTGCACAGCGGCGCTGGCCGCGCAGGGCGTCAGCGAGATCACGCACATTCACCACATCGAGCGGGGCTACCAGGATTTTGAAAAAAACTTATCCTCTTTGGGAGCGGTTGTCAAGAGGATTTAACGGAGGATATACGTGGCGGGATACGCAAAAACAGATACAAGGCGAACAGCAGCACAGGCTGCCAACCGCCGGCGCCGAAAGCGAAGGCGGACCGGCAAAAAAACACTGCACTATATGCTGTTGGTGGTGTTTTTGTTGGCGGCCGGCGCCGTGCTGTCCCTGACCGCCTTCTTCAAGATCGAGGCCGTGAGCGTGGTGGGAACGGACAAGTACCCCCCCGAGGAGATCGCCCGGGCCAGCGGCATCGAGGTGGGGCAAAATCTCTTCCGCGTCTCCGGGAGCAAGGTGGAGACTGCACTCATGGAGCAGTATCCCTACATAGAGTCGATCGAGCTCCACCGCAAGCTGCCGCCGGCCATCGAGATCGAGATCAAGCAGGCCCGCCCCGAGGCTGCTGTGGTGGAGGAGGACGCGGTGGTGCTGATCACCCAGGACGGAAAGGTGCTGGAGCGGGGCCGGATGATGATCCCCGCCGGCGTCCCCGCCGTACAGGGCCTGAACACCGAAGGGGCGCAGCCCGGCACGGTGCTGGGGGAGGACGCAAAGGACGGCCTGCGGATGCTGGAGTACCTTTGCAAGGCAATCAACGACACCGGCTTCAGCCAGATCAGCAACATCGACATCACCAATCCCCTGAACATGACGGTGGTCTACGAAAACCGGCTGCTGCTCAAGCTGGGCACCGAGGCGGACCTGGAGCACAAGCTGCGGTTTATCCAGAAGGTTCTGGACAGGATCGGCGATGACGCGCAGGGTCGGCTGGATGTGAGCAACCTGACCAACTCCAGCAAGGGCAACTACAAACGGGTGTCTCTGCAGGAGGCCCTGGAGCTGGAAAAAAAGGGAGACAATACCAATTTGGTGGACAATTCTGCAAGCGCGGGGGACTTGCCGGAAAACGAGGAAATGTCGGGAAACCCCGAACAGCCGGAAATCCAATTGGAATGAGAAAAATATATATGTAAATCGTAAAAATAAGTGGTCTTACGTATTGAGTTTTCCCGTGAGATTTGATAAAGTTAAGGATGAAGATGTGTGGGGACTTCTATTGATTCAGGAAAGAGCTGGGAGGATACAAAAAGATGCCGATGAATTTTGGTATGGATAATGAGGCGGAGAAAGTGGTAAATATTAAGGTAGTCGGCGTGGGCGGCGGCGGCGGCAACGCCGTGAACCGCATGATCGACTCCGCCATGGAGAGTGTGGAGTTTATCTCCGTCAACACCGACGATCAGGCACTTAAGCACTCCAAGGCTTCGTTCAAACTGCATATAGGCGGCAAGCTGACCAAGGGCAACGGAGCGGGCGGCTATCCGGACAAGGGCCAGAAGGCCGCGGAGGAAAACCGGGAAGAGATTGCGGCGGCGCTCAAGGACGCGGACATGGTGTTTATCACAGCCGGTATGGGCGGCGGCACCGGCACCGGCGCGGCGCCCGTGGTGGCCGAGATCGCCCACGACCTGGGCGTGCTCACGGTGGGCATTGTCACCAAGCCCTTCGCCTTCGAGGGAAGGCGGCGCATGGAGCAGGCCGAGGGGGGAGTTACCTCCCTGAAGGAGAGTGTGGACGCCCTGCTGGTCATCCCCAACGAGCGGCTCAAGCTGATCTCCGAGCAGAAGATTACGTTGAAAAATGCCTTCGAGGCAGCGGACGATGTGCTGCGCCAGGGTGTGCAGAGCATATCCGATCTCATCAATGTGCCGGGGCTGGTCAACCTGGATTTCGCCGACGTCACCGCCATCATGAAGGACGCCGGCTACGCCCATATGGGCGTGGGGCGCGCCTCCGGCAAGGACAAGGCGGAGGTGGCGGCCAACCAGGCCATTTCCTCCCCGCTGCTCGAAACCTCCATCAAGGGCGCCCGCGGCGTCATCATCAACATCACCGCCTCCGAGGACGTGGATTTGGAGGAGGTCGATCTGGCGGCGTCGATGATCCACTCCCAGGCCCACCCAGACGTCAACATCATCTGGGGCGCCGCGCTGGACCCCAACCTACAGGACGAGATACTGGTTACCGTGATCGCCACCGGCTTCGACGACGCACCCGGCTCCCAGCCCTTCATGCCCGGCGAGACAGCCGCGGGATCGGCCCCCTCCTCCGGCCGGGAGGGCTCTGGCGAATTCGAGGACGAGGACGACGACCAGGGCTTCTACGACATCATGGCCCTGTTCAACAACAAGCACCGGTGAACCGATACATACAAGTAGGAGGCGGCTTCCAAAGAAGCCGCCTCCGCCTGTTTTTAGCAGATACCCCCCGGTCAGTTCTTCCAGCGGGCCAGGTCGGGGAAGTAGGACTGCATGCTCTTCCGCGCCTCCTCCTGATCGATGCCGGGGTACATGTCCGCCATGTGGGAGACGCTGATCTCGATCATCTCCTCCATCGAGCAGTCGACGGTGAAGGCGCCTGCCTCATAGCAATACTTGCAGTACAGCTCGTTTTTGCCGCCGTCCGCCTCGGTGCCGTACAGCTCGCCGGCATCACCCAGCGGCATGGCGCAGCTTTGGCAATAGTTGCTTTCCATCTCGCGACCTCCGTTATTTCCCGATCTTCATGCCGATCATGATCATCCGCATGGCGCGCTCGGCGGCGTCCACCAGCAGCTCGGAGCTGCGCTCGAGCGCCTCCTTCAAGGGCATCGCCTTGTTGACGGTGCTCATGATCGAGTCTATGCCGTACTCGTAGACAGCCTGGGAGCCCTCTCCCATATCGCCCACAATGGCCAGCACCGGTATGCCGAACTTTTTGACCCGCTCGGCCACACCCACCGGCACCTTCCCGAAGACCGACTGGCCGTCGATCTTGCCCTCGCCGGTGATCACAAGATCACAGTCCGCCAGGTAGCTGTCCACGCCCACCGTGTCCAGAACCGTGACGATGCCGGATTTGCTGGCGGCGCCGCAGAAGGCGATCAGGCCGTAGCCCATGCCGCCGGCCGCGCCCGCGCCGGGGATGTTCATCATGTCCAAGCCCAGCTGCGCCTCCACCACATCGGCCAGATGGGCAAGGTTTGCATCCAGCAGCTTCACCATTTCGGGATCCGCCCCCTTCTGGGGGCCGAAGATAGCCGAAGCGCCGGTGTCGCCGCACAGGGGGTTGGTGACGTCGCTGGCGATGGTGATGGTGGTTTGCGCCACGCGGGGGTCCAGCCCGGAGACGTCGATCGAGGCCAGCTCGGCCAGGGGGCCGCCGCCGTAGCCGAGCTCCCGGCCGGCCGCGTCCTTGAAGGAGACGCCCAGCGCTTGCGCCATGCCCACGCCGCCGTCGTTGGTGGCGCTGCCGCCCAGGCCGATGACAATCTCCTTGCAGCCCAGGTCCATCGCCGCCTTGATCAGCTGGCCGGTGCCGTAGGTGGTGGCTTTGCGGGGATCGCGCTTCTCATCGGGAACCATGGGAAGGCCGGACGCGGCAGCCATCTCGATGGCGGCGATACCGCTGTCCAGCACGCCAAATACGGCCTCCGCCTCCTCGCCCATGGGCCCCACGACCTTGGCGGTGTGGTATTTGCCGCCGGCGCCCACCACCAACGCCTCCACCGTGCCCTCGCCGCCGTCGGCGATGGGGATCTTGACGATCTCGGCGTCGGGCATCACCCGGCGGATGCCGTTTTCGATGTGGGTGGCAACGCGGATGCTGGTATTGGTTCCCTTGAAGGAATCGGGAGCTATGAGAATTTTCATGGTGATCCTCTCCTTATATCAATACTGCTCTCATTATAGCGGTTGGCGGACAATTTGTAAAGCGTCCCGAGGCCCGCGCCATGCCAAATGCGTGAACGGATAAACCATGAACGGAATGGGATTTTTTGTTGCAGGGGCGGCCTTTAACCGCCCCTGCACAGAAGGTTGGGATATTGTTCTCAATATCTGTCGAATTTGAACTTTTCTTTTTGAAGATAATCCGCTATAATAAGGAATGTCGGACAGCGCAAGCGTATGTCCGGAGCAGAACCGCAAAAAGTGAGGAGAGGCTATTTGGCATTTACCATCGAAAAGCGCCTGCCCACGGCCGAGCAGTGGATGGCGCTGCGGCGCAGCGTGGGCTGGGCTACCTTTGCGGCCGAGGCGGCGCGGAAAAGCCTGGAGGCAACGCCCTTCTGTGTCTGCGCCTTTGACGGTGGCGAGCTCATCGGAATGGGCCGCGTGCTG
>Ga0153947_1001492_pt1 | contig 10934 bp, 10 predicted proteins | sample TSNJ031MetaG_FD_104697 | JGI IMG/M metagenome (GOLD analysis project Ga0153947, IMG submission 104697) | Attine ant fungus gardens microbial communities from New Jersey, USA - TSNJ031 MetaG | ecosystem: Host-associated > Fungi > Mycelium > Unclassified | place: USA: New Jersey, Wharton State...
GCTTTCAGATATTGTATAAAGTTCACAAAAATATATCTTACAACTCTTTGAATTGGATTACGCCCTTCACGAAACATTCTAAACCTATGAACCGTTATATGTCCGTCATGAAGTTTCTCATTTTTTATTTGTTTATATTTTTCAAATGTTTCCTGTGAGACTCCTCTTGTAGGTGTTGGTACATGAATAACAATGTCAAAACCTGCATTAATATACGCATTTTCCAAATCTTCTGTTAAATGCGAACTTGAAATCTGTTCAGGAAAATAATACGGTGATAACTTAAGTATCTTCATAACATTCTTTCCTCAGACCTTCTCTATATCATATTTCAACTGTCGCAATCCTGGGTTCAAAACAACAGCAGGGTCTCATACAAACAACTCTTATTCCACTCGCTCTCTGCGGTCCAACCTTCATGAAAGTTGCAAGTACTGTTGTTTTTCCACCCAACCCCAATGGTCCGACTCCTGCTCTATTAATTCTCTCGGAAATTTCCTTTTCCATCTCACTCTGTTGCTCATATGTCCCGTCCACGAGTGCCTGCAGCATCATGGATGAGGCTTCATAGTGAGAACGTCCCACACCAACCGCAATCGTACATGGGGTACATCCAAGCAGCGTCGTCCCTTCTTTTGCCCAAGAAACAATTTCATCCAGAACAGCCTGTACGCTGTGCTTATGGAACACACGATGGGTTTTACCTCTGATTGCAGATCCTCCACCAAACATCAGCACATGAAGTCTAATCACATTTTCATCAATATTTCTGATCAAAATCGGTGCTGCTTCCAGTGCCGCTGGATCTTCATCCATACCTAATGACTGATCGATTCTGTGATAATCATCACCTTTTATCGACATCGGGCGTCCCGGAAGTTTCCACAAGCCTTGTCTTATGCCCTCTTTGATTGATTCAATCATGTCACCCGTTACCGCAACATTTGGACCCACCTCCAATACTAAATGAGGAATTCCTGTATCATCACACAACGGACTCTTATTTTTCTCAGCAACTATAGCGTTTTTGAGAATAGTTTCCATGGTCCACTTAGCCTGTGCATTCGTTTCCGCCTGGATTGCTCTCTCATATGCCGCCTTTTTATCTGATTGGAAGGTGGAACCTGCGTTTACAAGTGCTTCAGACACATTAATTACAACTCTTTCATCGTATCCCATTCCTAGTTTTCCTTCCTTAATAGACACTTTCATTGTGTGCAACGGCAATGATTGCAGGGTAATCCTTCACTTCTAATTCGTAGAAAGCCTCCATCCCCAGTTCAGGGAACGCAACCACTCGCTTTGAAATCGTATTCTCGCCAAGCAATGCTGTTATCGGTGGAATTACCGCAAACACGGAATTATAGTCATCAAGAACCGTGCTTGTATCTTTTCCAATCGCTCCCTTTCCAAGATGAACTTTAACTCCTGCCTTGGACAATAAAGGAAAGCTACTTTCAATTTCCAGCTTGTTACTTGATGTAGGACCAACTCCAGCAGGGCTTACAGCTGTATGAAAAATTACGCTTCCCTTTAAGTTGATTCCATGTTCCTCCAACAAATTCAATTTAATTAATTCACAGATTCTCGGTAGTACAGCATCTCTACCACAATAAATTTTTCCAGATATCAGCACCATATCCCCGATTCTTAAATTAGTTGCTACCTCCTCAGATATCGGTATCGTCAAAGTCTTCATAACCTATCTCCTTGTATCATTCAACAGTTTCCTGCGAAAAGAGTCTAATATAACTATTCTCATTCTCAATAACTCCATAAGCTCTCGAACGCATATAAATCTTAGTTGCCCAATTGGTGTGTGGCTTTACTTCGTTCATCTTATTGCCACTTTCTCCCTTAAACACTCCACCGTGTTCACTGTCAAGAATAAGTACTGCGTCCTGATATTCTTCTTTTGTGACAGCCTGCATCGCATTTACATATTTAATATGCGTCGGATGGATTACAGTTCTTCCTACAAAACCATTTGCTTTGTCCAAAATAACCTCTCGGAGCAAACCATCAATTTCTGTATTTACAATCGGTATCCTCTTAAGCAGACAATCCTCAATATCATAGCTCGGCAGTTGTTCAAACATCATTTGCTTACTTGCACGAAAATACTCCCACACAGGACCAGAAATTACATAGTCGTTATTACGACCAAATACATTGATGATATCGGTCAAAATTTCTCTGACTGTCAAAATATCATAGATAGAATAGTCTACTCCTCTACGTACACCAAAACAGGACGAAAAGTCGGTTGCACCAACACGAACCTGCAGGACAATATCTTTATATTTGTCCAAGATTTCCTTAATGCAAATCAATTCTGTCATTCGTGTCTCTTTAAATGCAACCTCTGGATCTTCAATAATCGGCATTCCATAGATAACTTCACCAAACTTGTAATTAAGTTGCTGTAGGTAAAACATATATACATTTCCATTATGGGCATTAAATTTGGGGAAATTGATACCGGCCAAAGCTTTTACATGGTGCTTTGTAAGTTGTTCTGCAAACCGTATAAACTGTTCCTGACTTCTAACGCGGCAAAAAATCAGTGGCAAATTATTATAGGTTAGTTCTCCATTATCAAGAGCTGTGGCAAGTACATCCAATACATTAATCACATTCTTTTCTGCTTCTTCCACCTGGGTTTCTGGACATGCATCTTCAAAACAAAACACCATAGAAGTCAGTCCTGGCATCTCATTATTTAAAATTTTCTGCGAAAAATCTTTTGTGCCAGGCATATACATAGTTGCACCAAGGCAATATTGTAGTATTTCTTTATCTGCATATTTGTTGAATTCCTTTGGCTTTACAATAAACTCAAAACTAGGATTGTATTTATGGTGCCTCATTTACAGGTTCCTCTCTTCTATTTTTTACTGAATGTTCCCCTTTGACGACTGAACTGCTTCAGGATAATATTCATCAATCATTCTCTTAACCAGCACAACCTGTTTTGCTCGCTTCTTGGCATCATCGACCGTGCTGTCCCAGCTGTGTGTCTGTGCAACAGAGCCACCTGTCTTCAGATAAATTGGTGCAGCAATACGAATCATCTCCGGCACTTCATAGTGACGTATAAAACCACCTGTGGATTTTGGATTCTCTGTATGAATATCAATCGGGCAATCCACAGACTGACGCATTGCAGCCAACATCTGCTGCTGGATATCACGAACCGGGTTGATGGAATCAGCTCCAATCATTTCCAACAGTTTTGCGGAGCAAGGATTGCCGTGGCCTGCGTGTGCCGAAACCTTGAAATGGCAGTCCTCTGGAATCTCCCCAGCCTTGCGCATCTCATTCAGCAGCCACAAGCATCCTTCGTCATAAACCAGGAAGGAACGGCCGCCAAGGCGAACTGCACGCTTCACATCTTCTACAGCACGTACAACCTGCTCCTGTCCACGGAGACGATAGCCCATACGGACACCTTCCGGCGTATTGACTGATGCACTGGTATCAGTAGTTGCACGAGGACCAATAGCCAGAATCAGGTCAGTTTCCCACCTATGCGCCAGCTCTACCATCTTTGCGATCTCATCATCTGTCAGGCGCATAATCCCCTGTGTCTGCGTCACACGATGCAGATAAATTCCATAGCTATCCATCGCCTCCAGTAATGCCTCCATAACCATTGGTCCCTGAATACCAGGTACTTCAAAGCGGTATTGTCCGCCATCTTTAAATCGCTTCTCAGATGTCGGTAGATGATAAGCATCGCCCTCTGGCATATTAATAGATTTCAAAAAAGCTCTTGTTTGCTCCATACTGTTCATTATTACTATCCTCCTTGACCTGTCAGTCTTTCTGCTTTAACTCTTCTGTTAGATTGTCGATAGCTTTCCTATGTGAAAAATCTAGTGGCGGAAGTTTCCATCTCAGACCTTTATGGATTCTTACATCTATAAAGGATGCTAATGGTTTCTTAGTCAAGATATCAATTGCTTGAATCAGTTCTTCTCTTGTGGTAACAGGGCGACTAACAGTATTATATCCGCAGGATTCCGCAATCTTTGTGAATTCAATCAGATGACCTGCTGACGGCTGTCCACCGACAGATTCATGCGCTCCATTATTCAGCAAGATATGCATAAAATTTGGAAGATTATATTTACTGAGCATTGTCATCGCACCCAGATGCATCATGGCAGCAGAATCGCCATCAAAGCAAACCACATTCCGTTCCGGTTTTGCTAGTGCAATGCCAAACGCTACTGATGAGGCATGTCCCATAGAGCCAACATTCAGGAAATCGTTCTTTTTGCTTTCCTGTCTCCTCTCTCTCAGGAAAAAAAGTTCTCGGGTAGCCCTCCCGGTGGTAGCTGAATAGACTGTGTCATCCGCCATATGATCAAGAACTACCTCAATTGCTTCTTCCCTACTCATCGGATAGACCTGATCCTTGTTATTCAGTTTTTCTCCAGCCATGACACCCTTTGGAGCAATCAAGCCATATGGTTTACGATTTCTTTTCGCTTCTGCAACTGCGTGTTTTAGAGCAGTGTTTACTTCTTCATCATTATCCGTGAGTACAACATACGGAATATGCATCAGTTCTAATAACCCCGGTGTGATTTCTCCCTGTAATTCGTGCTGCGCCCAATCTCTTGTTCCCGGTTGTCCACGCCAACCAATAAGCAAAAGCATTGGAACTGCATAAACATGCTCATCAACCAACGAAGCTAAAGGATTCACCGCGTTCCCCATCCCGGAATTTTGCATGTAAACAAGCGACATTTCCTGTGTCGCAAAATAATGACCAGCAGCTATCCCGATAGCATTTCCTTCGTTTACGGCTATAACATTTTCATCTGGGGATACATTACCTAACAAATGGTTACAAAATCCATTCAGATATGAGTCAGGCACTCCGGTGAAAAACTTTACTCCTTCTGATTGAAGCGTATGTAAAAATCTCTCTTGGTTAATCATACTTCCTTATTTCTCCTATATCTTTACTTTTTTCGGCATATAGTATGTAAAATATTCAGGTGCATCAATCCTACTTACTTCCCAAGCGTCATTGATAATCTTTACCAATTCCTTTGGAAGAGGTCCTTTCTCCACTGTTTCCATATTCTGTTCCAGCTGTGATAGTCTTGATGCCCCCACAATAATTCCATCGCCGCGTTCTGCATTCAGCATAGAATGATACGCAAGCCATCTGAATGTAGCTTCAACTATATTGATATCATAATCTGCACACATTTTCTTGATGTGGTCGATTGCCTCGAAGTAAGAATCTTTCCAGTAACGTTTCTGGTAATTCGGACGGTTTGTAAATCTGCCAGCTTTAATCGTTCTGTCCTGACTGGAATATTTATTGGTCAGCATTCCACCGGCAAGAGGATTATAGGCATAGAATCGCATTCCATAATTGTTCAGCGTCCTATCTAATTCTCGCTCAGCGTGCCTGCTCAACGGATTGTAAAGTCCTTCATATACTTTAGGTAGCATCCAATCATGCGATTTACAAGTGTGCCACGCATCTGCTACCAACCATGCTGGGAAGTTGCTCAATCCAAGCTCCAAAAATTTACCTTCCTCATAAAGCTGTGCACAGCCTTCCAATGCAGACTCCACTGGTGTCTCAGGATCCGGAAAATGTAGATACAATGTATCCACACAATCGATCTTAAGTCTCTGCAAAGACTCATTCAACTGTGATACCACCGCATCTTTATCCAGTCGCCCAGTAACCCTTGGATTTGCCTTTGTCGCAATTTTATATGTATTTCTATCAACTCCTGCCAATGCAGCCCCCAAGAGCCGCTCACATTTTCCTTCATTGTATACATAGGCTGTATCCAGCTCTGTGTAACCATGTTTCAAATAACACTGAACCATATTTTCTACGTCATTGCCAAATATCTGCTCCCCAAAAGTCATAGTTCCGAGGATGAGTTTTATACTATCTGACATAATCTTAATTCCCTTCTCTGTCATAAAGCATTATTTATTAAAGTTAATATTGAAACATATCTATCATCAGGATTAATACTTTTACATTTTTCTATAACTTTATTTACAACTTCTATATCAACACATTCTTTTGAACAAGCCATCATTTTTTCTTGCATGTCGCTCCATTCTAGTGATTCAGCCCCTTCTCCTTTGGGGATTAGTACTGTTTTTTTCAACTCACTTTTGTCACGCAAAGTCACTTTGACTCTGACTCCACGAATCCCTTTTTCTCTGTTTTCCATTGAATTATCCACTGATAATTCAATCTTTTCTGACAATTTATTGATTATGCCATCTGCATCATCAACATTTAAATCATCCAAAGAAAAAGTTCCTTTACAGAATGCTACTGCCATCGCATAACTTATTGAGAATTTTGCTTCATCCTGAGATTTTGGATGAATGATTCTCCCAGCTGATTTAATAGCACTTGGATATATAAACACATTAATTTTTTCAATTTCTTCGTTTATAGCCGAATCATCATTTCCGATATACTTTCTAAGCTCTATAGCTGCATCAATACAGCTGTGAGTATGCCGACATGTGGGGTATAATTTTAAATAACTCTCAAATATTGTAAATAATGTCCCCAATCCCCCTAGAAGAATTTCTTCGTTAACGCTATCTGCAAAAGCATTAAACCATCCCTTTTTGCTTTCCAATGAATTCCGTGAACTTTCTATACCTTTTTCAGCCATCATCGCCGAAAACACACCTACTCTTGCAGCATTTGCTGGGTTGATTGGTTTGCAACCTTGTCCACTTTCATCAATAATAATCAATCCGCTAGATTGAATTGCACCAAGCGAAACACTGTTATAAATACCATTCATATCAAGTTCCAAAAGTTTAGCACAGGAAGCTGCACAAGCCATCGCTCCGGCAACACCTGTTGAATGAAATCCTTTGTTATACAGTCCTGGTTGTGCTGCTCCAGCTATCCTATTAAAAAATTCATATCCAACATTAATTGCAACAATAATATCTCCCCAAGTTACATCTAGTTTCTCGCCCATTGCAAATACAGCAGACATAACATGTGTTGCTATATGACCAGCTGATTTTCGGTTTCCATCATCCATATCAGCACCATGCGCATACATTGCATTCATAAAAGCGGCATTACACACTGGGAATTTCCTATCCTCCAAAAGAATAGACGCTTCTTCACATCCGTCTTCCTCCCTAATGAGCGCCATAGCAGTTGAATTAAAATTTTTATTAATACGATACCCTGCAAAACTAGCCGCATAATAATCTGCAATAAACAATTTACTCTGTTCAATTACAAAAATGGGTAAGTCTTCTAATTTTATCTTATCAGCGAATTCCACTAATGTTGCTGTATAGTTATCCATAACGTTTCCTTTATTTTACAAAATATTAATTGCTTGATGAAGTTTCATGTCTTCTCCATTCCTGCCTTTAAGTTGAACTGTTTCGTATATTCTCTTGATTATTTCATTTAGCTTTTCACGACTTTCAGCCTCAATCTGAAATCTTGCGAATACCTGTTGTAAAGTTCCAACCATTTTAACTTCATCTCCGATGTGCAATAGTTGCAATGATTTGAAAACTTCTGGCATCTGTCTAATCATATCCATTCCATCAATCTCTGCAATAGTTCCGGCTTTTGCCAATAATGAATAGTTAGCCAGATGGCGACCATTCATATCCACTTTAATTTTTTCAAGTGGGTTTTCTTCACCTAAATACATTTTTCCTACAAGGGCCACATTTATCATAAACTCAAGTGGGTTAACGCCAAAAACATGGTTTGTAATAAAATATGACAACCCTCCCGAAAAGCGAATTCCAGGATCATAGAGTCTAATAATACTACCATCCACAAAAGCCTGCACAAACATAGTTCCGTTGTACATTTTGAAGTCCTGAAGCATTTTGATCATCTTTACGTGAATTGTATCCAGATACAATTGAGCGTATTTAGATGGATATACAGTACCATTTGCAATTCCTCCTACATCCTTTTGCTCCCGATTGACATACCGATCATTCACTTCCCAGAGATAAATATTTCCTCGATCAAACAAATACTTTATAGTTATCTCTGGGCAATCCATATATTTTTCACACAGAAAATTTCCTGTCCTCGAAAAAGACTTTGCCTTTTTTATTGCTTGCTCTAATTCATTCCTTGAATTGCAAATAGAAATACCTTTCGATCCACAACTGTCAGCAGGCTTTAAAACTACAGAAAAGGTACTGTCTGGAATCATCTCTACATCTTCTGAATTCTCCAATTCATAAGTCTCAACGACAGGTATTCCGTATCTTATACAATTTTTCTTAAAGTTTTTCTTATTCTGTAACTCCGTCCATTGCTTTCGATTAACAAAAAACTGGATTCCGACACTTTCAGCAACGTCAACTACACAAGTAATAACATCTTCATTACCTATAACCAAAATGCCATCTACTTTGTGCTCAGAAACAATCTTTTTCAGAGCTTCTCTATCTGAAACATCAATAATATAGTATTCGTCTGTCATGGATTTCATTTTTTCCGAAATCATTTTCCCCGCTGTCAAGAGTTTAATCTCATGATTTTTCGTATACTTTGCTATGTCTGTAATCGATGCGCTACCACCAATATATAATAGACGCCTCCCTGTTAAATCCATATAGCTTCTCCTATTCCACCAATTTATGTATATAAACAATTAAATTCAAAAGATTCTTACGCTTCAACTATATTTTTTTAGTGTCTTCTATCTTTCTCCTATTAATTTAATTAAACCCAGTATGTCATCTTTACTTACCATAGCAACTTCATCTGCGATTTGTATAGAGACTCTCTGCTCACATCCACTTCATCCGTAACAATTACATTAACCATTATCCTTATTTTTCCCATCGTTTTCTCACAACATTTCACTGCTGTTGCTACATCTCTACATAATCATATGTTCATTTGATATGACTAGGTTTCTGCGAATCAGAAACAAATACATTCTCATGTTTCAACACAGAAAAAACAGTTTTCAGCAATATTTTGATGTCCAATACAAAGGTGAGATGATCAACATAGTAATTATCCTTATTATATTTTTCTTTTTGCGAAATAGAATTTCTATAATAAGCTTGCGCATAGCCAGTAATTCCAGGACGTACTTGGTATCGTTTCCTATCTTCAACAGGAATTTCATTAAACGATTTTATCCCTAAAGTAGGTCTTGGTCCAACAAAACTCATATCGCCTAATAGCACATTCAGTATTTGGGGGATTTCATCTAAAGATGTTTTTCTCATTATAAGCCCTATTTTTGTAACTCGTGGATCATTAGAACTATTAAATGTCGATCCATCTTCATTTCGTAAATCTGGTGATTTCACATACATTGAACGAAACTTGAACATCTTGAATTTTCTTCCATTTAATCCTCTTCTTACCCCATTATAAAATACTGGACCTGGATCATTTATGTAAATAATTGGAGCCATAATCGAAATTACAATTAAAACAAATGGGGTGGCCATTAGCGCAATCAGGAAATCTAATAATCGTTTTATACATTTTCTATACATACTCCAAGCCTCTTCCTCCCAATATCAATCAATAATCACCTGTATATGCGACAATGCCTCTTCGCATTTTTTTATGGCATTCTCTGGAGTATCGCTCTGTGATATCACAAATCCAACTCTTTCAATACTATTTTTTACCTCGACAGCTTCCTCTCCAATTCCATGCACCATGCTCACCTCGTAAACTTCTGGCATAGCCCTTGCTTTATCAAGTCCTATGATTTCTGTAATTTTCCCAACACCTGTTTCCATATATCTGATTGCTGATCCCTTATCAAATTTTCTATCTAAATCAGGTTTCTCGCCCAATGCAATATGAATACAGCATTCCACCATATCGACTCCGGTAGAAAGCGGTACTAAATGCGTTGTGATATTATCTCCTCCTAATCTTGCTCCAATTTCTACAATCTTCGGGCCTTCTGACGTTACTTTTATCTCTGTATGAGAAGGTCCATCTTTTATTCCAATTGCATCAACTGCTGCAATCGCAATTTCTGCAATTAATCTTCTTGTCACCTCTGGCAACATAGATGGCTCGTTATGTCCCATCTCTACAAAATGTGGCGCACCCGTCGTAAGTTTATCTGTAATTTGAATTACATGGCACTTGCCATTTACGCTAAGCGTCTCGACGCTAACTTCCAGTCCCTCCATATATTCCTCAACCATAATATCACCGTTTCTTGAACATTCTTTTGCATAGGCAAATGCAGCATTTATGGGATCTAAATGGTCCTTTTCCGTAATTAACGAGACCCCCCGGCTACCAGCATTGTCAACAGGCTTTACGATTACTTTTCCATTTACAGTCTTTACTGCTTGATAGTACTCATCTTTAGATTTCACTTGATAAAATGCTGGAATAGGAATACCATGCTTTGCAAGACATGCCCTCATAGCAGCCTTATTGGTGGCATTAAATGCAGTCTCTTCAGAAATTCCAACAAGATTGAGTTTTCCTGAAACAGCTGCTATAGTTCTCATTGGCATATCACTTGCAATTGTCATAATTCCATCAATATTATGCTTTTTAGCAATACTTAGTATCGCTTCCATATCTATCGTACTTGCAATCTCGCAAGTAATTCCTTCAATTTTAAAACCAACTGCATCAGGATTCATATCCGCAACAACAACTGTAAGTCCCATCGCTTTAGCTTTTTCAATTGCGGGAATTTGCCATATGCTCGCCCCAAGAATCAATATCTTCTTCATTTTCCGCTCTACCCTTCTCTCTTTACGCTCCTAATTGTCACGAATGCCTCTGCTGCATCCATACTGCATTGATTACCCCAAAAATGTGCGACATGTCTTAAGGAATCCGACGAGCGTGGGTGAGGATAATTTCGAACTTCGCTTGTATACGCCTCAAATGCTATTATTTTCTGCTCTAA
>Ga0153947_1001500_pt1 | contig 10875 bp, 11 predicted proteins | sample TSNJ031MetaG_FD_104697 | JGI IMG/M metagenome (GOLD analysis project Ga0153947, IMG submission 104697) | Attine ant fungus gardens microbial communities from New Jersey, USA - TSNJ031 MetaG | ecosystem: Host-associated > Fungi > Mycelium > Unclassified | place: USA: New Jersey, Wharton State...
AAAAAAATTAAATTATTTTTTTGGTATGAAAGGAAAGTACGGACATCCATACTTATATCAAAAGCAAGTTCTTTCTGATTTGGTAAAACCGAATTATTCGGTTTTTGCTCATATTGGTTAGAACCATTGTCTTGCCTAATCCCATACAACCTCTCCAATTCCTTAATCCTCTTCCCAACTTTCTTAGCACTCTCCCAACATCTCCACGCTGCCTGATATTAGTCTCCCATAAATCTTTAAGAATCTGGTCTTCGTTCTCATAAGCATGTACCTCAATTCTATACAGGCTCGTACCCTTTGATGTCCTGATAATCACTGATATTTCATTATTGTTAATCTAAAATATCACTGATATTTTATTTATGCCTATCTGATTTATACTTGACGTTTATCTAGCGTTTCCGATCATAGATTGCTTTTTACGTAGCATTTCCAATTTTGAAGGTTTTTTCTGTACTTGCGTGGTGTTTCTCTGTGACTCTTCTTCTATTAAATTTAAATCGCCAAGTTTCTGGACAGACGTTTTTCTGCTTCTCTGCCTTTCCTCCGCTGCCCTCTGTGCTAATTCACCGATTTTAGTAAGATGGTTAATTGGATAGTTAAGACCACTTGCCGCTATCATGGTAGACCTTCCATTATAACCCTCAAATACGTTCAAAGGTTTACCGACTTCTGATATAATACTATCTACTTTAATATCAGAGTTATCTTGTCCTGCATGGATGATCCCAATATTGCCACATATCTTATCCGATTGAATCGGTGCAAAAATTCCATTCCTAGTAAGTTTATCTAACATCATACCCTGGTCTTGTTTTCCGAATAAACTAAACACCATTGCACCCGGCTCATGGAGCATTTCAATACGTTCACTTTCATCAAAATTGTTAATCTGTCCATATGAATCATTGGTCAAAAAATTATCCAGCATTTTAGCGAAAGTTGTATTGATATAATCGTAATCACCATTCACATTATTATTAATGAAAAAAGTTGCACCCAATCCTTCAAGTTCCTGTAACTCCTGTATTGCTTGATAAGCATTTCTGTGTTTTGCAATAGCTTCATTGGATGATGGCAGTGCCGGTATAGGACACACAATCTTTTCAGTACTTCCATTTTCATCCGTAGCTTCTAGTAGTATTTCCGAACATACTGTTGAACATCCGGAACCAGTTGAGCCACCTCCACCATAAGGGATAAAAATAATCTTCTTATTAATGTTCTGGATAGCCGACATAAATTCTTCATTTTCTACAAGGCAGTCCAATGCCCTTTCTCTATGTCCACCAAAACCATCAAAATTTTTCAGGCGGTATATATTTGGCATATTACCTAATATTTTCAAATCCTGTTCGCTCCCATTTGCAAAAATAGCTTCATATCCTTTTTCTGCAAATATTTTTGCTTGCTTACACCCATAATTACCTAATCCCAAAAATAAAACCTTGTCTTTTAAATTCATACTCTTTCCCTCCGTTCAATTAAGTTAATTCCCTTTTCAGTTATAAAATATGTATCTGCACGAGCATCTAAAATTCCCTTATTTATAAATGAAGCTTTCACTAGCTTTTGTAGTTTTTTATAAATGGTCAATCTTACACCTAGTACACATTGTCCACTTTCATCTGTAGTGTCTTCCATTAATTCAGAAATTGTCATGGAATCGTAATGATCTTTACACTTAGCAGCATATAACGTGTTTAATATCAAATATTCCATGCGATTTATATTATATGATTCTTCCATATACATATCAATTATCAGTCCTTTCATTATTAGTTATCTATTCTTGATTTATCATTTCCCTTAAAGGTTTAAAAATATGAGACTTATCGTCTCAATCGCTTAAACCATGTGTGGCGGTTTTACCACCTCTGAAATTTTAGTAGTGTCCTTTGAGTTACTACAAAAATACATAATTTCACAATCCAAAATTATTTAGGTAATACTTTTATCGTCTGTAGTGAGGTTAGATGTTTAACTGATAATTATACATATGTTTGAACAATTTCCGTAATCTCTTTTACTCCACGATATTGTATGATTTCTTGTTCCTCTCTATCATTTGTATAGGCGATTATATCCTTTGCTTTAATTTTACCAGAATATATATGTGGTATAAATCCAAGAAATTTACGTTCCATATGCCAATTATAAAAATGTTTAGCGACATCAATATCTAATGTCCATGATAGTCTATTTTGTGCTTTTGATATATCGCCACAATCACATCTAAAGATTGTTATTATGTCATTTCCCTTAATGGTCGGTGTTAATTCACGCAAATAGTCATCTGGTCTGAATTTCTTAACATCTTTAACATATTTTGCCATTCTTCTGCCGTTCCGCTCCATTAATGAATATAAATTTATGACTGTCTCATGCTTCTTATTATCCGGAATCTCATTATAATTAAGCTTCAATAAATGTACGCCCATACCGGTAAAGAAGCATTCACGTGTACTTATAATATCGTAATTTCCTTTCTCAAACTCATCTCTCGTATCAATATATATATTGCTAAGTTCAGTCACGTCCATGATTAATTATCCTTTCGTTTTTAAAGAGTATAGTTAGTACAGAATCAACATCTGTGCATCCGGTTAATCTGTATATAGAAAATTTGAATTAAAAATTAATTTTCTGGCGTCTCTGGTGTAGTTGATACAGGTTAATTACATTAAAATTGATACTTAGTCATAAAATCCCATATGCAGATTAATTTGATACAATATTTTTATTCCTCAATCCATTTAGCAACATCTTCCAATGATAACGGATAATTTTCACCGCTCTCAAGAATTCCATTCCTTGTTATCATCCATCCTTCGTCATAGATAACGGTATTACTAACTGAGTATCTCGGTACTTTATACTTACTCATTTCATATCCTTCTTTCCACAATTTAGATCTAATTTTTTTGACACTTAATATAGTAGAAACATCCACCGCTTTATCTGGCTTTTCACCACCACCCGATTCTGTTTTGAATTCTACGACATCTCCTGCATCTAATGACCGGAATCCCTCCATGTTAATGTTGTTTTGATGGACAAAAAAATTATTCCCATCATCTGACTGGATGAACCCATAACCACGGGTTGGATTAAACCACAAGACTGTTCCACGCAAATTACCATTTACAATTGTTGTTTCATTTTTCTTCATACGCTTTCCTCCGTATTTTTAAATATTTGGTTTTCAAGTTACATTTTGAGTATAGTAAATACACCTATAGATAGAATGTCCTATACTCGGATTTATAATAATTAATTGGGATAATTGCCGGACAGAATGTCCGTTGACCATAAAAGAAATTTGTGCTATAGTTTAATTACATAAATCACATATCGCACTGAATCTTTATATTTGGTGCAATTTTATTACATATGGGTGTCAGCAACACTCAAAATGGCTGATTGGGCTGCAACCCTGTCAGTCTTTTTATATGTAACTCTCAATTATTTTACTATCATTTTGTTTAGGGGTTAATTACGGTTTACTAGTCTCTATCATCTCTATGAATAATAAGCCGCCAAACTTATTAATCACTTTTGAATACTTAGAAATACTATAGCATACCTTTTTTATAAATGTCAATATAAAATCACTTTTTATTTTGTGGTAAATTTAACCGTATTTTTCACTTTTTCACAGTTCTCTACACCTTGGTTTGATTTCTGGAACTATATCTGTTATAATAGAAATGCGTAGAATTCTCTACGTGTCTAATGATTCTTTTTATCAAGAACATTAGTCTCTATCTAAAGAGAACCGGAGTGCGCCAACACGAGGATGGTTCTCTTTTAATTTCCAGTCACTAAAAAAGCCACCTCAACGTATCTCACGCTTCAGCAGCCAATCAAATCATGGTTCTATATAATCAGAATTTCTGAATATATTTTTTGAAGCAGTTTCTTCCTATTTATATGTGCTTTGACAGATAGGTTATGTTAAACTGTATTGATCCACGTTCGAGCATTTCTAATTTTTCGGAAATGCAAATCATGCATATCTAAATCCAATTACATATTACGATGACCTAACGAATCGTTACATCATATTGCTTTCGGCTTGTGGTCTGCCATCTGATTTAGATATCCCACTTTTATATAGGTTTTGATAATCCCAAATGGGACAATCAGCGTAAAATCCTCTTTGCTCGAATTTTGTTGCTTTGAATAGCCTAATTTATTGAGTAATTCAGAGGTGGTGATGAGATTACCACCTTGAGATTTCATCAAATTAATAAATAAGAAAAATTTCAGTTTTGATAATAACCCACAAATTCAAAAGTCGGTAAAGCCGACATCAGAAAAGTAATAATTGTTGTGTGTCCGATGCGCAACTTTGTTTTCCACCATTTGAGTTGTGGACATTTTTATTTATGGCATCATAAACAAAATTTTGAACACGTACTTTTTGGTACGGGGTAGATTTGGTGTCGTTCTGAACGACAATAATTTTTGTGATTGAAGCATCTCACTTCAAAAAGTGGGAACGCTTTTGTTATTATGGAGACACCTGATTATAAGTCGCTTACAGTAAAATCACCAGTCTAATGACCAATGATTATATATTTCTTGTTTTTCGTTAATCTCATGTATTCTATGTCTGTCCCCTTCAGTGAATCCTATATCATTAAAAATACAATTACTAAAAGTAACTAATAAGTTTTTCCTTTAGAATATTCCTATCCCATAATACTACTTCATTTATTTTTGCCAATTCTATTGCAGCATTTGTAAAAAAATTATTTGAAATAACCATAACTTTATCACATTTATAAAACCCCTTTCCGGCAACTGCTTCTTGTATAGCTTTATTTCCAACAATACCAGAATAGCATTTTGATTGAATACCAACCCTAATATTATTCTTTTCTGCAATAACATCAATACCCTGATCCCCAGTTTTCTTTGTCACTTTAGAATCATATCCCATTTTAGAAAAAAGTTCACAAACAAATTGTTCAAATTCAATCCCTGTCATTATATCTATATCATCAATACTATGGTTCATTTTCTTTTTTTGAAAATTTCCCATTAATTTATTCTTTATATCATTTTTCTTTATATTTTCAATAATCTTGTATATTTTTTCTAAAATCAAATCATAACAGGCTGGGAAAAATAAATCAATATTAATATAACCTTTATCCATTAGAAAATAAGTAATATACGCAACAACTTCACCATTTAAATGATCTATTTCATTACAATTAACAATGCTTTCTATGTACCAATCAACAGTTTTTTGCTCCCCTGACTGATTTTTCTCTAATTTTATAAGAAGATATTTTTCGTATTCTGACTCCCAAATATTTGAAAAATATTTTATCGCTTCATTTTTAATTGATTCCCAAGAAATAAAATGAGCCTCCTCGTCATCAATATTAATTTTTTCTTGTATGATTTCTACCATATTATCAACAAATTGTCCAATTGAAATAGCTAATCTTAATATAAAATCTTCATCATGTACACAATTTTCATCATACATCTTAATTGAATTTATTTTATCATATGACCATATTTTTTGTAATGCAATTACTGAATCATGGTCTAATAATATATCAACGTCTATTATATTAAGCAAATTTTTTCCAAGTTCATCTACACCCTCAATTTCATGATATAACTTAATAATTCTGTTTTGATTTTTAATTGCTTCATCTTTTAAAAGTTGATTATATTTATCATAATATTTTTTCACCTTTATGACATCATTGGTTTCAAAAATCAAAGTTATACCACAAATAAAGAGTATACTTAATGATTTTATTTTTAAATCTTTAGCTTCAATGGGTATTTCAACACCTTCTGGTATATCTATTTTATAAAACGGATTATCATCATTTTTAAAATAATTAAGATAAAAGCTAATTGACTCTGTATCAAATATTACTGTATTTTCGAATTGTGATAATTCTTGACTTTCATCGTCCCAACTTTCCACGTTATTGATTTTAATTTGACTAGATAAATCTATTTCTATATTATAATCATTAAAGTCTACTTCGGAATAATTATAATTTATAATCATAGTTTCAATATCTTTTTTGTATTTTATATAATTTTTTATATCATATCCACAAATCGAACAATTATCAGTAAATATATTCACCTTATTAGTACACCTTGGACAATAAATATTTCCCATATCCTCAATACCTCCAAATATTTTTAATAAGTCATATTATATCATTTATTGGATTATTTTGTAAGTAGTATTTATAGTTTATAATTATAATAATAGTAATCATTACTATCTTTAACGCAATTTACAAACGAAGTCGAACAACGTTCTAATTTAAATCTCAACCAGAAATTAATCCGACTATTTTACTGTGATTAATTTAATTTTCCATTACCAACTCAATAGATACAATGATATTTCCCTTATGCCAAAATTAATCCCACTAATTAAGTCGGATTAATTTCTAATACACTTATAGATTTACCGAAGTAACTGCCGAAGTCACTAAATACGGCATTATTCTTTGTTCTATATGTTGTAGAACATGCTTATTTACTACGTTTTCCATAATTATTATCACATCTACCGAACACACCCCTAAATCAGTGTATATCTACATACCGAAACAACATATTTCATTTATAAAATTTATTAGAAAATCTCTCACAATCCGCATAAAATAAGGCTTTCTTGACATATTCCGTTTTCTCAAAAGTGGGGAAATGGTAAAAATACCGAACGTTCTAATACTACACTACTTATATTTAACCTTCAAATCGCCAGAACGTGCCTTTTTTATTATGTGTTCTGGAGCTTTTTCAAGAATTTTTTCAACTTGTCCTACGGTTGTATGACTTACTCCAGCGAGTTTTGCAACTTTGTCTCGTGTATCACCTTGTCCATCACCTTGTCCATCACCTTGCTTCCGTTCCGCTGATTTCTGCGGAACGATATTTACATTTTGTTTTAGTTTACTTAATCTTCTACCTTCGGCATCTATCGCAATAATTTCTTTACGTTTCAAAGCTAACTCAGTTCTTACAAAATCAGATATATTCCTTCGACCAAATTGATTGTCGATAATCCATATAAAAGCAGATTTGTTGTCTTCAAAATTCATTTCACTGTATACCTAAACCGACAGCATCGGTTTTTAATTCAACGTGTGGCTCTCACCCACTCGTTCACTGAAAAATAATATCAGCTTCTTCAGTTCTGCCATTTTTTAATAATTTGTAATGCGTGTTGATTATGAGTTTTTGTCTTTAAACCCAAAAACTCATCAACAATTTGAAGATATGCCAAATTCGGCATATCTTTTAACCCCTTTTAACCCTCTTTCAACCTATCGTTATCACCGATACGATTTCTTCTTTTCCAAACAGTGCGCAATTTTGCTCTGTGCTAATTTCTTCAATAATACTATAATAAAGGATGTGGCAGTTCCGCCACATGGTTCAGACATCAATAAGGATTTCTCTTTAAATATTTTTAATTAATGTCCATTTTTCATTAGAATACTTTTCTTTCAATCTGCTTAAATTTATAAATTTTCCGTATTTCTTAGAAAAGTCAATTATATAATTCCAAAAAACATTTCTTCCCTCTGGACATTCCTCAAAATATTGTCCTACATTTATATCTCTAAACAATTCTCCAGTTTTATCTGGACTTTTACCAATCATGTCTTTATAAACAACAAAACCGCATTCAAGTGTCTTTATATCAATATCTGAAAAAATAACTCCACTAATATTTATTTCCAAATCATTTGTTTCACTTACCGCTATGTCAAAGATCATGTTATTATATTCTATCCAAGAGTGGCTGAATACCACCCCTCTTATCTCTACCACTCCCAATCTTAGTATATTATAGTAGCCAAATTCATTTAAAATAATATGTAAAATAGATGAAATACAATGACATCCTCCACGTATCCAACCTCTTTTATACATATCCTCGTAATAATCTATAAATAATTGACAAAACTTTTCTTCAATATTTTTATCTTTAGCTATTTCAAAAATATTGTTTATTAGTACATCTTCCATATTCCCTCCTTCAAATCTATCTTCTATATTGTATTAATGAGTTTGATCTCCGCATCTTTTGCATTTCCATGTAAAGAAACCCAATTTATCTCCACAAATATAAAATCTTTTGAACATTTACATTTGACCAAAGACACAATTAAATTTCCTCCCTATATGTTATTAATGCCATAAATTCATACCTCCAAATTTTCTGATAAGCTGCATTATATCATATATTGGAAGATATTTCTACAAATTCATATCCCACCTTCATATATTTTCAACTTAATATTGGTGAAAACAATGATTCCGACAAAAAAATTCCCTTAATATACAATAACCTGTTTTCTTTTGGCACGAATCAACGTACTCTTGCTCATTCCAGTCAATGCTTCTACTTCCTTATAAGAATGGGATTCCAATAATTCCAACGCATGTTTCACCTGTTGACGCTTATATGTGGGCGGTCTTCCTTCAATAAATACTTCCCCTTTAAGTTTAGCATTTTCCTTGGCAATAGTCTTTCCTTCTTGTGTACGTTCAACTATCATATCACGCTCAAATTCTGCAAAGGCAAAAAATATTCCTCTGATTAATTTACTGGCAGGGGTATTGTCCAGTATCCCTATATTAAGTATATGGACTGTAATATCTTTCTCTAACAAACTTGTAACTAATTCCGATCCCTGGGACATTGATCGTGCTATCCTATCCAATTTGGTTACAATCAACTTATCCCCTGATTGCATTGTATCCATTAATTTGTCTAACTCTGGTCGGCTTGACTTTGTTCCAGTATAAGTATCACTGAAAATAACTGTAGCTCCATTTTCTTTTAATAAATGTTCTTGTGCTTCTAAACTATTTCCGTCCTTTGCTTGTCCTCTAGTTGACACTCTTGAATATCCATAAATCATTAAAAATCGCCTCCATCTTATGATACTATGTTGTGACACCTCTAAATATAGCCATTTTATCACATCCGCAAATCAGTGTCAATACTTTTAAGTTATGACACTAACAGTTCTATAAATAATTTCCAGAATCGAATTTGTGAATGACAATTCAAAATAAATATAGTATAATTTTTCTAATGGTACATATTGGATTAATGAGGTGAAAAATGAGAATAATAGATAATATTTTAAAAAGGAAAGAAAATGAAGAAAAAAATACAAATTATAATTCTCCTATTCCTGATAACTCACAAGAGTATTGCAATTGGTTTACTAAGTATACAAAAGCGTTCGTAGATGGGTTGAAAAATAATGGATTTAATCCCTCATGGGGATTTGAGACGTTCATAACCACTGATTATCTTACGGGTGCAGATGGCAAGAAATGTGGTTATAAATATATTTTTGATGTTCAACCGCTTAAAGCATTAGCTTTTGATATGGAATCAAAACAAATAGTTTATATAACTTGTAATGGAGAAAATTATGATAAATTTGAAAAACAACTTGAACCACACTATAAGTGTACACTCATCCCATTTAATGAAATTTTCAATGCAAAGGTAGAAATAGACTCTCAACCTGTTTTTGTAACCACTGCAAATACCAGTGATATATTTAAAAGAAGTGTTGTTGGTGGTATACTTGCAGGAGATACCGGATCAGTCATTGGCGGTATTACCGCAGGAAAAAATATTAAGACAAAAGAATCTATCAATTCAGTTGCTTTTTATATCCAAACATTAAATGAAGATCATCCAATTATATCATTTGAATTTGATTATAAAAAAGCCGGATTAAGTGATAGATGTATTCAAGATATTATGTATAGCATGTTTTCAGATAAAAATGAATTATTTGAATATTATAAAAGGACTCAGGATAGGACTAATGGAACAACTACAGACTATGTTTATTACAGAAAATTAAATATATACAACTATGATGGAAATAATCCAGACGAATATAGACCAATATTAGATTATATTGAGAAAACTAATAATTTTGACTATATCAAAAAACGATTCAATAAATATGTAATGCAAATAGAAGCTATAATAACGCAATGCAATTCTGAAAACACTAATCAGCAGCACCAGAATAACAATCATAGTATTGTAGACGAATTACAAAAATTATCAGAGTTAAAGAGTAATGGTTTTATCACCGACATGGAATTTGAAAATTTGAAAACAAAATTACTACAGAATATATAACTTGAAATGTACTAATCAATTGTATTCTTCCAACTAATCGTATAATATAATAAGGAGTATAGAGATATGAATATTGAAATCAAACCAAGAAGCAAGACACAAGAATTATTCCATAAGATCAAAAGTAAATCAGAGGATATTTTCCTAAATCTTCTTATAGGAGTATCCAAATTTTACAAGGCTGATTTTATCCAGAATTGGATTGACCGTTATACATCAAAAAGATTAGCAGAATTAAAGCAAGAGATTATATCTCAACGCTGGCAGCAGATTACACTAAAAAAGGTAGTTGATAATATCCACGATCAGCAGCAGAACATGAAATAAGCACCGATAGATTTTCCTAACGATGCTTTACTTCTATTATATGTGAATTGAGTATGCAGTGTATCTATCAAAATTAATTCAAATATTTTTTTGTTTCGGCTATACTATACCTTATTTAGTGCATATTATAGGTTTTATGCATTTTTCTCACAATAACCAGCAATACATATGACATCAACCCATTATCAAAGATTCAGTTGGTTAAAATCAATATATAAATCTTCATAGATACCAACCTTGACTTTATCATTAAATGTATAGTGTCTAGCAAAAATCTCCCTTTCAAAGAAGTAAATTGTAATATTCTTAGTCTTCGCATCAACGATCCAATATTCCCTAACGCCTGCTTTCATATA
>Ga0153947_1001510_pt1 | contig 10812 bp, 10 predicted proteins | sample TSNJ031MetaG_FD_104697 | JGI IMG/M metagenome (GOLD analysis project Ga0153947, IMG submission 104697) | Attine ant fungus gardens microbial communities from New Jersey, USA - TSNJ031 MetaG | ecosystem: Host-associated > Fungi > Mycelium > Unclassified | place: USA: New Jersey, Wharton State...
CACACTTCAACTACCATCACAGACATTGCAATCTGGAAAATATGATCAGTTGGTGGGTTAGGTATAGTACCTTTTCTAAAGCATATGAGGATCTCAGCTGATTTTAACCATCAGCCAGTAAATTTTAAATTAAATCCTACAAAGCATACCTGCCGTCATGAAATATAGAATTATTGTGACTAGAATTCAAAAGGAAATAATATAATGACTCCATTAGCACATTTATCTAGCTCTCTTACCAATGAAATCCTTGTTCCAAATCGCTCGAAGGCATAGGACCAGCAGACTCTTCACTACCAATATGTTCAGTAACATGATGATTCTATTGACATCAGCTGCCCCAGTCCTTACAAGTCATCGTGAAACTCACTCGAGAACTAGTGAAAAACCAAATATACACCTGGCAAAGGGGTAGGTCAGATTGAGCAGCAGCTACATTTAACATATACCACTAAGACATCCTAGTCAATGAATATATCAAGGATGAATTGAGAGTAATGTCTTACTGATCTTGATGCCCAGGCTTTATTGTCATCTGGTGAAATTTTTATTAACATGCATTTGATCTATGTCAGATAATTTCCTTATACCATATGAACAGATTCTGAAAATTTGGATCAGTTGTCTCATTTAATAAAGCAAGGGAGTCACACATACATCATGCCTTCCCAGTTAATGATAAGGATAGAAAAATAGATGACATGCCGTTTTGACCATTTCTTCCTGAGTTTACATATATCAGTAGCAATAGTCGGCGATGAAATGGGAAACATGCCTATGGAGGTACTGAATCTAGGAGAGAAGAGATATGTGAAATCGTTGTTTACAAATGAAAAGCCTCACCTGTTGAGGAATGTGATAAATAAAATCATACACCATCAAAGTAGCAACAGTGACAGTGACTTGAGAATGCTTCAGCAATTGTTTTGAGAACAGTAGAATAAGAATTAGCATACCTTGGCTGTAACGTTCACTTGATAGTCTCTTCAGGTTATCAACGTAGTCTTATGGTGTTAGTCCATACTGATCACCCATTGGGATGGAAGGGAGGTATTTTGTACAAAACTCGATGAAAATGGCTCGACTTTATATCAACTGGTGTTATTAGACAGATGTTCTATCTGGTTGCCCGCAGGCCAATAGATCTGATCAAGGTCAAACATTTGATATCCTCACTCCAATTTCATCAGTACATTGCAGCTGTGATGAAACTTGGCAGTTGACACTGATGGGCTGTTCCAGCCTCACAACTTTCACAATGGACGGGGAAAATTATGATAGCTGAAGAAACTCGGCTGTGGCTTACATTATCCTCCAGGCTTTGCAGACCAGTCGACATCTGGTGACATACAGGATCTGCATACTCTCAAGCTTCAGAGAACGCTCTTTGGGATATTGGTTCTATGTCAATCAGTGGATACTTGGGCGGTGTAATGTTTATCACGATTGTCTCCGAGAAGTAAGATTTCTGATCAATCACATTTTTGGAAGCCTCCACTGCTTTTCTTATATCCAGACAACACATTTCCAGGCACTACTTGAAGCGTCTACCCACGTTCCTACCTTTGTATGTCACAGCCACCGCGACACAAGGCACTTTTTTGGTGGTTTTTTCTCACCACTTCTCTGGGCCTTGAACTTGCCTGTCTCTCTTCTTGTGCTCTGCTCGTCTCCCAGCTCATCCTTTCAGGTCAAGCTTTAGGAAAGCTTTGAGCTTTGCGTGACGCCGTCACTGTCTTCCTTGATGCCGGCAACGACCTCCACCACCACGGCATCGTTCCCAGAGATCTCGTGTACGCTTGCTTTCCTCTTTCTCATCCCTCCTCCCTTCACCTACTTGAAAGACTCCAGAACATCCGCTATCACTCCAACGACCCCGACAGTGATATCGCCATCGTCGACTTTAACATGCAAGTCCATTTCCCACCCTTGACCTCTACAGAGAAAAAAACTCTTGTATCCTCCCGACGAGCAACTCACCTCTCTCGCCCGCTCTTCCAGCTATGCCGTCCGAGAAGTTATCAAGAACACCGGTCACTAAAAACTGGTTCACACGTTTGATCGGTTCCACGCGCATACATGGACTAAACAAAAGTTCATTGTCATCTCTGTGCACAGCCATCATCACCTACGTTCCCCTCTGCGGTTATCTTTCTTTTGATGCCGAAAACACCACGCCGAGCAGAACGCGACCCCAAAATCAAATTTCGGAGTCCATACTGGAACCCGTTTCCAATCAAGCCGAGCCCTTCATCTGACGTCTCGCCGTCCTCGATTCACTCTCTCGTCCCACCCCTCAGGAGGATTTACGCGATCCTTGGTTTACCCCTACCACGCAATCCTATGTCAATCTCTCCCCCATCCTCAGACAAAACTGGGGTCCCAGAACGACATCAGCTACTTTTATGCTACTGCAAGTCGCTCGAGCACACAAAGCAGTGGTGGATGGGCCAATCAAGATCTGAATTTACACGTCGTCACGCAAACGCTGTCGAAAAGGAGGATGACCTTAGTCAAGACAACACTATGGTTCTGTTGAACCTGCTCATCGATTAACGCTTGCTTGGACAGAGGTGGTCGGAAAACTAGATGATTTCTAATGCTTCTTCATGTAAAGTACTTATTTCATATCACACTTTGAAAAATAATCACTGGAGGGTGACTAGGATATAGGATAGGGTTAAAATAAAGAATTCACTGTTGAATCAGGTAATGTGAGACGGTCATAAAAGGAAGCAAATGCAGCAATTAGGGAGAGGCCAATGACACTTCGCCAAACTAGGGGGAAAAGATAGACCATCTAGCTTCCTAGAGTGCTGTCTTTAGGAAGTCATATTTACCTCCATCAACTTTCGACGTTTAACAACCTCCATCCCATTTTGTAGCAGGCCAGTACAATGATCGTTACCAAGGAACTGGCAATAGAATCTCAACCTTGATTTGCAAAAATATAAGCCAAGATGGTGCCCCGCTTGCGAAGGTTTGCCTGATCAGAGATGGTGGTGGAGGACGTTGAATAATCACCATCAACACAGATTCCCTGCAAAAGACGGAATATGGCGAGATAAATGGGCGAATGCACCTGGAGAGATGGAATTAGCAGGTGTCGTTATTGACAGCCAGGATGATAGGCATCAATTATCTGCCATCTGCGGAGTATATGTCAGGCGTAGAGAGTTGAAACAAAATCAAACATAGAAACTTCCTCCCGTCCGAAAGCATCCACACCATAGTCTAAGAGCGTGTATTATCAATAAAGACAGATATAGCTCGAGAAGTAGATACTCACTGAAGCCGAATTGATCAATGTCACTACTGATGTTAGCACTAGCCTTCACGAAAGCCGGAAGAAGTGATGCTCGACTGTAAAGTCGATACTGAAGCATTTTTACAACAGCCTGTTGAAGACAACGAGATTGATAACAAGAGCCAGCCAGCTGAAGTACGTTTATCAATCATACATCACTATTTTACATGTCTCGACGTACCATGTCTGCTGTCTCATCTATTATACGAACGAACTCGACCAGGACGTGGATGAATTTGAAGAGGAACCTGCTGCAGAGGAGGCGGAATATAATGGGGATACCTGCTTGGGTAAGAGTAGTGTAGAGGCGACGATGATGATGGAAGGGGTGATCGATGAAGGGGAGGTGTTGGATAAGGACCATAAAGTGCGCATACAGTTAATGGAGGCAGAGGCAGAGTTCCGGAATGAATGTATGAGATAATGAGGGCGGGGACAGATAACGCACATAGATTGAAGGAAGCCGGTGGTGCATGAGGTTGGTGTACATGAGGGGATAATAATCCACTTATGATTGCGTTTACGATTGTAAAATTACTGGCGATGGAGTTTGAAATGGCAAAGTCGCCGTTGCGGAGGTTTACTCCTGAGAAGAGTTTGGAGTTGACATAGGCAGAATAGCGGCTGGAGTGTTAAAAGGCGACGAAACGCTCGCAGTAAACGAAGTCTGAGGAATTGGGGTAGGTAATGAGTATTCTGGACGTTTTTATTGACTTGGATGGGCAGGTAGATATGGTACTGACTGACCAAAAGGATGATCAAATTAGGGTGGGTATATAGCTATGCGCGAGGGTGGTGGATACACGTATTAGTCGTAATACGGCGCTACACCGAACGAAGGATAACGAGCTGCCAGTGTAGTCACAGTTGGAGTTGGCCGTGAAGTGGTTGCAGATGGACTGGGATAAGTGGACTTCTTGGGAGGTGTCCGAGCTTCAGGCTTGCAGTTAGTATCGTGGTAACGTCTTGTAGAAGCTGGGAATTGTTCGGAGACTCATGCTTGCAAGGTAGCCCGTTTGATCCATTTAATGTGCAGCACTCTTAGGCACCTCACATCTCAAGGTCAGAGGGCCACTGAGAAGGGATAGAGTGTCCACACCTTGGCTTCAAGATTGTATACAGCATCTACGAGACGTACACAAGCGTGATTGATTCAGTAACAAGACGCCCATACGCGCGCATAAAAAGTTTGGTTGGAGATGCCGCATGGCAAAATGTTTGACAGCCAATCAAGCAATAATTTGATGACTTGTATCTGTCACCAGTGTTTTAATGTGAGCAAGTGCAGTACACATAGCGGGTCTAAACCTGCGAGGTCCATCGATAGCTTATCAGTGAAAAGACAACAAGTGTAAATGAGAGACAAACAATGAACATCAACTTGATGATAGCCGGGAAATAAGCCAACAACGAGGAAGACTGCGGGTGGACAAAATATGGAGAATGGGCAAAAAATATATCAATGAATGGATTTTCACGGCAGGATCGAGGAGCGTAGTGCAAACTTGAATATAGGTCTGGGATAAATATAATTCCTGTAGCGATCCTGTGACGAATGACAAGTGCTTTAAAAAACTTGTCAGACCACCAGCTCCTCGGTTGCAAAGAGTCGGAGCTTATCATGGAGCATGCTGTGGGCCGTTAATAGTCTGGTAGCTCAGTGTATGGGCTAGTTAATTTAGGTCACAGATTTCATTCCTGTCCGAGTCACTCTCCTGTCGAGTTGCTTTGCCCTAGGGTGTTATTCCCTTATGCATGTTTCTACAGATCCCCAGATGTAAAATCACTACATTTTTTGTGTTTTTTTCTTCAGGCACAAACCTCAACATCTTTATCTTCCACAATAAGAATTGATCCATGGCAACAACTCTGAATACCGAGCATCTATTACTACCAGAAGATTGCCAACAAAATATATTATATCATGGTAATGGTCTCCATTCTACAGAGGACGTAGTATGGAGCTTTGATCCGTTTATCCACAAAAGGCTAGTGGAAATTCAGGCAAGGTCAAGCCTTGCTGATCGATCAATCCAGATACTTTGTTCCCCTGGAATTGAACAAAGTGCAAACTATGATGATCATTCCCCAATCAGTACCTCAATATGATGTGACTGCCCATGAGGTGGTCAAAAATAGACATAACAATGCTTTGTTGACTAGTCTCGGTTCCTGGATTATTCTCAGTTCCCAGATCGTTGTGTCTCGATCAATGCGTGGCCTCTCGATCATTGTTTGTTCCTTGATGAGGGGCCCTCAGTCAACTCGATGCTTGGCTCATCGATCAGTTTTTTATTTTCCTAGCTATACGTCTATTTCTTATTGTATTTATCGATGGCCCTCGAGTGTGCACCAGCGTTGCGTGAGTGAACTCTACGTTGAAGTTTGCTGGGCTAAATTGAGTGATTTCAAAGTGATCGAGGCGAAGACTAACTCGGAGCTAGTTTTTGCAATAGTCCAGTCTGTTACTGTTATCACCTTGTTGGCAGCACATCACAACTTTGCATGAATGTTGTTGTATGGTCTGTCTAACTCTGGAACTGAGCTTTGAAAATGATCTCTGATGCTGTAACACGTCTCAAGGTGATGACTTATATACAAAATTTCCTGATAATGGAATTTTTGTTTAATGTATCAAAACCTCTGACCCCATTATAATTGGTATTCCATGCCAAACGACATCAAACATTGGTCAAGCACCTACATCAGGGGTTTATTCTCAGGAAGAAAACATGAGATACAGGCAAGGTCGGCAGAAGAATAGTCGTAACGTGTGATCTGCACCCCTTAGAAAAAGATGAGGCCTAAACTAAATTTTTATCTCCTCACTCCTTCAGTCTCTTCAGCAAGGTCAACATCTGCGTCATGACCCTTCACTTCAGGGAGAAGTGAAGGCATCGAAGATGCTACAACCGAAGGAGGTTGACGAAGCATGTCGAGCAACAGTGCAAAATAGGGACCAAGGGCCCCCACTTACTACACAGAACAGCAGACGTCCCTATCTTGTTGGTGAGTATATTCAAAGCGGGAGCAAAAATTATAGGTCCCGCTTTGCCACAGGTTGATGAAATTCCACGAACGAAGAGCTTGTATTGAGTGAGGGAAACTTGAGGGAGATGAAATTTCTGGTTTATTCATTGATGGGGATACGAAGTGGTACATACATACATTTGTGATTTACATAGGTCGTAGTGTTGGTTGGATTTGAATTTGGAGCAAGGCAAAGTTGACGATGAAAGCGGCTTTCCTAAGTGTATGGAACATGCCAGCGAGAATGCAAGCTAGACAAAATTGTGAGATGGTCGTATCAGATTGAAAGAAACCAGACGAGCACTTACGGAATAAAACGGTGAATCAGGAAGCATTGGAATTGAATTCACCTGCGTCCAAGCTATTCTATCGCCAGAACAGTGGCATAATTACTGGGGAAAAATCCTAATACAGTTATTGTTCGAGATCTTGAACAATCGTTCCCAAGGAAAACCTAACGAACCACCAAATGTTTCAAGTTGATGCCATGGAAAGAGATATCGAGTAAAAACCAGCAAAGCAAGGTATCGAAAAGGAGCCTGATGTGTCGCCACTCAGAAAAGTAAGTAGAAAATTCCCCGAGTGCGCGTTCTACTTTGGCTTGAGTAATGGAAACAAGGCTTAAACTCAGCAATCTCGTCACCAACCTCGACACTCGGCTGACACTGCGCTTTTTCAAAACATATTGACTTAGATAACATGAGACAGTGATAGAGGGAAGTAAACACAGGAATTAGCAAGAGGCCAACAACAATTCACCAAACTAAGGGGAAAAGATTGAACAACTAATGCTGTCTTCATAGTTCATACTTACCTCCATCAACTTTCACCAGCCTCCATCATATCTTTGTAGCAGGCCAGTAGACTGGTCAGTGGGAAGGAACTGACAAAAGAACACCAACCTTGATTTGCAAAAATGTAGACCAAGATGGTACCGCACTTGCGAAGGTTCGCCCGGTCAGAGGTGATAATGGCAGACATCAGACAATTGCCACCATCACCAATTCCCAGCAAAGTACAAAATATGGCGAGATAAATGAGCAATCCATCTGGAGAGACGGAATCAACAGGTGTTGATTGTGGTCGGGATGATAAGCATCAATTACCTCTGACTGGGCAAACCTTCACAAGCGCAGTACTATCTTGATCTATATTTTTGCAAATCAAGGTTGGTGTTCTTTCGTCTGTTCCTTCCCACTGATCAGTGTGCTACAAAAATATATTTGCCATCTGTGGAGCATAGTGTCGGGCATAGACAGTTGAAGAAAAATCGGACGTACAAATTGCCTTTCGTCTGACAGCAACTAGAGCATTGTTGCCACAGGCTGTGGAAGAAAATAAGGACGATTTGATAATGAGAGATAACCAGCTAACATATTTTTTACGATGAATAAATCATAGGCTTCAAGGACATCAGGATCACGCACCCTAGCCATTCCAAGCAGCTTTAACTCGACTTTCATCAAGATAAAGGCAGGGCGACCCTCTCCTTTGAGCTCCGGCCAGTGTATCAGAGGCAGGCAAAGCTCCATTTGGATCCTGGGCCATTGTTAACAAGGAAGAGGAAGCCCAAGAGAGGGCAAAATTCAAATGAAAATGACATGAGATGTGGGACGTTCTTGATTGGAGAAGGTGATGCAGTCACAAAACACGTCACCCATCTGACTAAGTGGTATTCGTCTGCCTGTTGATCGTTGTAGCAGGTCTGTTGAGGAAGCATCAGATGATATGAAACTAATCTGTTGCCATTCAAGTCGTGTAGTCGTATACAACGGTGTAATTGAAAATCACCCAGCACTGCTTGTCCCTATGAACAGCTTGTCATTCAGGTCAAGTTTATACTCTGGACAAGTACGACTGCATTTAATCTCAGGATGCTCCCTATTAAATCATTGACCTCTCCTTTCCTTATGTATCCGCTGTGCAATATCGTAATCGAAACATCCTCAGGATCATGGCTATTGAAATGAAGAGCATGTTCTTTAGTATCGGGCTTGATGATAAAGACGATGATCCACTAGAGCAGTCTTCAACCACGCCCCTATAGCGCCAGGTTTTTCCCTCAGGAAACATACGCATGCCCATGTGGTCAATCAGATATCGAATTTAGACGTCACATCCTCACCGATTGTCCGAGATTGGCAAAAGACCGAGTACCCCTTCCATCTCCATCCATAGGCGACTTCATAAAATTCCTCATCTTTAACCCATCTGATTTTGCCTAGGGAACCTCTGTGAACCCACGATGACAACCTCAGAACGAGCCAGCCAAGTCCTCCCGAGCGAAATGCATGTCCTCACAGCCCCCTGCCTCCCTTCTTACCATTCCTTCGTACCTATGTTCAGTCTCTCCTCGTAGTACAAAGCCTGGATCGATCGTAATGTTAGTATTAGTTAAGGCCTTGTGCCTTAGTAGTCAGTAGACTACCGTGGACTGTGTTCGTACACCGCGTAATAAATTGTTGAGTTGAAAAAAAGATAAAGGCAATGCTGGTGAACAACATCATACCCCCACGTAATCCAAATGATCATTATGTGATGAACTTGACGTTGGCCGTGGACCGGGCATATCTTGAAACCAATGTATAGCAATGGGCTAGACGACTTGAACCTAGTCGACAACCAGTTTCCGGTCGAACTTCTTGTAAGCCACAAGATGAGAGAGGGTTGTAAGGACAAACAAAGTGAACGATTGACACGCGATTAGAATTTTCAAAACATCTTTTCTTCAGCCAATCTTGCAACGATATTAGTCAGGAAGGGTTGCATGAGTGAAAGCAGTGTTGTCAAGACAATAGTGGATGTTTCTCTTGGATTTGTATATTGACACAGGAATAATCTCTGTGGGATTTTTCTATGGTAATAAATACTGAATAAATTTATAGTAAAAGATATGCAAGAATGTACGACTGTACGTTTTGATTTCCTACCCAAGAAGCTTCCCCACCCGCTTTCCCCTTTCCTCGAGTCCTTTCAGCCACTCTTTGTCAATGCATTCTGTCCACTTGGTGCCGAACTTGAACTTAGAGAGGTCTACCTTCGTTGGCCGCCCCCAGGTTGTTTCTGCGTAATGCAGGCATAGAACATCTCTGTGCTCGAGTGGGACCCAAAAGAGTAACTCATCGTCCTGACCCACCATCCATCCATCCCTCATGCCTCGCGGGACAGGCTGATGTCCATGAGTAGCATTCCGGTGCTTAACTGTGAGGTCTGCTATGTTGTATATTCTGTTTGGACCATGGTAATAATAGGACATCAACCTGGTTCCATCTCGAATAAACGCCATTTCCTTGTTTGGATCCCAAAACTGAGCATACAAATGGTTGGTGTGGATGTTGAAGAGAGCTATCGTGTTTGTGTTACGGTAGTGAAGAGCGATGAGTCGATCACCAAGGGATCGGTCATTTAGGGCAGGTGACAGGGCAATCGTGCTGTACATTTTGATGGGCATTGTGATGGGCTTGCCGCAGAGTTGACCAGTTCGTGTGTCCCAAACTCGGATGTTATAGCCCTTCTCAGAACGACATGCAAGGAACTTCCCGTCAGGCGAGTACGCTACTGAATTCCAGTCAAGATGCACTTCATCAGTAAAATGGATACGATCAAACTGGACAGTGTCGGGATTCCATGAATAACATGAGTTGGGCATGATATTGAAAAAGGTCAAGCCATCGGGTGCCATCCGGATATTCTGGTATTTGTCTAGAGAAAATATGCATTCACTGCGATCCTTTACTTTCCAAACCTGGAGTAACCTTGACCTCTCATGCGAGTCATCGCCTTTTAGCTCGGCGCATAGAACCAGGTTGTTACATGTTTGGAAGGCAGCCTTCCTCATCCAGGAACTCCTTCTTTTGGGCCATGGATTGAATGATAAGCGATTTTCTGGGTGATTTATATCACATATAGTGACGAGAGATTCAGACAAAACGGCTATCCGATTGTCATCTGCGGAAAATGCGACGGCATAATTGTAGTCATGATCCCTGAGCCCTACAAGGTCCCTGGGCCCTACAAGCTCCCAAGTAGTTGTATCCCGCAGTTCGACGTAGGTAGAGTCCCGTGATATTGTAGCTACCATATTTCCAGAGGGCGAGAATGCTTTGATTTGTGGTACATGCATATCATCTTGAGTGACGGGTTGACTGCTTCCCAGATCCTCCAGATTCAACATCCTCACAGTTCCATCCTCACTTCCGATCAAAAGCCTGTGGCCATTGCGCGATGGACAAATACTGGTTATCGGCTGAATTTTCAGAGGATCTGTCTCAAAGACCATATTTGAGCCGGTTGCTGATACCTCCCATACCTCCACTATTATTTCATCGTATAGGCAAAATATGCAATTGGTATGGGATGTATGGATAACGGCCGGACAATGTCCGGCATTAAGATCAAAGGACAATATCTCTTGCGTGTCCAGTCTCCAAAGACAATTGTGGTCAGACATAAATGCAGCCACTAAACAGTCACTG
>Ga0153947_1001511_pt1 | contig 10812 bp, 11 predicted proteins | sample TSNJ031MetaG_FD_104697 | JGI IMG/M metagenome (GOLD analysis project Ga0153947, IMG submission 104697) | Attine ant fungus gardens microbial communities from New Jersey, USA - TSNJ031 MetaG | ecosystem: Host-associated > Fungi > Mycelium > Unclassified | place: USA: New Jersey, Wharton State...
AAAAAGAAAACCCCGCCGCGCCGTATGTCGCCGAATAGAACCCGTCTTTGAGACAGGTGGGTACCCTCCTAAATAATTCATGCTCCCTTCGTCCGGCGAACCGGGAGGTCTGCAATCCACATTCAGAGATCGGGTTCCCTAATATCTAGTGTTGGATTATATGAAGGCAACATATACGCGAACACAGCAGGGATAACAATTAAAGCCACAGCCGTCAATCAATCCTCGAAGTCGTAAATATCCTCAAGACGGGCCACAAAGAAGTCTCCTACCTTTTTGAATTCTTCTTCATCCTCAATGGCCACCAGGAATTCTTCTCCATCCTCGACGGACACCTTCAGGATAACCAGCTCTCCGCTGTCATCCAGCAGTTGCTCCGGTTCATCGAACACCGGCACCAGAGCCAGATAATTCTGGCCTTCAAAATCAGAGGAGTCCACCATTTCAAACTGGTGCTCGTGTCCGTCCTCATCCACCAGGGTCAGCAGCTCTGCGGACATCTCTATTTCATTTTCCAGTTCTTCATCCATCATGCGAACCTCCCGCGTTGTTCTGTTATTGCTCCAAGCTGTTTTGTTCCTGCTTTTATTTTATATTAATTTACCCTAGAAGTCAATGGATATCGCAGAGGTGACAGAATTTTACGTTTTCATAATAATACTTATATTTTTTATACATTATTTATTATTTCTATTGACTTTTTCTATTAACGTGGTATAATAGTGGCAGAGGCGGGGATCTAACGTTCCTGCCCAAAAAGAAAGAGGATTCTGTGATAACAGAAAGGCGGTGTTTCCAATGTACAATGAAGATGATCCCATACGGCGTGTACAGGGGGGTACAACGTCAGCCCCATCCTTGTGAGTGAAGAATAGCGTCAGTCAGCGCGGCTCTTTTGGAATCTGCCAAATACTTGTATCAAGGCGATTTTCCATTGAGCGAAGCCTGAAATCTTCGTGATAGAATATCATATGTTATGCACGCAAGGATAAAGTGGCGAGTAGATATTCCCGGATTCATGCAGTTCCAAGCGGCAACGGTTTCTCATGAGAGAATGCCGTTTGTGCAGACACTGGGTTTATGTAAACCCGGTAGTTATTTGAGAAAAAGTGAATCCCATGAAGTAGCTTGGCTATTTCTATATCTGCCTTGTTTTGAATGAAAATTAGCCGTACCCGGAGGCTCCGGGTACGGTTTTATTTGTTTGCAAAGGCTTTACAATTTGATGAAGAACCTGTTGTATGGTTGCAAATCACACTTGTTTATTGTATAATGGCAGATGCAAAAGCAACAATAAACGAATAGGTAATACTACTTTTGTATAACACGCTTATTTGCCTATTACAATTCCATCCCAAAGATGGTTGCTATGAAAGGACTGTGCGTTTTTGAAAAGATTACTGACAATTTCACTTGCCCTGCTTATGAGCGTAAGCCTGCTTGCCTCCTGTTCCTCCCGGGACGAAGCCTCCTCCGAGGAAGTCCAGGAGTCCCGGGAGGAGTCCTCCTCCGCCCCCGGTGAACGCCCCTCGGTAGAGGAGGCCGCGCTCAACAATGAGAAGATGCCGGAGGACGACGTTCATCTGATTCAGCTGGAAAATCCAAAGTCCGGCGACACGATTGCCGTTCTGGACACCAGCCTCGGGGAGATCCGCATAGTCCTTTACCCCGAACAAGCCCCCAAAGCGGTGGAGAATTTCTCCACGCTGGCCCAGGACAGCTTTTATAACGGAAAGGTGTTCCATTATGTGGACGCCGGATTCATGATTCAAAGCGGCGCCGTCAATTCAAATGGCACCGGCTCCCGGAGTGTTTTCACCAATGCCGGGGGAGAGCAGGAATTCTTTGAAACTGAGCCCAGCTGGGATCTGTGGCATTTTCGCGGAGCCGTGTCCCTGGCGAATACCAACGAGAATTTAAACGGCAGCCAGTTTATTATTGTAAAGGCCAATGATATTTACGGACATACCGCCGAGGAAATGGAGGCGGCCAAATTCCCCCGGAAGGTGATCGACCAGTATAAAGAGGCGGGAGGCGCGCCCCACCGGGACGGTTACAGCACCGTATTCGGCATGGTTTATCAGGGAATGGATGTTGTAGACGCGATTGCCGAAGTGGAGGTGGACGCCAGCGGAATGCCCGTTGAAACTGTCCTCATCAATTCCATTACCATCGAGGTATTGCAGGAGGATGTGGAGCTTGAGGGCGCCTCCGGCGAAGCCTCCGACTCCTCCCGGGAGGAATCCTCCGCCGCGGCATAACACACGCAGTCAGCCGGTTGACCGCAAAAAAAGAGAGGGGGGGACGGCTATTGCCGCCCCCCCCCCCCTCTCAACCTGTAGGTTTTGTGATTGGCGTTAGCTCCGCCTCGGTTGGCCGGGTTCCGCCCGTACCCGCTTAGGGCCATTATGGCCCTATTTAAATATCGGAGATGCCTATAAACGACTAACCAGATTGCGAGAGACAGCTACCTATAGTGCAGGGGGGCACGGGGGCCCTCCCCCGTGGGAATTTTGGTTACTTTTGTTCCTCCAAAAGTAACTGCCCGTCGCGGCATGAGCGACATGCCTGCCCGTGGCACTGTGGTAACGCTAAACGCACAGCGGCATCTAAAACGGTTTTTGTCATATCAGCGGTATCGAAAGCGCCGTTAAGACCGCCCTTCGGAACAGCGGCAAAATGATACCGTGGCGTGTAGTGACAATCTCAACCAGCGGCAGGGTTTTGGAGGATTAAGCAACACAAATAATATGTAGAGCCGGATATCCCGGCGTTCTTCTCAAGCCCCGCCCACAAGAGCCTGGACAAATGACTGCATTTCCCTTTTTGATTGTATCGCGTGGGTATGGTCGATAATCCGCTGCTGTTCATTATGGGGCAGGGAGGAAAAATAATTTATGGCGGGAAGATTTTGCGCCAGCGCCATACCCAAGCCCATGGGAATTTCCGGCCCGTTTGTCATGTTTTCCATTTTATAATCACCTCTGAAAATAGTATTTTCATTTTTTTCAGTTCTATACGTTTATAGCAAACACGAAAGCTGTCACGCAATTTTATTTGCCGCGTGACAGCTTCTTTTTTTATTCCATTTCCCTTCCGCATGGGGTATACTGGAGGAAGGATTTTATATACCACGACACGGAGGCGATTATCCCTTGGAACAGACTCCGGCAAAGGCGTATGTCTACATGCTCCGCTGTGCCGACGGCACCCTGTACACCGGATGGACAAATCATTTGGCCACCCGCGTCGCCGCCCATGAAATGGGGAAGGGAGCCAAATATACCCGGGGGCGGCTGCCGGTAACGCTTGTTTACTGGGAGGCGCTTGGGGACAAGCAGGCGGCTATGCGGCGCGAATATGCCATTAAGCGGCTGCCCCGGCGGGAGAAGCTAAACCTCATCGCCCGGTTAGGGCCGGGTGCGGATATGCCTTCGCAGGATTAAAAGCGCGGCGATATTGGGCAGCGCCATCAGGGCATTGAGCACATCGGAAATCCCCCATACCAGCGTCAGATCACCCAAGGCCCCGGGGAGGATGCAGGCGATAAACAAAATCCGGTACAAGGTGCGTGCGGATTTGCGGTCGCCGGTGAGGAACCGGGCCGCGCACTCGCCGTAATAGCACCAGCCCAGCATTCCGGCCACCGCAAAAAAAACAATTGAAATGCTGATAAACTGTGCCCCCGCCTGCCCGAACACCGTTTGGAAGGCGGCGATGGTCAGGGCTGCGCCATCCAGCCCGCTTGCCTGCCACAGGCTTCCGCCTCCGGCGCAAAGCAGCACCAGGGCGGTGATGGTGCACACCACGATGGTATCCAGAAACACCTCAAAGATACCCCATACGCCTTGGTGCCGCGGGCTTTTGCAATGAGCGGCGGCGTGGGCGATGGGCGCGGAGCCCAGCCCCGCCTCATTGGTAAACACCCCCCGGGAGAGGCCAAACCGCATGGCCCGGGCCACGCCATACCCCAATGCCCCGCCGGCAGCCGAGGCCGGAGAAAGGGCGCAGGTAAAAATCTGGGCAAACGCCGCCCCCAAAAGCTGCCGGTGGATGAACAGAAACGCCCCCGCCCCTCCTATATATAATAAGGAGATAAACGGGATTAGAAGCTCGGTAACCCGGGCGATCCGCCGGACGCCCCCAAACACCACCACCGTTACAATAGCCGCCACCCCTGTGCCGGTGACCCAGGGACTGACGCCGAAGGCGCTGTCCATGGCGGTGGCCACCGAGTTTACCTGGGACATATTGCCGATTCCCAGGGAGCAGAGGGCGCAAAGCAGCGCAAAGGCCCCGGCCAGCCAGCCGCTGCCCACCCCATCCCGGATATAGTACATCGGCCCCCCATAGTGGCCTCCGTCGGCTGCGGTGCGGCGGAAGCGGACGGCAAGATAGATTTCGGCGTATTTGGTCATCATGCCGAAAAAGGCGCTGACCCACATCCAGAACACCGCGCCGGGGCCCCCTGCCACCAGGGCGGTGGCCACCCCCGCGATGTTGCCTACCCCCATGGTGCCCGCCAGGGCCGTGGTTACCGCCTGAAAGGGGGATATCCCTCCGGCGGCCTCCGGCGCGGGTTCGCTTTTTAACAGTGTCCCCACCGTGTTCTTCAAAATGAAGGGAAGTCCCCTTATCTGGAAAAATCCGGATCGCAATGTCAAAAAAATGCCGATTGCCAAAAGCAGCAGCATCACCGGCCCTCCCACAAGAAAAACCCCATATTGCTCCATTTTCATCCTCCTTTTTGGACATACATTGCATATATATGAAAAAAATGAAACCAATAGTAGGGAAAAAAACTAAATAATATATGCATAATTCATTAAAAAGTGGTCCAAGCTCTTTTCGCAGACGAAATTCTACAATTTCTAATAAAACGACGCGCTAAACTAAATGAAAAATGAATACATGTCACAAACTTGGTGTAAAAAAAGGATTTATAGTGAGCATTTCCCTAAAAAGCTGCTATAATAGCAAGGATGCCAATTTGAGGTATTGAGGTACCGAAGGGCAAGAAAGGTGATTGAATGATTAGAAAGTATTTAAGCAACACCACGCTTAAAAAGGCGGGTATCTTTATGGTGGTATTCGCACTCACAGGCGTTATGATGGGGGACGCGCTTCTCAGCGTCACAGACAATATCCTCTATCAGCCGGTATACGCCGCCACTCTGGAGCAGGAAGCCTTCCGGGTAAAACCCGCCGGTGCAGACATGGAAGCCGCATGGGAGCCGGAGGAGGGCGACTACGCCTCCTTTGTTCAGATGGTAAAGAAATCCAATGGCCGGGAAGCCGCTGCAGGTGAGGATGCGTTCACCTTCTTCACCGACCGGGAGGAAAGCTTCAGATCCTCCGGCGGATTCTTCCACGACACGGAAGCAAAAGTCGAAATGGAAGTGGCAGTGGAGGAGAACCCCGGCATCGGCGAAGCACAGTTTGTATATCTCCCCGGCATCCCCTTAAGTGAGGAGCTTCAGCGCTTTACCTACGAGCGCTGCCAGGAGGTAGGCATCGAGTATGAACTCGTCCTGGCCATTATGTGGCGGGAAAGCCGCTTTCAGGTAAACGCGGTGGGCTACAACACCAACGGCACCAGGGATAACGGCATCATGCAGATCAACGACGTAAACCGCGGCTGGCTGCGCAGCGAGTACGGCATCACAGACCTGATGGATCCCTATCAGAACATTACAGCCGGCACCGCCATGCTGGGCGAATACATCTCCGAATACGGCGATGAAAAAGCCGCCCTCCTGGCCTACCATTACGGTGAGGCAGGTATGCGGCGGAAGGCCGCCCAGGGCGTCACCACCAATAAAGCGGTAACCATCGCCCTGGACATGCGGGACACCTACAAGCAGATGATTCAATACGCATAGCCTCAACAAACAAAAATGCCGCCGGTTCCCTTCGGAACCGGCGGCATCCGCTTGCAAGACCTTGGGGCGCTGCCCCAAACCCCGCAAACCCTTTAAAAAGGGTTTGATCCTAAACTTAAGATTATGAGAAAGGCAGTATAACAGCCTCTGACTATGGTATTTGCTCATAATGCCAACAGTGCCTGCCAAGGAATACAGGATCAAACCGTTCGCTCCCTCCATGGGGCCCAAAACCCCCATTCCGGGAGCTAACGTTGTGCTCGGGCAGGCGTTAGCCCTGCAAAAGCAGCGCCGAGCCGGGCGGCAGCCCGCCGACGGCGCGCTGCACCGCACCACAGCGTTTGCCAAGGAACACTGGATTCTTAAGGACTGGAAGTCCTTAAGCGGGGGTTTTAGGGGCCGGAGCCCCTATTTAAATATCGTAGATACCTATAAACTACTGCAAGATTACGAGAGATGGCTCCCCAAAGTGCAGGGGGGTCACGGGGGCCCTCCTCCGTGGGAATTTTGGTTACTTTTGTTCCTCCAAAAGTAACTGCCCGTCGCGGCATGAGCGACATGCCAACCTGTGGCACAGCGGTACCGCCAAAACGCAGCGGCAGCGCCAAGCGTACAGCGGTAACGCAAAAAGCACAGCGCCAACACCACTGGGTTACTTTAAAAATCCATTAATAATCTGCGCCTCCGCCTCCTCCTCACTGAGGCCCAGCGTGCGAAGCTTAACAATCTGCTCCCCGGCAATTTTGCCGATGGCCGCCTCGTGGATGAGGGCCGCGTCCACATGGTTGGCCGTGATCTCCGGAATAGCCTGAACACTGGCGTTATCCATAATGATGGCGTCGCATTCCGAATGGCCCATGCATTTTGCGTTGCCGCTGATCCTGGAAAGGAAAACCTGACGGGAGTCCCCCTTTGCCACCGACCGGGACATAACGTTGGCGCTGGAGTCCGCGCCGTCCAGATCAACCTCAAACACAGTCTCCGCATACTGGACGCCGTGGGTCATCAGCTTTTCCTTGACCACCAGGGTGGCTCCCTGCCCGATGACACCCTTGGTCACCCGCTTGGTGGAATCCACCCCCCTGATCTGCTCGGTGTCCATCTCCATATAACTGCCGGGGCCCATGTCACAGACCGTCACCGGGTTTAAAACCCGTTTTCCATTGCCGTCCCCGGCGCCTGTATGCTTCTCCACATAGCGCACCCGGGCGCCTCTTTCCAGGTGGAAGGAGTGAACGCCGTCGTGCTGGGACTGGGCGTCCCCCGGGTTATGAATACCGCAGCCCGCGATTATCGTAATATCCGCGTCCTCACCGATATAAAAATCATTATAGACAGTCTCCACAAGGCCGGTGCTGCTGATAACCACCGGAATGTGCACCACCTCCCCCTTGGTCCCCGGCTTCACCACAATATCCATGCCGCCGGCCTTCAGGTTAATGGATACGTTTTCATTGCCGCCGCAGCCGATGCTGCCGCCGTTCATCCGGATATTATAGGCTCCGGCGGGGGCGGCGCGGATGCCCGCAATCTCATAGAGCATATCCTGCTGCACCTTATTCATCATGTCCGCTCTCCTTTGTAAAACCGGCAGGTATCCGCACCGCCCAGCAGCCCGGGCAGAATTTCCTCCCGGGAGCCCATCCCGGTAATCCGGCCGCCTGCCAGCACCACAATTTTGTCGGCGGTTTCCAGAATGCGTTCCTGATGGGAGATGATAATCACCGTGCCCGCGGTGGTCTTTCGCATATGCTCAAACACCCGGATCAGGTTGTGAAAGCTCCACAGGTCGATACCCGCCTCCGGCTCGTCAAAAACAGAAATTCGCGCCCCACGGGCAATGACCGACGCAATTTCAATCCGCTTAAGCTCCCCGCCGGAAAGGCTGCCGTTTACCTCCCGGTCGATGTATTCAATTGCACATAGCCCCACCTCGGACAGGTAGTGGCAGGCGTCCTCGGTGCTCAGCGCCCTTCCGGCCGCCAGGGTGATGAGATCCTTCACCGTCAACCCCTTAAACCGCACCGGCTGCTGAAAGGCATATCCAATCCCCGCTTTGGCCCTTTGGGTGATATCCATGCCGGTAATATCCACTCCATCCAACAGGATGCGGCCTCCTGTCGGCTTCTCAATGCCCGCGATCAGCTTGGCTAATGTGGACTTCCCCCCGCCGTTGGGGCCTGTAATCACCATAAAGCTTTTGTCACCGATATCCAGGCTGATATCTTTTACGATGCCCTTGGTGGCTGCGTCCTCGGTAACATCAAAGGATATATTTTCCAGTTTTAGCATCGGATTCCCCTCCCTATCCGGCGCTGCCCCGCACCGTATCTTGTCTTCGCTATTTTCGTAATATATGTTACCATAATCCGCGGGTCTTGTCAACATAAAACAGAGGCCCTCGCCTTTGTAAAAAGAAGTAGTTGACTGGGCCTCTTTTTCCCGGTATGATGGGATAAGGTTCTAATGAAGGAGCGTCAAGCGTGGATCATGTATTCTTGGATTTTGAGATGAATCCCATCTCCCGCAGCCACAAGGAGGCCCGGCAGGTGGTGCGGGGCGAAATTATCGAAATAGGCGCCGTCAAGCTGGACGGCGATTACCTGTTAACCGACCGGTATTCAGCTTATGTGAAACCGGCGCTATGCGGCATTGCCCCCCATATTATTACCCTCACCGGCATCACCGACCAAAAGGTGGCCGGAGCTCCCCCCTTGTCCGAGGCGCTGGAGGCGTTCGTCCGGTGGATCGGACCTGATCCGGTGCGCATTTACTCCTGGAGCGACAGCGATAAAAAACAGCTGACCCGGGAATGCCTGCTCAAGGAGCTCTCCCTGCCCCGGGTTTTTCACCGCTGGATGGATTTTCAGCGCATTTATACCCGGCTGCTGGGGCTGTCCAAGCGCTCCCGGCTTTCCCTGTCCAACGCGGTTGGCTCGGTGGAAAACGATTTTGAAGGCAAGCAGCACAGCGCCATGGCGGACGCGGAAAACGCCGCCTCCCTCCTCACCCTGGTAAAGGATCGGGAAGCCTTTGCCCGGCGCTCCAAAATTATCCGGGAGCTGATGGATGGGGACAGCGTGGCCGCCACCACCCTGGGCGATCTCTACGGCGATCTGTTTGCCCAATACATAACCTCCCGTCGGGAGGCCGCCCCGGAGGAAGCGGCTACTGTATAAGCCCCTTATCCAGCCAGTGCAACGGGAGGAATTCTATGCGGTTTTCCAAAAAAACAACGCCGTCCCGCCGGGCTCTTGTCCCGGCGGCTCTTTTCCGCGTTTTGCTGGGCATTGCCGCCGCCGTGCTGGTACCCTGGCACTCCGCCGTCGCCGCGGGGCCGGATCCCCAAGACATGCCCTTGGATCCGGACGTTTCCTGGGCCATGCCCTGGGAAGCGCGGAAAAAGTCCGGCGCTTATGTTCCCCCCCGGGGCATGACCGCCCAGGAGACGGTAGCGGCCTATTTCGGCGCCCAATATGAAGCCTACACCTCCTTGGAGCCCATTGACATGGGCGCTATTCTGGATTTGGAGCTGAACCGCAGCCACAATATGCAGACCTGGCTGGATATGCTCATCCAGCGCCGCAGGCTCCTTCAGGAAAACGGGCTGTGCTATGTGGATACCCGGCGATACCCCTACCGCATCCGCTTTATTGAGGCGGAGGAGGTAACAGACGGGCGAATTGAGAAGTGGATGGACTGGGCTCCCGAGCTCATAGAGAGGAACGGCCCCGACGACGAGGTGCTCCTCCATTTCGTCATTGAGGGCGAGGAGGGCGTTGCCTATCCCCCCATGATGGCGGTAAACGCCCAGCACAGCGTCCGCATGAAGCTGGACGAGGATATCTGGCGCATCAGCCTCCACTATTTCCCCGGCTCCGCGCGGCGGTATATGCTCAGCGGCATTCTCCAGCCGGTGAGCGATGAGGAGATGCTGGAGGAGCTTTTGCTGGAATTTGCCCCGGTGGACGATACCCCGCCGGTTCAGCGGCCGGAGGGTTCCGTCCCCTATGACGGGGAACGGGCGGCGGAATACGCCGCCCTCTACACCGAAACCCCTAATCCAGCTTATTACCTTATCAACGACTGGATCGGCAACTGCGCCAACTTTACCTCCCAGTGCGTGCTCTATGGATACGGCGGGAAGGGCATGGACAGCACCTGGTATTCAGGCGGTGGTGGCGGCACCCCCGCCTGGGAGAATGTAGACTTTTTTTGGCAGTATGTTCTGTCCCCCGGCGGTTTGGAGGGGGTGGTGCTGGAGGGCGCGGATGCCTTGCAAACAGGGGATATTGTGCAGATTCGGGTGCCCAACAGCGGCAGCGTAAACGATTTTACCCACAGCCTGCTGGTAGCCGACGGGGACACCCTGCTACTGGCTCAAAACTCCCCGGCCTGTTTTACCTATTACTCCGACCTTGTAAACGTGAGAAGCCGGCTTTTCCGCCCTCTTTACCGGTAGCCTTGAATACATCCGCGCCCGGGGGAGGCTTTGTGCCCTGCGCTTGCCTTTGCCTTGGTTGGCGGGGCTGCTGCCGCTGCCTCTGGCATTGCCGCTGATATTTTTGCTTAATGCTGTGCGTTTTGGCGTTGGCGCTATGCCACGGGATGGCATGTCGCTCATGCCGCGACGGGCAGTTACTTTTGGAGGAACAAAAGTAACCAAAATTCCCACGGGGGAGGGCCCCCGTGACCCCCCTGCACTTTGGGGAGCTGTCTTTCGTAATCTTTTGGCCGTTTATAGGTATCTACGATATTTAAATAGGGGCACCGGCCCCTAAAACCCCCGCTTAAGGACTGCTAGTCCTTAAGAGCCTATCCGTAAAATAATTATGATTGATGAACCGAGATAATCTTACGCCAAGCAATCAAGGCACAAGCAAACTGCACAAGGGCAAGATAGTTTTCCGCTTTTTTCTCAAAACGAACC
>Ga0153947_1001512_pt1 | contig 10805 bp, 12 predicted proteins | sample TSNJ031MetaG_FD_104697 | JGI IMG/M metagenome (GOLD analysis project Ga0153947, IMG submission 104697) | Attine ant fungus gardens microbial communities from New Jersey, USA - TSNJ031 MetaG | ecosystem: Host-associated > Fungi > Mycelium > Unclassified | place: USA: New Jersey, Wharton State...
AAATAGTAATTACCTGTTAACTTAACAGAGAATTGAGAAAGCCACCTAGCTGGTGGCTTTCTAATTACACTATTAGGATTGACCACCTCAGAAAAAGCGGCAATCTTTTTTCTTACTTTTATTTTACCTAATTTTTATGACGACCTCAAAAAACTTGATCTATAGCATGGAGATTTTGTTGTCCAACCATCTATTCAAGAGTGCCTTTTTTAAGTTCCTTGAATTTCTGATCGGCTAAAATAGCCTCTTTCGTAAGCGAATTGTTCTTCCACCAAGCCCAAACAGATGCAACGACAGTGACTGCTAGCGAAGAGAGCTGATAGACAGTTCCCTCTGATATATCAAGCGGTGTCCATCCCATAATCGCACATATTTGGTTTAGTAGTGCAAGGAGCAGTACAATCGTTCTTGCAATCGTTCCCGTCTCAATTTTCATTTTCCATTACCTCTTTCTCAATAACTGTGATCCTCATCTCATGGTTTTGCAACGCTTTATCCTGATCATCATTGTGATCCCAAAGTCGTTGATGCGATTCTTTGTTGTTAGCCGTAATACCCTCTAAATCTTCCTTCAGCCCCTCCACTGCGCTTGTAAGAGTCGTTATGCTTTTGGTCAGTATAATAATCGGCTTCACAATCGTCGCAAGCAAGCTAACTAATACCGCAAGCGCAAGGACTATTTCCCATTCCGTCATATGCAGACCCCCTATCTGTAATCGTTTACCCGAAATGATGTGAGACCATACACATCGGAATTGCTATCAAAATGCAGACCCCATTTATAAATGCTGATTCCCCCAACAACACCCCACTTCTCACAGATTGCTTTCCACTTTGCATTAAAGTTTATAATATGCTGCTCTGTCAAATTTGGGAACGCAATGTCTGTTGCTGTCCCATTTAAATGCGGTGACTTTGCATTGCCCCCGCAAGATGCATTAAAAGACTTTGTTCTATACCAACTGTTTACCGTCATGGATTTGTTGTACCATTTACGCAGCTCCTGCATCATCTGCGCATGCCTGACCACGGCAGGAGTAATCACCAATTTAATCGTGTCCTTTGCCTGCTTGTTTGTCATTTCTGCAAGCGTGAAGTTTTCTACAAGCCTGCCATCTGTTATGTATGCCATTGTATTCACCTCTTTTGTTAAAAAGAATAGTTATAGCTCTGTAACCTATATACCCCTACTCTTACACCTTTCGACTAGATCATCGACGCATCATATTTGTAATTTTGAGGACTAGATTTAATTTTACAATACCATCTTATCAAACCCCGCTGTGACATGTGTGACTGGATTTAAAAAACCTATGATATGCTTGTTTCACGCTATTTTCCGTGTTTCCGCCGCCGATTTCATTTGCAACGTCATTCCACTGCATGCACGATACATTTCGTAAAAATATAATCTGCCGTATTTGACTATCCTCTACTTTTTCTATAAACCCAATGATTTTTTTCCTCTCATACTGCAGCTCTGCAAGCTTTCTACAAATGATTTGTTCAATATCCGCCATATTTGATGCAATGTCTCCAATGTGGTCGGATGTTAGATTCGTATTTGAAATCGGCATACCTGTTATCTGTGCGCGCGATGTCAGGGATTGGCATTGCAGGCGCTTCAACTCCCTCTGCCACATTTCGATTTCCCTGTTTATGTAATAGATTTCTTCTAATTCCTTTTTCGTCATCTTCTACACCCTCTTTATTACACCGCGCTGATAATCAATTTTCTGAAATCCTCGTACAAACCCAAGGTCAAGACGTTTTCCCTCAAATATCCATTTACTGATGTAGGTTACTTCAAACTTCGTTTTATCATCGAGTATGAAATCTTTTGCTTTTATGATATCTCCTACTTTTAAGTCAAATCGTTTCATTCCCTTACCTACCGCCTCTGCCTCTACGTATTTACAATTTCCCAACATTAACGAGTACTTCTATATTCCATTTCATTACATAAAAACACGTCCGTCCTAACTTGTTCATCTATATGACTGTCCATCGCCTGTACGCACTTCATAACCGTGGTCGCTTTGGAAATATATTTGTCCAATACAACTCGATATTTTACGCATAAAAATGCGTTATAGAAACCATTTCGACTTTTTTAAACAAAGTTCACAGTTTGTGATTTTTTTGTTGACGCGAGTTCACAATTGTGATATTGTGTAAATAGGAATTTTAATTTGCTTTTGTGAATATTATTCTAAGTACAATGCCAATTAAATCCCGTTTGTGAATTTCTTTCCTATACTATACTTCACATTCGGGATGTTGTCAACATATTATTTTCATTTTAGACTTTTTATATTTTCATTTGGGATTTTTATTTAAAGAAAGGCAGACTTATGGGTGAAATTACAGAACGTGTTATTGCACTAATTAAACAGCAAGGAATGAAGGACAAGGACTTCTGCACGCTCATAGACATATCAGCAAGCACATTTGCAAATTGGAAACAAAGAGGCACGGATCCAAAGGCGAAACATATCAGTGCCATCGCTAATTTTTTTGGTGTTTCTGAGGAATATCTAATTACGGGTAACACATCCGACCCACTTTACGCAGGGGTCTTTACAAATCCCGTTTCGATTCCAGTGCTTGGACGCGTGCAAGCAGGTATTCCGATCGAAGCCATTCAGGATATTTTGGATTATGAGGAAATTCCTGCAGATATGGCGAAGCAAGGTGAATACTTTGCCCTCAAGGTCAGAGGTGACAGCATGGAGCCGAAAATATCAGAGAGCGATGTCGTAATTGTCAGAAAACAGTCCGATGTTGAGTCTGGCGAAATCGGAATTGTTCTTGTGAATGGTGAGGATGCTACGGTAAAGCGTATCGTAAAGCATGATGAGGGTGGAATCTCTTTGATACCCCTAAACGCCATATATCCTCCACAATACTATACAGAAAATGAAATAGAAACCTTCCCAGTAAATATACTCGGCAAGGTGGTTGAATTGCGAGCGAAATTCTAAAACATGATATCGCATTTGTTGTGTGGAAATGGGTAAATAAAAATGCAGGGATTTCAACTCGTTTTGCTTGTGTTACAATTTAATCCAAATGGCAAACATAGCGGACTTCCTTCAAATCTTTACCCTCAATTGTGGTTTGAATTGTGTCGGAAGATTTTTTGAATCCATTCTTTTCATAAAATTTCTGTGCCCTTATATTTTCATCGAGCACCCATAAGTAAATATCTTTGAAGCCTTTATCTACGAGCGCCTCTATTGCTGCATTGAATAGAACCTCTGAATAGCCTTTCCCAAAATATTGGGGCAAAAAATAGATCGAGATTATTTCGCCCCAACCTTTCATTTTTTCATCTCTTGCCGGACAAATAGAGGCAGTACCTATATATTTTTCATCGTCGGCTATCGCATAAGTGTCATATTTGTTGTCGCTTAATACAAGCATCCAATGATCTGCACTCAATGAATCCAAATATGACTGCGGCACAATTCCTCGGTATGCGAACTTCCAACTTTCAGGGTAAATCTCAGCAATTGCCTTGAAATCTTTGGTTTTCGTTATTTTCATTATTTCCATTGAATCATTCACCTCATATCAATAGTTTGTTTTATCAACTGACAATTTTATAATAAACTTTCGCCGTCAGCGCATACACGATTGCATAAAATATCGCAAATACCAACATGGTTCCGACAGTGCACCATGCAAATAGTGAAACATTAGTCAGATTCAAAAGTGCAAGAAGTTTTGTAATGACCGGAAAAGCAAAAGCAATATGCACACCGGCAGCGATGAGCGGTAGAAAAAACACGGTCAGAATCTGTGAATGAATCGCGTGTTTTATCTCGCTTTTACTCATACCCACATTTTGCATAATGACAAAGCGATTCTTATCATCGTAGCCTTCTGAGATTTGTTTGTAGTAGATAATGAGTACAGTCGCCATAATAAACAGCGCGCCCAGAAAAATCCCCAAGAAGAACAGCCCACCGTAAATTTGATAAAAACTTTCACGCGAAGCTACAGATGATGTCACATTTCCATCAGGATAATCATCTACCCCAAATGCCGCGCTAATCTCCTTATATACTTGGATGTTTTCTTCATTGCCTGTATCCAAATCAAAGCCAAGATAATAGATGAATTTTTCAAAATCATCGTCTCCATACGCTTCTTTCTGCTTTTCCGCGATTTCATTTACGACATCTACATCCTTTACAATCATATAGTAAGTGGAATAATACACTTGCATATGCTCATCTCCGTCACCGAAAAAGGTCTCCAGTTGTTCCTTTACGCTGAAGGTGTGCCCGAGAACCGAGAGTGTTTTATCCTCGTAAACATCGCGTCCAGTAAAAAGCAGTATTTCGTTTTCATTAAGAGAGGCTGAACGGTTCATCAGCCTATTATAGTCATCAAGTGGTATAAAACAAAGACTTTTAATATTCATTATATCAGCTAAATTCATGTCTACTACATACACACCTTTTTCGCCAGAAGCGGCAAAAGAAAGATAGCGATAATCCAGCGTATTTTTAGCTTCCAAATGATGTGATTCTAAAATTTCACCTACACGATCTTTGACTGTCTGGACACCATTCTCGGAAATGTCATAAGTGGTCGAGATCATATTACGAGGGTAATGTGTACGTATAATATCTTCCATGCCGATATACATCGAAATCGTAGTGGAAAGCATGACCAACACGATTGTTGCTAGAATGCAGATATTCGCAAGCCCTACTGCATTTTGCTTCATGCGGTACATCATGCCGGAAACAGAAATAAAATGTGATGTCTTATAATAATATTTTTTTCTCCTACGCAGTATTTTAAGCAATGCAATACTACCGGTCGTAAACAAACAATATGTGCCGATAATAACAAGCAACGCAGCTACGAAAAATAGCGTGAGCGCGGATAATGGGTCTTTCGTGGTGACTGCTATATAATAACCACCTCCAAGGCAAGCTATGCCCAAAAGTGTAAGTATCCATTTTGTTTTCGGCTCCCGTTCACCTGTTTGACTGCCATGTAAGAGTTCAATCGGTTTAGAAAGATGAATTTGACCCAATGTATTTAAAAAAGTTAGTGCAAAAATCACAACAAATAGCAAAACCGTTGATAATATCGCCTGACTGGAAATCTCAAAACCAAGCGGCACCTCAAAGCTCAGGAGCTTATAAAGCAAAAGCATCATCAACTTAGAAAACAGCATACCCCCCGGCAACCCAATGGCAATGGACAATCCAAATGTATAAAGGGTTTCCCACAGCACAACACGCGAAATGTGCTTTTTTTCCATGCCAAGAATGTTTAACAACCCAAATTCCTTTTTACGCCGCTTGACCAAAAAGCTGTTGGTGTAGAAAAGAAAAATGCCGGAAAAAATGGCAATCACAAAAGCGCCCAGCTCCATCATAGATCTCAAAGAACCATTCATTTCAAGAATATCGTTATTTTTAGATAAGGATACCATAATGTAATACATCATCACGGTTCCAATGCAGGTGAGGATAAATGGTAAATACATTTTTGAGTTATTTTTAATATTGGTAGCAGCAAGTTTTTGATAAAATAACTTATGCATTTCGTTCACCACCCGTTGCAATCAGGGTAAGCGTGTCGGAAATTTTATGATACAGTTCTTCATCCGACATGGACGCTTTGTAAAGCTCGTGAAATACTTCGCCGTCTTTAATAAACAGTACGCGCTTTGCGCAGCTTGCTGCCTTTATGCTGTGCGTCACCATCACAATCGTTTGACCGTCATCGTTGATTTCGCCAAACAGCCTGAGCAGATGATCGGTGGCATGAGAATCTAGCGAACCCGTAGGTTCATCTGCAAGAATCAACTGCGGATTGGTGATGAGCGCCCGTGCGACAGCTACTCTTTGCTTTTCCCCACCTGAAACCTCATACGGAAACTTTGTGAGAATATCGTTGATTGCCAATTTCTTGGCGATGGGTTTGATCCTTTCCTTCATTTCATCATAAGATTTGCCCGATAACACCAGCGGCAAAAAAATATTATCCAGCAACGAAAAGGTGTCAAGTAAATTGAAGTCTTGAAATACAAAGCCAAGGTTTTCACGGCGAAATGCTGAAATTTCCTTCTCACTGATACCTACAATATTTTTACCGTTTAACAATACTTCTCCACTAGTCGGTTTGTCAAGTGATGCTAAAATGTTAAGCAAGGTGCTTTTACCCGACCCCGATTCGCCCATGATGGCGACATATTCACCTTTCTGCACAGAAAAAGATGTGTTCGATAATGCCTGAACATGATTATTCCCAAAACGTGTAGTATACACTTTTTTTAGGCTGTTTACAGTTAAGACTTCCATATAAATCCCCCTTTTTTCATAAATAGTCTTTTTGAAGCCCCCGCTTCACTCCCTTTTGCTATTCTATAATAACAAACGGGAAAATGGTCTGCCATAGCGTTGGCTTACATTTCCCCATTTAACCTTACAGTTTTGTAAGTCCCCGTGCGCTGCGGGTTGTCATTCCAATATCAAGTCTATAGAATCTAAATCAATTTTCACTTTTGTACCACGCCCCACTTCCGATTCAATCGCAATCGTATGGGACAATTTTGTCAAAACGCGCTTACAAAGGTAAAGACCGATTCCTGTGGATTTTTTATCGGTGCGCCCATTATAGCCCGTAAATCCTTTTTCGAATACACGTGGGATATTTTCACTGGCAATGCCCATACCAGTATCTTCAATGACAAGGGTCTTGGGAAACTCACTGTCCATATGGATTGAGATTTTGCCCTTGCTTGTGTATTTTAATCCATTGGATAATATTTGTTCAATCACGAACAAAAGCCATTTTTCATCTGTTAATACGCTACAGCCCAGCTCGGTGTAATCAAGTCTAATCTTCTTCAAGATAAACAATTTAGAATATTTTCGCACGGCCTGCTTTACGATTGCATCAAGGTCATATTTTTTTATTACAAAATCGGATGAAGTGCTGTCGAGTCGCAGATACTGGAGTACCATTTCCACATATTGCTCAATTTTAAACAACTCCATAGAAAGGTCTGCGTTCTGCTTGCTTTGCTCTGATTGCAGCAGCAATCTCATTGCGGCAATGGGCGTCTTAATCTGATGTGCCCACAGGGTATAGTAGTCTGTCATCTCGCTTTTGGTATTCTCCGCGATAGAAAAAAACTGCATTTTGTCCTGAAAAAGCATTTCAATAAGAGTCTGGTAATCCTGTTCTATTAAATTTTCCGGCATAGGCAATTCCGCCAAACTTATGACAATACCACCCTTAAGCTCTAGCAGTAATTTATGCCATTTACAGAACCGCACAAAATCGAAAATTCCAAATATTAACCCGCAACAAACACACAACAACGCGGCGTAAAGAATTGCTTCTAAATAAAGGTTATATAAAGAAAATACAATTGCAAACAAAATCGTAAATAGTAAAAACAATAGAAGAGACTTTAAATGCATTTTTATATAGGATACGAATAATTTCATTTTGGTCTCCATTCTGCCGCTTTCCCGCTTTGCCAGTAGTACAAATAGCGATGAAAGTTATACTTTTTATACTATTTCACCATATATCCGATGCCTTTTTTTGTAGTGATGAAATCCTTGAGTCCCGCAGTTTCTAATTTTTTGCGCAGCCTTGTCATATTTACGGTCAACGTGTTCTCATCCACATAGCTGTCTGTTTCCCAAAGCTTTTGCATCATTACATCCCGTCTGACAACTTTACATTTATTTTCCATTAAAATGCAAAGAATTTTATAATCATTTTTTGTAAGTTCAATTTTTTTATCGTCATAGGTCAAGGTTGTATCATCTGTGTTCAGAATGGCTCCCCTATGCTGCAATAGGTTAGTCTGCCCGGCAAAATCATAGGCGCGACGCAGGATTGCCTGCACTTTTGCAGTCAATACGTCTAAATCAAATGGTTTTATAATAAAATCATCAGCGCCCATATTCATGGCCATGACGATATTCATATTGTCACAAGCGGATGAAATAAACATGATCGGCACTTTTGAAATCTTTCGAATTTCACTGCACCAATGATAACCGTTGTAAAAAGGCAGAGAAATATCAAGCAAGACAAGCCCTGGTGCATAGGAAATAAAACGATTCAAAACATCGCTAAAATCAGTTATGCATTCCGCTTTACATCCCCATGTCTCAATATGGGTTTTTATGGCTTTTGCAATGGTACGATCATCCTCGACGATCAAAATTTTGTGCATCGCTTGTCCCCCATGAATCTAAAGTTTAACACTCTGGCTTTCTTTTCTTTATTATTCAAAAATATTTAAATTTTCATAGCCTATATCCGCATATTTCAATTCGATTATGTATGATGGCAAGGCAGCATCTCCCTGATATTCAGCAAAAATTGACTCATAATTCACACAAAAACCCAGAAATTTGTCAGCTGCACCTTTTGCACTAGCTGTGACATCCATGCTTCTTTGATATCCGCTTTCTTCAAGCAAGCGTTGATTAGCTTCCAGTTTACTCAATACCAACGTTTCAAGAATTTTCTCTGCATCTACTCCCTCAGCAAAGATATCTCTAATGCTTGCAGGCTCATCGCTGCCTTCTCGGTAACACCTGAGCGTCTGATGTGAATGGCTTAAATAAGATATGTCCGTCTTTTCCGAATAAACGTAGGCATCTTCATAGATTCGTATATTGATGAAATCCTGTACTTTACTAGTGGTAACGGTCTTGCTATAAGCTGCGCCCGTCTCTTGCTTTGCTACGCCCTTTAAAACCTGTTTGACCTCTTCGACTCGCTTATCATCCGTTGCCGCCTCTGCTTTAATTACTTGTCGAATTTGTTCAGGGAATCCCTTTTGATAGCTTCCGCGCAGAGAAATATCGATGCCTTCTTCGGTGTAATTCTTTTCCCAGCCTTCTTCTTCACTCACGTGCGTTAAAAGCGTTTTATCTCCTTCTTTATCGCTCGTATAAATGTTCTTTTGGGGGTCATAGAACCGTTCTGTAACGGCAAAATTTTCGTCAAAATGCAAATCAATTACCATTTCGCGTTCTTGCCCGCCTAAGGACGAAGAATCGGGGTATTGAATGCCTCTCGTTTGGAAGGTTGAATTGGAAAGCACAAACTGTGGTTCCTCCAAATAATTTTCTATGACTTTGTCAAGAACATCTTTTTGTACTTCAACTTCCCAGATCTTCAAGATATCTTCCGCCTGACTCTTAATCATAGCAGCATAATCCACGTTGTCTGCAAAAACTTCTTTGAGACTGAATTCTTCTCCCATGTTGAGATCTATATTATATGTTTCAGTTTTCATGTATTGGATTGGTTCATACGGTATCCCTTGCCAGCTCAAATCTTTTTCCTCATCCTCATACTCCCAGTTGTAATTGGCAATAATAGAGAAAATATTATTGAAATTCCCAGAGCATATAAGTGTGATTTCCTGCTTGACACATTCCAAATCGCCGTACTTTTCTCTCGCTTCTTGTGGAATTTCTCCCGGGCAATACTTTGCATAGATACCCTTCAGCCGCTCGTTTACTTTTTCTTCCACCTGCTGATCCTTGAGTCCGCTGATTTGAAAATAACTTCCTATGTAGGTCATGCCGTCAAACTCGTTATTTTCGGTCACTTCGGAAAACACAAGTGAGTTTTGGACGATATATCTGATATCCACCGGAGCGTTGATTTTCTTACTTCCAGTGCCACAGCTGAGTAAAAAAAGTGCGCAACATAAAATTACGCACAAGAAAACATATCTTTTGTTAATATTGCATTTCATGACCATCCCCCATTTTTGTTTATTATATTGGTTTACACAAGTATATCACAATTTTATGAACAATGGAGGGACTTTCGCGTTTCAAATCCAGGTTTTTGTCCGCGCCCCCTCTTTCACAGTTGGAAATGTCATCGTGAAATACCTCTTAAATTGGCCATCAATTTGCGTACATCGTTCAATACGCTTTCCCCCATATTGGCATCGTATCTGCTGTCGATACGTGCGGAATAATAATATTGATCTACCTGTTCCGCAAGAATTACGAGCTGCGCTTCCGTTTCCTTACGCATGCCCTCTACGTTCTTTAGATTTGTGATAAATTGTCGCGGCGACTGATAGGGAAATTCCCTGAAGCTGGTTTTTCTACAGTACCTGACCAATTTCAAGTAAAACAATTTGGGATTACGGGCTCTTTGATAGGTCATGATCATTCTTTTGAGCTTGTAAAGGAACCCCTTCCCCGCCCCTCTTTCAGCGCTTCTATCTCGAGAAATCTCTCTAGTGACCATGACTGCACTGCGTCGTGCCGCCCTGTCTCGAACCTTTAGATGATTCCGCGTATGCTTGATCAGCATGAATAAACAAAATACGAACCCGATACAGGTCACAACAGCGATGAAAACAAACATCTTTCCGGATCGTATTGTTTCCAAATATGTTTCCGCATAACCTGCATTCCCTCCCCCAACTGTAGATACCTCACCGGCAAAGAATGACAGGGCGGTCGCAATGAGTGCCATTAGGCTCGCTAAAGCTTGCTTTATGCCTTGCCATGCGAGAAGGATGAACTGTATGATTTCCTCTTTTAAAGGAAAAGTTGTCCAGCTCAAGGCAACAACCAGTGCGCAAACTGCAAGTAAAACAGGAACGACATACCTAACGCTGTTCGAAACCATGCTGCTTCTTTTCATCGTAGTGTCCGACAAATTGAAACGGATTACCTCAATGAAGGTGAGCAATACCGCCAGTATCAGTGGCGACATGTTTATCATTTCGACATCTTTCAAGTTACTGATTAGCAAGATAATCAGTG
>Ga0153947_1001515_pt1 | contig 10801 bp, 10 predicted proteins | sample TSNJ031MetaG_FD_104697 | JGI IMG/M metagenome (GOLD analysis project Ga0153947, IMG submission 104697) | Attine ant fungus gardens microbial communities from New Jersey, USA - TSNJ031 MetaG | ecosystem: Host-associated > Fungi > Mycelium > Unclassified | place: USA: New Jersey, Wharton State...
ATAGAGGCGTTAGGGGATGCTGTGCGCCGGGGCAACTTTGATTTGGGGGTTGCCTTTGACGGCGACGCTGACCGCCTATTATTGACGGACAGTGCAGGCAATGAACTGGACGGGGATTATATTATGGCCATTCTCGGCCGGGATATGAAGGCGCGGGGCAGGTTGACCAACCATGTCATTGTGGGAACGGTAATGACCAATTTGGGGTTGATTCGCAGCTGTGAGGCCGAAGGCATCCAGGTGGTGGCCACCAAGGTGGGCGACCGCTTTGTGTTGGAGGAGATGCTTGCTAAGGATTATGCCTTGGGCGGGGAGCAATCCGGGCACATTATCATCCGGGATCTGCACACCACAGGCGATGGGCAGATGGCGGCGGTTCAGATTTTGAAGATTATGAAAGAAACCGGCAAGAGCATAGAAGAGCTGGCGGGGGTGATGGAAAAGTATCCTCAAGTCATGAAAAATATTACTGTTACGGCCCAGGAAAAGCAGATGCTTCAGGAGGATGAGGGCATTCGCAGCCAGATTCGTCTTTGGGAGGAAAAGCTGGGCAACAACGGCAGGATTCTTGTACGGCCCAGCGGCACCGAACCCTATGTCCGCGTCATGTCGGAGGGCAAGGATTTAGAGCAGGTTAGTGCGTGTGTGGAGGCAATTTGCGAGGCTATAAAGGAGAGAATCGGCTAGATGAGAGCGGCTGGCTGGGACAGTTATGAAATTATAGATACATCCGGCGGGGAAAAGCTGGAGCGGTGGGGTGATGTTCTCCTGATCCGGCCTGATCCCCAAGTGATATGGGATACCCCCAGAGAGAATATGGGGTGGCGCAAGGCCCACGCCCGCTATGTACGGTCCTCCGAGGGAGGCGGGCGGTGGGATTACTATGAGAAGCTGCCTGAATATTGGACTGTTAACTACAGGGAGCTGCAATTTAAAATCAGTCCCACCGGTTTTAAGCATACGGGCCTTTTCCCAGAGCAGGCAGTGAATTGGGATTTTTTGCAGAAGCGGATACGAGGCGCTACTAAGCCTGTCGCTGTATTAAATCTGTTTGCTTATACAGGAGGAGCGACCATGGCTTGCGCCAGCGCGGGGGCGTCGGTCTGCCATGTGGACGCCTCCAAAGGAATGGTGAACTGGGCGAAGGAAAATGCGGGTTTGTCCGGATTGGCGGATAAACCCATCCGGTATATTGTGGATGACTGCAAAAAATTTGTGGAGCGCGAAATCCGCCGGGGCAACCGGTACGACATCATCATCATGGACCCGCCCTCCTATGGGCGGGGGCCTTCGGGGGAACTTTGGAAGCTGGAGGAAGCCATTTACGGACTCCTTGCGCTTTCCGCCCAGGTGCTGACGGAGCGGCCCAACTGTTTTTTGCTAAATTCCTATACCACCGGACTGTCCCCCTCCGTCATGGCTTATTTGTTGGCGGCAACGGTTGGCAGGCGTTTCCATGGAAAGGTGGCGGCCGATGAAATTGGACTGCCTGTTTCGGAAAGCGGTTTATATTTGCCTTGCGGATCCACCGCTATGTGGATTTCTAATGAATAAATGGGGTTTTGTTCACGCTTTTGTCAAAATATATTGCTATAATTTAAAGTTGAATGACAACCTATTGTTTACTGAATGGAGCAGGAATGGAAAAGATTATAAGGGCCTCCAATGTGGTGTTTAGCTATGAGCAGGATCAAGACGATTTCGCCGGGGAAAGTCCTTCCCCTCCCAAAGAAGTAAAGATTGTCCTGAACAACATCAGCCTTGATATTGAGCGGGGCAGCTTTGTGGCGGTGCTTGGACATAACGGCAGCGGCAAGTCCACCTTTGCCAAACATCTCAATGCCATTTTGTTGCCCCAGGAGGGCCAGGTTTTGGTGGAGGGGATGAATACCGCCGACGACGATAAACTGTTTAAAATACGGCAGACGGTGGGGATGGTTTTTCAAAACCCGGACAATCAGATTGTGGCCACCATCGTCGAGGACGATGTGGCCTTTGCTCTAGAAAATTTGGGGGTTGAGCCCGGGGAAATCCGGCGCCGTGTGGATGAAGCTTTAAAATTGGTGGATATGTATGACCACCGGGACCGCACGCCCTCCCAATTATCCGGCGGACAAAAACAGCGGGTAGCCATTGCGGGCATCATCGCCATGCGGCCGGACTGCATTGTCATGGACGAGCCCACCGCAATGCTGGATCCCAGAGGACGCAAGGAGGTTATCAATACCATTAAGATGCTTAACCGGGACCACGGCATCACCATTGTGCTCATCACCCATTACATGAATGAGGCAGCCCAAGCGGACCGGGTAGTGGTGATGGATGAGGGCAGTATTATTTTGGATGGGTCCTCCAGACAGGTTTTTCAAAATGTCTCTCAATTGCAGTCGGTGGGGCTGGATGTACCCCAGGCTACAGAGTTGGCCTATCACCTGCGCTTGGCGCATGTTCCCTTGGGGGAGGATATACTGACGGTGGAGGACTGTGTTAATGAAATTGTTCACTCCCTTAGCAAGGGCTAGGTCGGTCCGGGTTATTTTGTAGATGTTTAAACGCTGTTGGGAGGTTAAAGGAATTGCCTATTTTATCGGTGGAAAACCTAACACATACCTATAACCAGGGAACGCCCTTTGCAAAGGCCGCTGTGGACGATGTGAGCTTTTCGGTGGAGGAGGGGGAATTTGTCGGTGTCATTGGACATACAGGCAGCGGCAAGTCCACCCTGATTCAACATTTTAACGGTCTGTTGAAGCCGGATACCGGACATATTTTTGTGGACGGGCGGGATATGTGGGAGGATAAGACCAAAATTCGTGAATTTCGTTTTTTGGTGGGATTGGTGTTCCAATATCCTGAATACCAGCTTTTTGAGGATACGGTTTATAAAGATATCGCATATGGTCCCGGGAATATGGAACTTTCCCAGGAGGAGATTGACCGCCGCGTGAAGGAAGCGGCGGAGTTGGTGGGCTTAAAACCCCGCCATTTGGAGCAATCCCCCTTTGAGCTTTCCGGCGGGCAAAAGCGCCGGGCGGCCATAGCCGGGGTTATGGCTATGCGGCCCAGAGTTTTGGTATTGGACGAGCCCACGGCCGGCCTTGATCCCAAGGGCCGGGAAAAAATACTTAGCATGATTTACAACTATCACCGGCAAACAGGGAATACGGTGATTTTGGTGTCGCACAGTATGGAGGATATCGCCAGGTTTGCCAACCGGGTACTGGTGATGAACAAATCAAAAATTGAGATGTATGACACCGTAGAACAGGTCTTTTCCAAAGCCCAGCGGCTGGTGGAAATTGGTCTGGAGGTGCCGCAGGTTACCCAGATTTTTCTGGGGCTGCGGGAGAGAGGGATTGATGTTCCCAGCAATATTTATACGGTGGAGCAGGGGAAACAAGAGCTGTTGAGGCTATATGCCAGGGAGGGAGTCATTTAATGCTGAATGGAATTACCATAGGGCAGTATTTCCCTGGACAGAGCTTGATGCACCGGCTGGACGCCAAGGCCAAGCTGATTTTAACTATTCTCTTTATTGTGCTGCTCTTTGCCGCCTCCAACCGGGTAGGCTTGGTTATAGGGGCGTTGGTTCTTATTATGGGGTATCTTTTCTCATCCATTCCTTTTAAAATGTTGCTTAGGAGCATTCGTCCTATTTTGCCATTGGTAATTTTCACCTCTGTTATTAACCTGTTCGTGATTGAAGGGGAACCTTTGGTGGAATTTCTCATCTTCAGCATCAGTCTGGAGGGGATAATCTTTGCCGTGGTGATGGCCTTGCGCATTATTCTTTTAATTGCCGGCACCTCTTTATTGACCTACACGACCACGCCCATTGCGTTGACGGACGGCATTGAAAGCTTGCTCTCCTTTTTGAAGGTGGTGAAGGTGCCTGTGCATGAGTTAGCTATGATGATGACCATCGCGTTGCGGTTTATTCCCACCCTTATAGATGAGACAGACAAGATTATGAGTGCCCAAAAAGCCAGAGGCGCGGACATCGATACGGGAGGGCTGCTTAAAAGGGTGAAGGCATTGATTCCCATCTTGATTCCACTGTTTATCTCCGCGTTCCGGCGGGCCGAGGAACTGGCCCTGGCTATGGAGTGCCGTTGTTACCACGGCGGTGAGGGCCGGACCAAGATGAAGCAGCAGAAGCTGTCCGGCATTGACGGCGTTGCCATTGGCTTTGTGGCATTGGGGCTGGCCGGAGTCATTCTGATCAATATCTATTGTCCGGTGGTCCTTTGATATGCGCAATATCCTGTGTACGCTCCGCTTTGACGGAACCCCCTTTTGCGGGTATCAGGTGCAAAAAAACGGCGTAACCATAGCTGAAAAGGTGCAGGATGCCATTGAAGCTGTCACCGGTATCCGCTCAGATATCAAGGGGTGCTCCCGTACGGACGCTAAGGTGCACGCCAATATGTACTGCCTCAATTTCCACACCGCCAGCGGGATTCCCTGCGATAAGCTGATACGGGCCCTAAACATGCATCTGCCTTATGAAATTGCCGTCTACGATTGCCGGGAGGTGGCGGATGACTTTCACGCCCGCTACCACTGTAAGGGCAAAGAATATATGTATTTGATCCACAACCACCCCTGCCGCCAGCCTTTTCTGCAAAATCTGGCTTATGAGTACAGGTATTCTATAGATACGGATCAACTGAATCAGGCGGGGAAGGCTTTTATAGGAACCCACGACTTTAAATCCTTCTGTTCCGTCAAGGCGGATGTGGAAGATACTACCAGGACAGTCAGCGGATTTGGGGTCCATAGAGAGGGTGAAATGGTCAAGATATATGTAGCGGGCGACGGTTTTTTATTTAATATGGTTCGGATTATGGTGGGTACCCTTCTGTGGATTAGCCAAGGCCGGCTCAAGCCTGATGCTATACCGGATATTCTGGCAGCCAGGGATAGAAGCCAGGCGGGAGTCACCGCGCCTGCCCACGGATTGTATTTAAACAAGGTGCTGTACTAGCTTTAATTGATAATTGATCATACATAGTGAATCGTGTGAATTAAGGATAAGAAATTTATATTAATGGAGGAAAAAATTGTGAGCAAACCGGCATTCGTAACATTTCAGATACACCAAGACGAGTTTTCTTTTCTCGGCATTGAGAATGTCGTTACAGAATCCTCGGATTTTGGTTATTTTTGGGATCATTTTTTCAAAGCGGGCGGATATGATAAAATTAATCCGTATGCGATAGATCCCAAACCTATAAACATATGGTATACAAACAATGTAGGGGAAAAAATCTACTTTCAAGGGTTGATGGTTGGTAACGTGGACGAAGTACCCGAAGGCTATACATTGGCGAGATTTCCCGCGAGCGATTTTCTTGTCGTCACCCATGAATGGCTCCCCACAAATGACGAGGCCCTCAAATACGGAATAGATGCTGGCTGGAAATACGAAAAAACCGTACAAATACCGGACGGATATGTCAGATATGATGGGCCCGGCAGTCCGATAACTATAATCGAAAAAGAAAATGCGGATACTCCCGACGGCAGCAGATATGAGTTGTGGGTACCGATAAAAAAGGTTGATTAATTCGGTTATGATAAAACAAAGAAGCATTAGGATAACTTCCATTATTAAGCGTTTTCTGTGGCAACGCTGATTTGCATAAATAGTTAAGAGATAAGTTTCTTTGAATATCTATTCATTTTATGAAAATACGGAGTGTTTCTACCTTCATTCTCAATTATCCATTCTCAATTTTCAATTATCTAATATGGTGGAAGGTGTATGCAGGTGGCAATCCATGATTTTGAAAAGGCACGGCGCAAAAGGGCCCGTAAACGGACGCTGAGACGTCTGACGGTTTTGGTGTGTATCTGTGCCCTGGTGCTGATCATTATTGGAATACAAGGGCTTTTGTCCAGTATCCCGATCATGGATATGATCCGCTCCACCGTTTCACTGACAGGAAAAACAGGTTCATACCCTATAGCTGTTCCGGACAGCACAATCTATGATGTGTACAGGCTTAAAAATAATGTTTTACTGAAGACCGACAGCGATTTATATATATATAATCGTGATGGCAAAGAGGTGCTGAGCGTATGGCATGGAATGAGTGATCCTGCTGTGGATGTAGCCGGCGATTATCTGCTGTATTATGTCGTGGGGGGTGACAAGGTCACTGTCCAGAGTATTTATGGATCCAGCAAGACCATTGAGGTGGACAATATGCTGTTGAAAGCCTATGCCAGCGAAAATGGCAATGTGCTGGTCTACTCCATGAGCAAAAATAATATCTACTACCTGGAAGCCTATAACAGCAAACAGGAGCGGATTTTTCATATGCGCATTCAGGAAAGTCATGTGCTCAATGTAAGTTTTACGCCCGACCAGCAGGGGGTGCTTGTCATATCCTTCCGGGCGGAGAATGGGGTAATGATCTCACGCCTTTCCCGGTACAATTTCAATCAAACCAGTGTAGGGGAGGGGGAGGATAAGTGGGTGTCTGTTGAACCGATCTTTCAGGTGGAGTTTGCGGATACATTTCTTCAGGCGGCCGCCTATCATGGAGATACCATCATTGCTGTAGCCGAGACACGGTGCCTGTTTCTCAACAATATCGGGGAAATTCAAAAGGAGTACCAATACGGCGGATTGCCCTTAGATAATTTTGATATAGAAACCCAGGATGGCGCTGTGCTGCTGTTTGCGGATTATGGGGCCAGCTTTACCTCATCCACCCTGGTTTCGCTGGACCGGCATGGAGATGTGCGGTATGCAAAGGCCTTTGACAGCCACGTGGATCCAATGTTTGTGACCAGCAGCGTTACATATACACTGGTAGATCGGGTGATAGAATGGTACAATATCTCCGGGGAATACCAGGGAAAATTAGAGCTGGAGGACAACGTCAGCGATTTTATAGTTATAGGCGGAAGCGCCTATTTGGTGGGGCCCAGACAACTGCAAAAGATGGAACTTAAAGGCGGATAAAGAATAGGCGGTGAATCTGATGGATCAACAAGTTGTAGCACTGATATTGGACGCAATTGTTATCGGCCTTTTAATCCTCTATATCCTGCGGGGCAGGCGAAAGGGATTCCTATCCTCTTTAGTAGAGCTGGTAGGCTCTATTGCAGCCTTAGTAATTGCGGGGTATGGGTCAAGCCTATTGGCAGAGTTCGTTTTTGACCGGTTTCTGAGAGATTCCCTCCTTGCCAGCATAGGGTCGGCGCTGGAGAATCAGGTTGGGATCAGCGATATTTCGGCTGTGCTGGCTGAAGCGCTTGCCCAAATGCCCGCTATCCTTTCTAACATACTGCAGGGACAACTGGGAGGCGCGTTGAGTGAGGATTTGCAGGGGTATTTGTTTGAGAGCTCCATGGCTTTTGCTACCGCAGTTGTGGAGACCACTGTCCGTCCCATCGTTGTGTCACTGTTGACCATGATACTGTTTCTGCTCCTCTTTGCCGCCCTCCGCTTTGTTGTCCGGTTGGTGGCAAAGGTCTTCAAGACGGTGACGGATATCCCAGTTGTGGGAGGAATCAACCGGTTTCTCGGGGGACTGATGGGGGCGGTCCAGGGTGTGGTAATTATATTGCTTCTTGTCTGTTTGTTGGCCGTATTTATTGCCATGACCTCTGGAGAAAATACGGTAATAGGACTAAATACGATTAACAAGACCTTGTTGCTTAGACATTTTTATCGATTGAATCCATTTTTGGCGTGATATTGTGGTTTAAAAAAAGAGGATAAAAGTTCTTTGCAACAAAACTGCAAATAACTGAGGGGTGTCTAGAGTGAGAAAAAAACAAATATTTACAATTCCCAATATTCTTTCTGCGGTTCGGATACTAATGATTCCCTTTATTATCTATACGTATTTGACAGCCCAGGAGTATAGTGACTATATTGTTTCGGGAATGTTAATTCTTTTATCCGGCCTGACGGATTGTATTGACGGATTTGTTGCGAGGAAATATAATATGATTACGGATTTGGGTAAAGTTCTGGATCCGTTGGCCGATAAGCTGACCCAGGTTTCTCTGGTTTTGTGTATCGCCATTAAGATTCCCCGGACAGTGATTATGTTTATTATCTTTTTCCTCAAGGAGCTGATGATGCTGATCGCAGGCATTATCCTAGTGAAAAAGGGGATTAAGCTGCCAGGGGCTAGGTGGTTTGGAAAGATCGCTACCATTGTTTTTTATGCGGTGATGGTGGTCATGGTCTTTTTACCCAATCCCGGGGATGCCATCGTCAATGGATTGGTGACAACCGCCCTGGTATTTATGATTTTTTCCTTTGTTATGTATATTCCTGAATTTTTTAGGCTACTTAAAAGGGGAAAGTGAGAATGAAGAGAGAGGCGTAGAGGTAACTTTATGGAGAAATTCACTATGTGCTCGAGATGTAAAAAGAGGGTGGCGGTCATGTTTATCGCCAGTTCTGATGGGCAGAGCACTGATACAAAGGGGCTTTGTTTAAAATGCGCCTCGGAAATGGGACTTAAACCGGTGGATGATTTGATCCGCCAGATGGGACTGACGCCGGAGGAAGCCGAATCTGTCAGCGATGATCTGTCCATGCTGATGGATGACTTGGTTTCTGATGAGGACTTGGCAGGCGAAGCAAGTGCCTTGGAGCTTGGCCAGGGCGCAAAGGATGAGGAATCCGGGGAAGAGGGCAGGTTTAAGCCCGGTGGAGCGGCTACCTTTCCTTTTCTCAATAAAATCTTTGGCAATATGAACGAGAAGACTTTAAATAATTACGATCAGAATATGGATAGGGATTCTAGCGAGGAATATCCTAGGCATAGAAATGAAGAGAAGGAAAAGGAATCTAAGCGCACACAAAAAAAGAAAGAGAAGCGCAAATTTTTAGATAATTACTGCGAGGACTTGACCAAAAAGGCCAGAGAGGGCAAGTTGGACCGCATCATTGGCCGTGAAAAGGAAATCTACCGGGCCATGCAAATCCTGAACCGGCGCACAAAGAATAATCCCTGTCTCATCGGCGAACCTGGAGTGGGTAAAACAGCTATCGCAGAGGGTATTGCCCTCAACATTGCGTATGGAAAGGTACCCTTCCGCCTTCAAGATAAAGAGATCCACCAGCTGGATTTGACTGCGTTGGTAGCGGGAACCCAATTCAGAGGGCAATTTGAAAGCCGTGTAAAAGGACTTTTGGAGGAAGTGAAGAAATCCGGGAACATCATCCTTTTTGTGGATGAGGTTCACAATTTGGTGGGCGCCGGGGAGTCTGAGGGCGCTATGAGCGCCGCCAATATCTTTAAGCCCGCTCTGTCCAGGGGTGAGATTCAGGTGATTGGCGCCACCACCTTTGCCGAGTACCGGAAGTATATTGAGCGGGACGCCGCCTTGGAGAGGCGCTTTCAGCCCATCTCGGTGGAGGAGCCCTCCATTGACGATACCATTGCTATGCTCATGGGCGTTAAAGAATACTATGAAAAACACCACCGGGTACAGGTGCCCAACAAAGTGATTCACAGCGCGGTGGTCCTGTCGGAGCGGTATATCAATGACCGTTTTTTGCCTGACAAGGCCATTGACCTGTTGGATGAGGCGTGCTCCTGCCGTTCGCTGGAGAGCCCGGAATTGACAGAATACGACACGTGTCTTTATAAACGGGAGTCCCTGCGGCAGGTAGAGGAAGAGCTGGAGAGCCAGCAGGAGATTGATTATGAGAAATTAGCCAATGTAAAGGCCCAGCTGATGAATTTGGAGAAACAGGTTACCTCCCTTGAGGGGAAAGTACAAAATATCCAAGTGACTGAGGAGGATGTGGCCAGGGTCATTGAGCTGTGGACCGGGATTTCCTCCGCCAAAATCAAACAATCCGAATTGGGCAAAATAGCTGGTCTGGAAGAAAAGCTAAAAAAGAAGGTCATAGGCCAGGAGGAAGCCTGCGAATTGGTCGCGGCAGCCATTCGCCGTTCCAGGGTGCAGATCAGTCCGCGCCGCCGCCCGGCATCCTTCATCTTCGTGGGCCCTACCGCTGTGGGAAAGACAGAGTTGGTGAAGGTGTTGGCCAGCGAACTCTTCGATACACCTGACCCCTTGATCCGGCTGGATATGTCGGAGTATATGGAGCAGCACTCCGTCTCAAAAATTATCGGCTCCCCCCCTGGATATGTGGGGTATGATGAGGCGGGGCAGTTGACTGAAAAAGTCCGCCGGAAGCCCTATTCAGTGGTGCTGTTGGATGAGATTGAAAAAGCCCATCCCAATGTGCTCAACATTATGCTGCAAATTCTGGATGAGGGCAAGATTACCGATTCACACGGCCGGAAGGTTAGTTTTGAAAATACTGTTATTGTTATGACCTCCAATGCGGGATCGCAGTTTACTGATTCGGCTATGGGCTTTAATAAGACCGCTATTGAGATTTCCCGGGAAAAGGTAACCAAGTCCCTCAATGAATTTTTACGGCCGGAGTTTTTGAGTAGAATTGATGAGATTGTGGTTTTCTCCCCCTTGACCCAAGACAATTATGCCGATATTGCCGCATTGATGCTGGATGAAATCAAGGCGCCTCTTCAGGAGAAGGACATAATCTTTGGATACACCCCTGCGGCTTGTAAGCTGATTGCGGAGAAATCGTTTGGGAAAAAGACAGGGGCCAGAGAAATTCGCCGCGTCATCCGCAAGGAAGTGGAGGACAAAGTGGCGGGCTTGATTATTGATGATCCAGATCATTATGAAAAGGACTTGCAATTGACCGAAAAGGACGGAAACTTGACCATTATTACAAAATAAGTGGAAACCTTCCGGCAAATGAAGTGTATCCCGAAAAATA
>Ga0153947_1001531_pt1 | contig 10744 bp, 10 predicted proteins | sample TSNJ031MetaG_FD_104697 | JGI IMG/M metagenome (GOLD analysis project Ga0153947, IMG submission 104697) | Attine ant fungus gardens microbial communities from New Jersey, USA - TSNJ031 MetaG | ecosystem: Host-associated > Fungi > Mycelium > Unclassified | place: USA: New Jersey, Wharton State...
AAGTAAAAATATACCATCACCTACAACAGCTCCTACACCTACTGCCCAAAGCGCCCAAAATCCCATATTTCTTAAAGGCACAACTTCTTTGATTTTGGGTTGTTCATTCACATTTAACATTTTTTCCTCCTTCTCTCATGAATTAAGTAGTATATCTAATTATTATTATATTTCTTAAGCTATTTTGGTACAAGTGTACTCGAACACAAAGATTTAAATCCATTTTGGTCAATTGTACAAATTGTGTGAATTTTCTAATTATATGACAATTCTTTCTCAACTATAGACAAACCTTATATTTTCCACTACAATTAAAAGAGAGGAATATCTGTATGGTTACACTTATCAAAATATTATCCAACCCCTTTTTCCATAACTTTTCTATAGCTTCCGGCAAATCCGGACTTTATAATTCTGTCAAAAGTACAGGATTCTTTGAATGGGAGTCTGATGACGATATTGTCAGAAGTTTTAGAGAGGGTGAATTTGTAGTAACGACATTGTCAATTGCGAAAGACAATACTGAATATGCAGAAAAGTGTCTTCGTCTGTTAATTTCCAATCAGGTAGCTGCTATTGCGATTAAAGACATTTATTATTCTGATATTTCCTTAGAATTGAAAAAATACTCCGAAGAATGCCGTGTCCCAATCTTGTTTTTTTCCGAAACATATATTGACGATGCACTTTACAATGTAAAAAATGAAATCTTACATAACGAAAATGTATCCACTTATTGTGAAGAAATTGATATTTTAATTTCAGATCAGGAACTGAAGCGGCATGAAATAAAAGCACTTGCTCTGCAAATCAATCCATTTTTTTATAACAATGCGATAATCTGTGCTTACATTTCTTTTGGTGCTGATATCACAACGATGGATCATACACTTGTGTCTTTTTATGAAAATGTCTTATGGAATTCCAACAATTTTCATGTTAACATCAACCCCTCAGAGACCGTATACGCTTTTGTCCCATACAAAAGAGGGATTATTCTGATTTATACGATGAATGTGGAAAATTCTTTATCTGTAGCCATGCTGGAATCCTTTTTAAATTCTCTCTTCCCGACCGCCGGCACCTTACGGATTGGTCTAAGTAATGTTCATGACAATCTAGAAGAATTACCGACAGCCTTGCGGGAAGCTTTCTTTGCTAATACAAGCTGCATCTTAAATCGTGAATTCATCTTAGATTATGACTCAATCGGATATGATCAACTACTTATGCCGATTTGCCATAATCCATGGGTTGAAAAATATTACAACAATATGCATGAGAAAATCGGTTTACTTTCGGACGATCGAGCCTCTGAATTAATGGTTACGCTAACTTCCTATGTGGAATGTAATGGTGATATTAATTTGACATCAAAGCTCACATTTCAACATCGCAACACAATTCGATATCGGTTGTCAAAGGCAAAGAAAATTCTGGATATGGACGATGATACGAATTTTTATCTACAGATTTATTCTTTCATCCGACTATCAAATATTCATAAATACCTTGATCCAATCCTTACAAATGACTGAAGATTAAAAAAAGCGCAAAATCGAAAAAAATCGAATTGCACTGTCTTTTACTGTTTCAGCATATTTTCTATTATACTCCGCAGTCCATCGGCAGAATTAATTGAATTTATTTTTCGGCGTACTTCGGTCGCACCATGAACTCCTTTGAGATACCAGCTAATATGCTTTCGCATCTCCCGAACTCCGACATATTCGCCTTTTAAATCGACAATATCTTCAAGGTGTCGCAGCACCATAGAAAGCTTCTCCTCTGTCGTAGGTGGCTGCGGTTTTTCCTCGCCGCGCCACAATGCACGCGCCTCTCTGAATATCCACGGATTTCCCAGTGCCCCCCTTGCAATCATTGCAAAGTCGCAACCGGTTTGAGACAGAATGGAAAGCGCGTCTTCCGCCGTGAAGATGTCGCCGTTCGCGATGACCGGAATATTAATTGCATCTTTTACCTTACAAATAATTTTCCAGTCAGCCTTCCCGCTATAATACTGTTCTCGGGTTCTGCCATGAATCGCAACGGCCAAGGCACCCGCCGCCTCAATCGCCTTCGCCGTTTCCACGGCATTAATGGAATTTTGATCCCAGCCAATTCTAATTTTAGCCGTGACCGGTTTTCCTGCTTCGGTCACAACAGCATGTACAAGTGCATATATTAAATCAAGGTTCTTAAGCAGCGCCGAGCCTTCTCCATTCTTGACTATCTTTGGCACGGGACAGCCCATGTTGATGTCTAAGATCGCATTTTCTCTATTTCTTAGTCCCTTGGCCGTATATGCCATGACATCCGGATCGCTCCCAAAGATCTGAAATACGATCGGTCTTTCTTCTTCATATGTAAACAATAAGCGTTCTGTATTTTTATCTTTATAGAAAAACCCTTTTCCGCTGACCATTTCCGAATATGACAAAGCCGCCCCCTGCTCTTTGCATATACGCCTAAACGGCGCATCTGTAATTCCCGCCAGAGGTGCCAATATAAATGGGTTTTCTAATGTTACAGTTCCTATCTTAAGCATTATTTAAAACCAAAGCCCTGCTGTTGGCAGGGCTCGCCTTATCTTAATCTTATTTGTTTCTGAATCTTATTTGCTTCTGAATCTTACTTATTTCTCAATCTTAATTATTTCTTCACACTGCCTTTTCGCAATGCAATTCTTCACATATATCATCTCAAGACCTTCCAATGTCAACAGCTTGTCCACATGATCGATGCAATCTACTCCGTTAGCTACCATCGTTGCCAAGCCGCCTGTCGCAATCACTTGAATTGGATTGTCTGTATGTGTATACTCTCGAAGCTCTACTTTCATCTTTTTCACGATATAGTCAACAAGACCCATATGCCCGTAAACAAGTCCCGACTGCATGCTTTGTATCGTATTCCGGCAGATGACATGTCCTGGTTCTTCCAGCTCAACTTTCGGCAGTTTTGATGTCTTTTCAAAGAGTGCCTCTGAAGCAATTTTAAGCCCCGGTGCAATGGTTCCTCCCAGATACTCTGCCTTTTCCGTTATTGCACAAAATGTTGTCGCTGTTCCAAAATCAATTAAAATCAGTGGGCCGCCATATTTTGCATATGCAGCTACAGCATTTACAATTCGGTCTGCACCTACTTGTTTTGGATTATCGTACTTAATTAAAATCCCGGTTTTAACGCCCGGACCGATAACAATGGCTCGTTTATTAAAATATTTCATAGATAGATGCTGCAACGTAAATAACACTGATGGCACTACCGTTGCAATAATCACATCCTTTACGTCCTTTGTGTCAAGTCCCTCGTAATTGAATAATTGATTGATAATCATTCCGTATTCATCGGCACTCTTACCGTTGTCTGTCTCCAGTCGCCAGTTTTGAATCAGCTGACCATTCTTAAATACACCTAAGACAATATTGGTATTTCCTACGTCAAATGCTAGTAGCATGGCTTGTCTCCTTTGCTCTGCGATTTTATATGTTTGAATTATTAGTTGCAACTCGTCCTTAAAATGAGGAAAAGCCTAGTTTAGTATAAGGCATACGCAAACAAAAAACAAGTCTAAAGTCACACCTTAAACTTGCTTTTTTTGTGTTTTTATGTAAATTTACTACTATTTAAAGAGTCCCATTATTTCTGCCGCTTCAGTCGGCGTTGCAATTTCTCGTCCAATTGCTTTTGCAATATCTACGCACCGCTGCACTAACATCGCATTTGTTACCTTTCTTCCCTTTGGAAACTCGATTACATCTTCCAAGCCTGTTCTTACATTGCCCCCCATGGCAATTGCCATCGGGATCAAGTCAAATTGTGCACTTCCGATAGCACAAATGGTCCAAGTTGCATCTTTCGGCAGTTGATTAACCATATAGATCAAATTTTCTACTGTGCCTTCAATTGAGCCTGGTACATTCATAACTAAGTTGAAGTGCATCGGCGTTTTTAAAACACCTTTCTTGCCCAGTCTCTTTGCATTTGAAATCATCGCTAAGTCAAAACATTCAATTTCCGGTTTTAAAGCGTTATCATGCATCTTTTCTGCCAACGCTGTAATCAATTGTGGCGCATTTGCATTGACAGTGCCGGCGAAATTAGAAGAACCCGTTGCTAAGCTTGCCATTTGTGCTTGCGGCAAATCCAGCATCTGACCTCTCCACTCAATTGTATTTTCTCCACCTCTTGCCCCTGTTGAAAGCTGTCTGATAATGTCTACCTTTTCTTCATCCAGTTTATTTAAAACTACCTCATAAAGATCTCTTCTGCTTGTAGGTTTACCATTTTCATCTCTTACATGGATATGTGCAACAGACGCTCCCAACTTTGCACACGCCTTAATATCTGCAACAATTTCTTCTGACGTTATCGGTGTAAACGGATTCATTTCTTTTGTTGGAACATTGCCTGTATGTGCAACCGTAATAATCAACTTTTCCATTTTATTTTACACTCCTTTATTCCATTACAAAACTTGCTCACACGTCTTTTGAATTGCACGTTCAAGCCCATCATACAGTTCATCTACTTGTGCTTTGGTAATGATAATCGGAGGCGCCAGCAAGATATGATCCCCTTTTACCCCATCTACTGATCCACTTCCCGGGTACGGAACAATCCCCACCTCCAAGCAGTTCTCTGTAATCATGGAATTGATCTTATAATTTGTATCAAATGCTTCTTTGGTATCTTGATTTTTTACAAATTCCACCCCAATCATCAACCCCTTACCTCGAATATCTCCTACAATTGGATATTTATAAAGCTCCTGCAGTTTATCAAGCAAATAGGCGCCTTGCACTTCCGCATTTTGGACAACATTTTCTCTTTCCATAATAGAGATCACTTTATATGAGATTCCCGCTGACACAGGGTTTCCGCCGTAAGTATGCCCATGATGAAAACTACCCGAACCCTTTAACATAATCTCATTGAAGATCTTATCACTGGCAATCGTGCCCCCCATCGGTGTATATCCGCAGCTCATCCCCTTGGCACACGCAATCAGATCCGGTGTTACATCACCATAATGTTCGATCGCCATTTTTTTCCCAGTTCTTCCAAATCCAGCCATAACCTCATCATCAATCCAAAGGACATCATATCGGTCACAGATTTCTCTAATCATCTTAAAATAAATCGGCGTTGGATGTGCGCCGGGTACCGCAGACCCAACAACAGGTTCACTGATAAACGCTAAAATATTTTCTGCTCCATGCCTTAAAATTTCGTTTTCCAAAGCTTTTGCTGATTTTATGCTCGTTTCCTCTAATGTCTCGCAGTTCCAAGGGTTTCGATAATGATAAAATTGCGGAATCTTCGGAAATGGAAGCAGCAATGGATCATAAATCTTCTTTCTGCCCGTAATACCTGACATCGAGAGTGCCCCCAACGTATTCCCATGATAGGAATTCCATTTTGAAATCACTTTATGCTTTGATGTGCTGCCATCTCGCTCCACAAAATATTGCCGCGCCATTTTTACTGCAGTTTCGGTCGCCTCCGAGCCGCCTGATACAAAGTACACATGGTTTAGCCCTGCCGGCGCCCAATTGCACACTTTCTCTGCTGCTTTTTCAATCGCCTCAACAGTCCACCTTGAAAGGTGCGTAAAAGAGACCATCTCCATCAATTCCTTTGTATATTCAGCCACTTCCTTATTTCCATGCCCTATATTGGCTACCGCCGAACCGGCACAGGCGTCTAGATATTTTTTACCTTCACTGTCATATAAATAAATACCTTCCCCTTTTATAATCTTTGGATATCTCCAATTTTGATTTCTATAAAAAACATGATTTTCCGGTGCTTTCTTTCCGTTCATCTATTGTCACTCCTTTTTTATCCTATCAAGAAATAAATCCAGCAGCAATAGATACGTATCTTCTACTGCTACTGGACTTTACCTGCTTAAATCGGGCAGACTTATCACCCGCTTGCAAATAAAACAGCCTTTGTCTACATCTATTTTGAGACTTTGTTTTCTTTTTTCCAAATACTATATTTCTCGTAAACTAATTTCAATGCAACACAAATTGCCTTCTGTGACGTCCCAAAGTAACGCATTTTTATTGTTTCGAGCAAGGAATCTACACCATCCTCGCTGAGATTATATCCTACCATGATCTGCTTCAGGAAATCGACCGATTCATCCGTCAGTAGTGTAATTGATGCATCTTCCACAACCTCTAATTCTGGATTGATTACAAGACCAATGTCCACAGCCTTATACATTCCTCCCGATGGCATATCTGTCGGTAATTTTGCGAATGCACTAAGATAAATACTTTCTTTACTATACTTCGTCATATGTATCCCTCCTTGATCACGACAAATTACCTCCGTCCCATCGACTTGCCGTTATGGCTATTATATCACAGTCATCCTGTACATCTCTAGAAACAATTTGCTGCTGTCATCGCTTACTGTCCACACTAATTATACACTTACTTTATATTTTACCACCCTGCAGGCAGGATACCAAAAGCGCCTAAAATCGCATAGATAATTGTCCCGCCATACATGATAATGATAATTCCTTGTATTGGCCAGCTTGCTAACTTACCGCAATTCCACTCCGGTTCGATATCGCCTGTTTTTCGTGCCCTTCTTACCATGATAATTGGTAGGATTGCCATGATTGCAGCTGCGAAAGTACCCGAGAAATAGATTGCATCTACAAATCCAACCATTCCGCTTAAGGTCAAGAATAAAGGTATTCCAATAATTATAATCATGATTGGTAATCTTGTTTTGACCGCCTCATCTGATTTGAAATTGAAAAAGTCGACAATATTGGATATAAGTGTCTGTGTAATTGGGCAAAACGAGGTAAACATAGCAATTAATGCAAATATATTTGCTACAAAGAATGCCCAAAGCCCAATCGCCTCACCCCAAGCGATGGTCGCAACCTGTGTGATTTCGTTTGCAGGGTTTACGACAAAGCAGCCCAAAGGCACTAAAATCAAAAGTGCCGCCACGATAATTTGACCGATTAAAAGGGATGGCGCTAATTTCTTTGGATCGTGAGACAACCCTCTTGCAAGGTCCGGAACTAAGTATTGCCCAATATAGCTAAAAGCGGCTACATTGAAAATCGGCACAGCATATTTCCAGTTAGAAACAACCAGTCTGCTGACTTCAGCATCCTTGCTTGCAAGGGATGCCACTGTTAGAATAATGACCATAATTGCCATCAAGATACTCATATATTTGCCCGCTACACCAACTGCTTTGAGACCAAACCAAGTAACAATTGCTGCTGGAATTAAAAATATAAACGTGCCCATCCAATTTGGTATTCCAAGCATTTGATTAATTATATTTCCGCTTCCATTGAAATACGCAATTAAACAGCTTATTGAATTAATGACTACCGCAAGGAAGATTAGGAATCTCCCTGTGGTTCCAACGTATCTTTCTGCAAGTCCCGGCAACTGCACCAACTTCTTTGTCCTAAGTGCACTCTCTGCAACATAATACATTGAGCACAAAGTCAAAATTCCCGAAACAATAAGCCAAAATGTAATGACTGGAAAACCTGCTAATCTTGCGGAATATGCAGTTCCAAGACAACCCGAACCAATTCCGCAGCCTACAATTGTAAAAATAACTTCCATTGGGGTTAGTTTGTGAACTTTGAGGGCGCCTTCTTCATATACGGATCCTGTATTTGTATTGGCGATTCCGCTTCCATCCATAATATCCTCCTTTTTAAACCATATGGTTTGATTTCTTAATTTTATTTGATTACTTTCGCTATAATTAGTATTTATGAACTGCATCCATTGAAAAAGTATCTTCCTTAAAATCATTTAGGTATGGAATTCTGCTTCTTGTAGCAACAACTTCATTTAAATCTGCAGTGTAGTAAAGAATTTCCTCTTCAGTCTCTGATGCCTTTGCTCTTACTACGCCATCTGGTCCAACAATTTGCGATTTGCCGCATGCACCGTCACCGACTGGATTGCTACCTGCCATAAACATTAAATTAAACAATGCATTGCCCGCTAAGTCCACATCCCATCTTCTTTCAGCCGGAATGCTCCATACCGCTGGTACAAATACAATTTCTGCACCCTTGAGTGCCATAATTCTAGCTGGTTCAGGAAATTCAACATCATAACAGATCATGATTCCGATTTGCCCCAGTGGCGTATCATACACGGGGAATTGATTTCCTTCTCTGAATTTTAATTTTTCTTCTCCCCAGGCATAAACCTTACGCATATTACCTAAAACGCTACCCTTGTCATCAATAAAGATTGCTGCATTATACATGCGCCCAGGAATGTCAACCGATTCAGCATACCCCGCAATAATATAGATTCCCTTTTCTTTAGCCACTTTACACAATGTTTGCACAAAAGGACCATCCACCGGCTCTGCGGTTTTCTGCATTTCTTCTGAAGGTAAATGATAGCCATTATAAAATAATTCTGGCAGGCATGCAATCTGAGCGCCGTTATTGGCGGCCTCTTTAATAAATTCAATTCCCCTTTCTAAATTTACAGCTGTATTCCCTTGCTCCGATTTCATCTGTACAATCGCAATTTTTAATTCTTTATTTCTCGACATAATCCTTTCTCCCTTCTTTTCCAAATAAAAAATCCAACACATATGAGCACAGATCGTGCCTATAGGTGTTGGATTTTATCTGCTTCCACAATATGGTAATGACCATCTGTCGCAAATAAAGCAACTTTTATTTGCTTTGTTTGAGTAGATTTTAACATATTAAATAAAAAAGTCAAGCGCTATTTTAGTTTTAAAATAGATGCGCTTTTTTTATTTTAAAAGCAGATGCGCTTTTCTGACTAAAAACAGGTGCATTTAAACTGAACTTTTAAATGCACCTGTGACCATTATCTCATATTACTATTTTAATGTAACGAGTATATCTCCTGCATTTACAGATGCGCCTTTAATAACCGGTACTGTATCAACTGTACCGGCTGCCGGTGCCATAATCTCGTTTTCCATTTTCATCGCTTCCAAAATTACAAGAATATCGCCGGCTTTAACTGCTTGACCTGGTGCAACTTTAACATCAAGAATCGTTCCAGGCATCGGCGATTCTACCGATTGTGCTCCTGCTGATGGTGTAGGTGTTACTGCCGCTGCCAATGCTTCTGCTCTTGGTGCAGGCGCTGCTGTTCTTGGTTCGGCAACTGGTGCTGCAGGCACCGCTACAGGTGCAGGTGCTGCTGCCGCTGCAGGTGCTGCTGATGTACCTGCACTCATGTCTTCTACTTCTACGGCGTACGCAGTGCCGTTTACTGTAATGTTATATTTTTTCATTTCATTTCTCCTCTTAAATTCTTCTACTTTCTAGGCACTCCATATGACCGGCATTGCTCCACGAAGTCGTCCCACCGTTCACTCTGCTAATTCGCCTTACCACAAAATTGCTGCTTACACCATCTCCCTCATAGGTCGCAATGGCTGCTGAGATGACTGCAATCAGTTCAGCATTGCCGGACTGCGGTATCGCTGTTTCAGACCCCGCCGCCATCGCTGTTGTGGTTGGCACGGATGACGCCATCGTCGCCGATGCTGCCGGTGACGCTACTGCTGTTTTTTTTTCAGTCGTTCCCAAAGCCCTAGAAAATAGTGCAATAATGCACCAAAGCAAGGTCAATACACAAAATGTAATGCCCATGCCCATCAATGTCGTGACACCGGCGCCTACCGCCCTCTCACCCATCGATAAACTTTCAAACGTTTCAGGGTTTGAGAATAGTTCCATTAATGAAGCTTCCATCTATTTCACCTCCTAGATTATAGCGGAATATTTCCGTGTTTCTTATCCGGCAATGACTCCCTCTTGGAGGCCAGCATATCAAACGCACTGATAATTCTTGGTCTTGCTGTTGCCGGTTCAATGATATCATCTACATAACCCAATTCAGCTGCTCTGTATGGGTTGTTGAATTTTTCTTCATACTCAGCGATTTTCTCTTCCCGCTTTGCAATTGGATCGTCGGCTTCCTTGATATCGTTTTTGAATACAATATTGGCTGCACCTGCTGCACCCATTACTGCAATCTGTGCACTTGGCCATGCCATGACAATGTCAGCACCTAATTCTTTATCACACATGCCTATATATGCTCCGCCATATGCTTTTCTTAAAATCATTGTAACCTTTGGTACTGTTGCCTCGCAGTATGCGTAAAGCATCTTTGCACCATGCCTGATAATGCCCCCGAATTCTTGGTCAGTCCCCGGTAAAAATCCAGGTACATCTACAAGTGTAAGTAATGGAATATTGAAAGCATCACACCTTCTTATAAATCTTGCTGCCTTATCGGAAGCATTTATGTCAAGACATCCCGCGCCAAACTTCGGCTGGTTTGCGATCACACCTACTGTCTGCCCGTCCATTCTTATAAAACAGGTAATCATGTTTTTTGCATAAAACGGCATTACATCATATAGCACGCCCTCGTCTGCAATTTGTTTGATTATTTCATACATGTCATACGCTTTATTTGGATTTTCAGGGATAATCTCATTAAATTCAGGGATTAATCTGTTCGGATCATCACTCGTTAATTTTTGTGGAGCTGTTTCCAGATTATTTGACGGCATATAAGAAAGAAGATCTCTTACTTGCATCAATGTTTCTGTATCATCTTTTCCAAAGAAATGAGCATTGCCGCTGATGGAATTATGTGTCATGGCGCCACCAAGTTTCTCGGCAGAAACATCTTCACCTGTAACTGTCTTGATT
>Ga0153947_1001532_pt1 | contig 10741 bp, 10 predicted proteins | sample TSNJ031MetaG_FD_104697 | JGI IMG/M metagenome (GOLD analysis project Ga0153947, IMG submission 104697) | Attine ant fungus gardens microbial communities from New Jersey, USA - TSNJ031 MetaG | ecosystem: Host-associated > Fungi > Mycelium > Unclassified | place: USA: New Jersey, Wharton State...
AAGCATCGCAGCGTGGAAGTTGATCTCTAATCGAATTATGAGCCGGCAAGAAGCCTTTTTCAAGCTTCCAAAGAAAAGGTGTTGCATATGGACAGGAAATATAAGCAAAATAAAAATCATTCGACATGATACGATGGGGGAGCTGCTGCAATCCCGTGGGTGGGCGTTTTTCGAAATCGACCTGGAAATGCTCCAGAAAGGAATTGGGAAATAGCTTTTTCAAACGCTCTTTGCCACGGCTGGTCAAGGTGAAATATTTGGTACCGTTTAACGTTTGAATGGTTCTGCCTCGTATATATCCGTTCTTTTCTAAACGCTTTAGTGAAAGCCTTCCGCCGGCTTCCGTAGTACCATGAATACCGGTCATCATCAGCTGATGGTAGGTGATAGTGTTGGTCTGTAAAATAAAAAACAGATCAACGTCTGTTTTCTGTAGATTTAAAAGCTTTGCTTTTTCAATTAAATTGGTTTCATAAGCAGTTGGTTTTGTATACAAATTAAAAACTCCTTTCATTTTTGGTAAAAAAAAACCGCCAAAGGCGGTACTAACATCAAAAGAAAACCCATCACTAGGAATTTACTCTACCAAAACACCAAAAGGAGTTCGCTTAAAAAACTATAATATGATTATAGCAAAATTTAATTGCTTTAACAAGGCAAACATACTAAAACGACGGCGTAAATTTACTGCAGCCTTTAAATATGATTAATGCTTATTAAGTGATATTAGATTAAATAAGATATTATGTAGTCGGTAACGGCTTTTCTATAATTTCCGGAGGAACGATAAAATCTGGCGCGGGCACGATAGTATTCCCTTTCTTTTCTGTCAAGCTGAATTGCTTTGTCATAATCGCAAAGAGCCTTGTCATGTTCCTTCATATCCTCAAATAAAACACCGCGATTGTAATAAGCGCCCGCAAGCTCGTTGTTAAGTTCGATTGCTTTGTTATAATCGACAAGAGCTTTTTCAAGCTCCCGCTCATTATGATACACAATACCCCTGCAGAGATAAGCATCCGCAAATTCATTGTTAAGCTCGATTGCTTTGTTATAATCAATAAGAGCTTTTTCAAGCTTTCGCTCATTATGATACACAATACCCCTAACGTAATAAGCATCCGCAAATTCATTGTCAAGCTCGATTGCTTTGTTAAAATCGGCAATGGCTTTTTCAACTACTCCCATTTGGCCGAGTACATTACCCCTAAGGTAATAGACTTTCGGTTCTCTGTAGCCCAGTTCAATTGCTTTATTGTAGTCGTACAGCGCAATTCTAAATCCATTCTGAGTATTTAAATAGAAATTTGCTCTGCCTACATAGCCTTGGGCAAATCCTTCATCTAACTTAATCGCTTTTTCGTAATCTCTCGACGCTTTATTATGTTTTCCAAAATAATAATAAATACCCGCCCTGCCGTAATAAGCTCTGGCGAAGGCTGGATTTAACTCTATCACTTTGTTGTAACAATCGAGTGCATTGTTGTAGTCTTTTAATTGGGTGAATATATTACCCAACGCATGATAAGCGTGATAACAGTATTTATCTAAAGAAAGCGCTTTATCGCAAGCCTCTTTTGCTTCAGTGGACATATATAATACCGACAACACCCATGCCTTTAGTCCATAGTTATCAGCATTTTCGGGTTCGATATTAATTGCTTCGTCAAATTCACTTAATGCTTTGTTATATTCATATTCTAGAAGATAAGCCTCGCCACGCTGACGATGGAGCTGTGCATTTTTAATTGTCAATTATAATCCACTCCCCTCGTTTGTTTGGTATAAAATAATGTTTTCTGCTAAATCCTCTATGGTCATATCCCTTGCAGCAAGTAGCATTTTAACTTTAGTTGACATTCCCATATAAAACGCACCTCCATTTCTTTTATTATAACTGATTTTATTGTTACAATCAACAGGGATAAGGAACACAATATCAGCAAAATAAATGGTCTCTTATAGATTTTCTTGCAATTGATTCATACATAAATAGGTGGTCGGCGTTAAAATCCGGACAGTCCATTTAGTGCTGATATTTTAAAAAGTACACAACAGAAAAAATAATGGGGCTGTCCTGAAAACGTAATTCTCGGATCACGTGTCAAGAAGCCAGATGCCTTCAAAGTCGCTTTGTAATCAGCATCCGCCTGAAGCGATGCCCTTGCAATACCATGTCTGATAGCGCCTGCCTGTCCTGTAGTTCCACCGCCATGCACGTTAACCTAAATCCAGCGGTGGGAGCGTGCCCTCCGCTGTCACGGTCGTTTATTGCTTTCCTCTACTCCCACATTTCTTTCCCCAACTTTGGTCTTTTTCCCTTCTTCGGTTTTCCTTTTCTTCGGTTTCCGGGTGGGGTATTGGGGCGAGACCCGCAGGGAGTGAAAAACGCCAAGACTAAAGTCTTAGCGTTCTTGGGTCTAGTTGATATCTTTAACGCGTTCACTAGGGTCGTAATAACGATGTCTGGCTCCATTTCGGTCAGTGTAGTGATCTCCAAGACGAATCCAATTACCATTCGCATCGTAGAATGATTCCCCATGCTTGCGAGTAGTCCCACGAGAATCTTTAAAGGTATAGGTATTTGGCTCATCCCTTGTAAAATAACCGTCACTGCTACTAGAAGAATTATCCCTACTATCATTATTAATACCAACTCCTAAACAAGCAAGTAAAAAGCCAAAAAATGCATTAAGGAAACCAGTACAAGCTAAAATAGCTAGCGCTATTTATGCAACTAATGCGACAATAAAGTTGTCAGGATCGCCCTCAGCCAAGAACGGAACTATAAATATACCAACAACTATTACAATTAATAACTTTTTAATGGATTTCATTTTTACGTCCTCCTGCTGAATACAATGGTTAATAAGTTGCAGGTCAATCCTCCTTTCAATTTAAAAGTATCTATAATAAAAAGCACTTAGATCCAGCGGAAAGAGCGTGCCCTCCCTCCACTGTCACGGTTCTATGTCTAAATTATTATATAGGTGGGTCTAGTTCTTTACTATAAAGGATTAGCTGTGTAATCCAAGAGAATCTAACAAATACATTTTTTAATAATTATTATCCAGCGAAGAATGCTTCTTTAAACCAACCAGTGAGAGTATAGGAATCTGCATCCTTATACCATCCCTTTTTACCCTTCGAATTTTTAACTTGAAGATATCTTTTTCCATTTTTAGTTTTAAAATTTAATATTTTTACTTTATTTCCGACTTTTATTGTAAATGCTTTTTTGTTCCCTCCTGCTTTAGTATACGTAACAATGGATCTTCTGGCAGTCCAACTATTACTCCTATAGGGGGTCACCTTATATGTAGATCCTTTTCGCTTAGCCTTTGAACCGGATATATTATAAGTAATGTTTACATAGATAATACCTGTTGACCAAGTGGTTTCCATCCATTTTACTGTTAATTTATTCTTTCCAACACTTTTAATTTCACCTCTTGACCATCTTGATAAAGGTGAATATTTATTCGAATCATTTGCCCTTGAAAGTTTTACCAAGTCACCTATTAACTTTAATTTACCATTTTTATATTCATATATTCTCATGAAATCATTATAATCACTATTCGAGTAATCTCTTATGTAAAATAATGTTCGCGTTGAAGAAATCTTACATAAGGTCACATTCCAACTATAAGCGTTCTTCTTTAAGGTTAATTTTTTTTGACCATCAATATAAATATTTAGGGCAACGAATTCATCATAAAAATGAGGCGTATAGGTATATTTAATCTTATTTGTCTTTTTCCCATTTAGTTTATAATTATAAGTTTTATCTTCTGTCAATTTCTTCATTCTTGAAGCAGCCTCGGTCTTTATCCCTGGAAATAAAGTAATGCATAAACAACATAATAATATAGCAAAAAAACTTTTTAAGTATAAATTTCTCTTTCTTTCCATACTTAGCAATCTCCTTTCATTTACCATATTTTATTAGGTATTTGCGAAACTCTTCATCCCGCATAATATAAACATTTTTTCTTACGTGAAAAATAAAGTTATCCACATTTTAACAGAAATTCGTTTCGCAATTTCCTATTGGTAAAAGAAACCGCCATGGCGGTATTAACATCAAAAGAAAACCTTTCTCTAGGAATTTACTCTACCAAAACACCAAAAGGAGCTCGACATAAAAAACTGTAATATGATTATAGCAAAATTCAATTGCTTTAACAAGGAGATTCATTTATAATGATTTAGGATTTTTTAATGAATCTTTTTAAAAAAGATACTTTTATCTTTCAGTAATGCCTTTCAGTAATGATAAAAATATTTTTTTCAAATAAATAAATTATTTACTAAATGGAAAAAATATGTTACAGTAAATATGGGTGATTCGAAAATGATTAATGATTATATAATGGATACCAATATACATGTTTGGCGCGCCATGAGACGTATGACTCAACAAGAGCTTGCGGACAGAGTTGGGGTTTCAAGACAGACCATCATGCAATTAGAAAAAAACAAATACAACCCTTCACTAAAGCTTGCATATACAATTGCTCAAGTGCTTGATGCAAAGCTTGAGGAGTTGTTTGTTTTTAAAGTAAAAAAAGAGGTGTAGTAGATGAGGGAATTATTATCTAACGTTTTGGGGAATAGACCGCTTTTTAATATTAATTTCATTATAGGAATTATTTTGACAATTCTATTTATTATCTTTTATTTTGGAAAAAAAGGGAAGGATGAAAGGGGAAGAGGTATTTTTTCAACTGCCTGCTTTATCAGTATGATGGCCTTGTTGATTCTGCTCTACATATATGCCGCTTTGGCAAATGAAATAATTATGAATGCCTTTACCTATACCCATGCTTTGCAGATACTGTATAACGTGGTGTTATTTATACATACTATTACCATGGTTATATTACGTAAATTAAGATGAAAAATAGAATGAACTCTTCCGAACGAAGACTGCGAGAAGGTTGTTATTTGAGTTTTTATTTGCAATTATGTTGCTGTAGAAATATAAATAAAAAAGGACTATTGCTTATTTAAAATGATGCAATAGTCCTTTTATGTAACTAATAACAGCCAGTAATGTAGCTTATGATGCTTACTGAATTGATTACATTACTATTATTCCTGAGATTTTCTATAGAGTCATCAGATAAATCATCAAAGGATTCCCCTACTATTTCGGACATTTTCTCACTACGTCTTTTAAGGTCAATTGATTTTAAACTTATAGGAATCATTCAACGCCCCCCCTTCCTTAATTTCTTGTTTGAAAAAGAAATATTTTTATAAGAACATTATATATCAAATGCATAATAAAGAAAAGTATTTTTTTGAAAAAGAAAGAAAAATATTTCATTCGAGTCATTCAAAAAACAAAATACTAGGTATGTAATCTGGTGAAGCACACCGCAAAATTTGATAACCTATACCCGAGAGACCTGTAAACATGCCAATCGGCACTATTTTTGAGCCGGTAATCAGATGAATGGGGGATTGTATTAAGTGGTCCATATTTTGTGAATAACTAGAATGATCAATAAGTCCTTCCAAGAATAGATGTATAATGTTTTCACAATCGCCATACATCCCATGACAAATGCAGCTGTTGTACGTTTTTTTGCTTCCAAGGTTATGGTTATTGCTCTCCGGAAATTTAATCAATTTCTTTAACTCGGGATTTGCTTTTGAGATTCCGAGTGCCCCATGGCACCAAGATGTGCTTATCTTTTGAAGCTTGCCATCCGACTCGTGACAAAAATATTCTTTCAATTTCTTTGTCTTTTCCGTGATGCCTTTGCTACGCAGCAGCTTGTTAGCCCTTGTTAGTGAATACAAGATACCGGAATAACCATGCGCAAACCCAATATAGTCCATGCGGTCTATTCTGACGTTGTTGGATAACCGTTCTATAAGGCGTAAAGAATCCGGCATGGCGGTTGTTTCATAAAGAAAACATAAAATCGCAATGAGGCTTGATGCTCCGTGGAGCCATTCGGTTCCCTCGCCCAATTTCTTTCCATCTAATTTTTTAAGAATATTTTTAATATAATTCAAAAATTTTTCCGATTTGGTCAAATGGTATGCCAATATGGAGACGGTAAGTTGGCAGCCATCGTCATAAAAGGCAGTTGAAAGTACATCGGTTGACATGTCTTTTGAAAAAACCTCATACTCCATTGATTCTAATGCATCCTGATATGTTTTTTTTGGAACGAAGTAGTTCAAATAATAGAAAAACAGGAATAGGCCCGCAGTTCCATCATATAGATTGGATGAGGGATATTCCAGACTTACGTTTTTATCTTCATCTTCCTGTAACTGTGACCACATGAAGAGATTTTGCTGTTCGTGGAACGATATGTTTTGAAGGATCAAGTCTCCAATATCTGCAGCCTTGGCAATAAGAGGGTCCGATATGTTCCGGTTCTTTTTTGGAATCGTGATGGTCTTTAAATCCACTGACAAATCCCCCAGGCTTTCCTTTAACAGCAACAGTGAGTCGTTTATTGATTCCGTGGAGATGTTATGTATATGCTTAATCGAAAAGGAAAGAGCGGTATCCTTATAAAAGTTTTCTTTCATCGTCATGGAATCGCTTAAATCATATGAAGAGCAATTGGTTGTAAAAAGAGGGACATCATTATCAAGCAGGCTTTCGATCTCCATTTGCACGAAGGATCTGTCATCAAATGGACCAAACCAGAGGTTTTCAAATATTTTCTCCCTTTCTATATAATCGGTCATGCAAGTTGGATGGGCTGAGAAAGAGATAAAGTCCTGGTAATCTTGGGTATCCCTTAAAAGGACGCGAAAATTGCATTGTGAAAAACAATCCTTAAAATGCTTGATAAAGGCATTCTTATAATTTAATAATGTTTGATTCATCTTAACAAAGGCATTGGTAATATAAGGTTTATAATCATGAAAATCCATCTCGTTTCCAAGAAGAAGGGGAAGGTTTTTAGCGCCTTCCAAATATCCATCAACCAATTGGTATCTTATGTCACTTGTTTTTTCGTTTGTCAGTTTTCGAACCTTGGATTCCAGTTTTTGTTTTGAACCAGTCAATGCGCTTATTTCAAGCCGTTGTTTCCAATAATTCTTTAAAGGAAGCAGTCCGGATTTTATGACGGAAGATTTTTCTATGATTTTTTTCTTTATTATTTCAGTGTTATAAAGCCTTTTGTCTTCCTGCGTTAATAATGTTTCGATATCTATCAGGACGGGAAATTTTCCATGTGCAATTAAATTTTCCATATGAAGATCGGTTGAGTTCAACCAATATATAATGGCTAACAAATATCCATAGTTTGTATAATAGTCTTTTATATCGTGTTCGGTTTGGCAGCTTTCCTGTGTGACGAATTCCACAAAAGTATAGTTTGGAGAATGAACGTGCCTTGGCTTATAAAACTGAAAGCTTGGATCAAGCGTTTCGATCCAAGATAACAACCGGTTAAAACCGGTGCCAATTTGATTGTCCCTGTATTTGAAAACCAGATTGGTGTCATTTATTTTTAAAAGAATGGTGGATTTTCCCTGGCGGTGGCTGTCGCCTTTTCCCATCTTGTATTCCGTGATATGGAATGGCTGCGTTATGCCAAACACGTCTGTAATTTTGTCGGCAGACTCATTTAATGCGTCAAGGAAGAGGGAAAAGTTTTCCACCGCAAACTTGATGCGCGTGGCCAATAGTTTTGCCAAGGTTGGGTATTCCAGAAAAAACTGTTGTGTTTTGTATGCGTTGTCAAAACGTAATTGAAGATAAACTGAAAACTCCTTTTCGGAAGTCGGTTCCGAGATTTTTGAACGTTCCTTGATTTCATATACGTCCCAGACGAGTGTTTTACTGGATATTTGCATCAAATCATTCATCACGCCATCCCGTATGTCATCCAGGGCATCGGAGCTGAAACTTACGGAAGGAGACTGTTGAATTAACCGCTCCATCCTCCGCTGAAAATAAGCGTAATGGAAACGCAAAGCCGTATCCAGATTATCTGTGGAATCAACATGAGAATGAAAAAGTTTTTTATGCAGCATAAACCATTCCTGCTTCTTTACAAACTCAAATAATTCTTTTAGATCATCTTCATTGAGTGGGGCGATACCGTTATTAAACTTATATTTATTCAGTTTTCTACTGCTTAACATATTGTCAAAGTCTGTTTCAGAGAGCAATGTCTTTCGCTGTCTCCAATTGTTGTAATGAGTTACATCAGAAGACTCCTTTTTTTTGTGGGAAAGAATTTTGATTCGTTCCTCTATATTTGTGGTGAATCCTAATAGCCATTCGTTTTGCATATATCTCATCCTCTTTTTCAATCAATTGTTGTTTAGTCGGCATATCCAATAATTATCTAATTATTTATTATAATATAACACAAAAATAGTATAACATAAAATATACACATTTGTATTGAACAATTCGATAAAACGTTAAATATAATGCACTGAGGAAATATGGTGACAAAATGTTACATAATGCAACAAAATTATTATAAAATGATATAAATACTTTACAATATAAAAGAAATAATGTATAGTAAAATTATGGTAAAAATATGGATAACCTTAAATCATAGTAGTAAACCATAAACCATAAACCATAGTAAATAGGCAATTGATAAGAAGTTCTATGTACTTTACCGTTCCTTTATCAGTGACTTCTTTAAGATTGTGACAGGTTTGCTTTAAGTGAAGGTGGTAAAAGGGAGGATGATGCGTATGATTGTTAGAAAATAAAAATAATTGAAGATTTCAAGACAGGATTTACATAAAATAATGTTGATTAAAATGGGAAATTTATAATGAAAAAAATTAACAACCGTAGTGATTTTAACTGTTCTTTGCATATTAAGCGTAAACGTATTACCAGTATCGGCCGAAGAAGTAATATCCCCACATGAAAAAGGTATTGAAATCAGCTCAAAATTAGAACCAATCCGTGAGGATGTGATAAAATCAAGAGCTTTGGCCGTAACTTCAAGTTATGTATGGTATGGTTCACAATTGTATGCAGAAAATTTTTTATTAACATTAATGGTGTTGGAAGCAGAAAAAAATGTAGCGGAAGTGTTGGCTTTAGAAGAATATAGCTTCTACAAACCGCATTAACAATGGCATGAACTGAACTGTATAATTACTTAAAATCAACACTCCCAATGAAAAAACATAAGAAAGAGGATATTACAATATGAAAAAAAAGTTATTAACATGGTTGGCTGGCACAGCGTTGGCTTTCTTGGCTTTCGCGCAGATGCCGGGATCAACCGTACATGCAGAGTCCACAACCACAACCTTCAGACCGACAGACGCTACTTATGTTTCCCAATATGGTAATGATTACAATACTAATTTTTACGGACAACCAGTAATGAGGGTTAACTATACCGAAAATTCCGCTGGTTCAATGAATTGGGGACAGCATGGATATTTGAAGTTTGATATTGGCGACATTCCAAGAGAACGTGTTACGTCAGCAAAGCTGCGCCTTTATGTTGAAAGCACCGGAGACATAAGAAACTCCACACGTACCATAGGAATATTTGATACATACGAAAACGATTGGGACGGCCAGAGCATAACATGGGGCAATATGGGACTTGGCGCAAGGACACAACTGGGGTCATTTACGGTATCGGCAAACGGCTACCAAGTGCTTGATCCGGGCTGGCGCGAAATTGACGTAACGGAATATTTAAAGAACGGTATAGACCAGCAGCTTTCATTTATGGCAAAAATGACCTCTACCGCAGGCCATCCTGTTGCGATTACGTCCGGAACTTATAATGGCAATCCCGAGGATTTTAATGGAACTTTACACGGACAAAATCTGCCAGCATTAGTAGTTGAATATAACGAGTCAGGTTCAACGTCTTACGACCGGACTTCACTATATGCTTCGCAGGACACGTATGTCGATCAAAGTAACCCAACAACAAGTTTTTCAAACTGCGGATACTTAAGTGTAAATTACACTGCAAATGAAGGCCGCAGTGATTACTTTGGCAATTATTCGTACTTAGATTTTGACGTTTCCGAAATAGAAAATGAATTAGTTGATTCCGCCAAACTCTGGGTTTATGTGGATGCGAACAGCGATGTACGTAAATCTACAAGAACAATCGGAGTCTTTAAACCGGCCTCGGATTGGACGCCATCTATGACTTGGGCGAACGGGCGTGTTGCGTCAAGCGGTGATGAGATAAATTCATTTACCGTAAGCGGAAATAACTATTATATCGCCGACCCGGGCTGGAGGTGTGTAGATGTTACAGATTATGTAAAAACCCTTGAATCTGACAACGCATCATTTATGCTGAAAACTATCTATGGCAATGCTCATCCTGTGCTTTTAAGGTCAATGGAGCATAACAATACGGCAACGAGACCGCGTTTGGTTTTGGATTATGCGTTGCCTGGAACCGGGCTGATATGGGAACCCCCAAACCCTTGGTTACCTAAAACTGAACTTCCAATTTCAGTTGACCTTACGTCTAAATTTCCTTCCCCTCATCCAAAAGGACAGATGACACAAAATAATGGCATCTCTTGGGCACTGGCATACGCCTTAAGATCAGGCCAGGAAAATATTGCGCGTGAGTGGGGAGTTGACACTGATGCTCATCTTTTCAGTCCCTCTTATGTGTATAATCAACTAAACGATGGCGAAATAAGTAAAAGGGTTTCACTTGATGCTGCAATGCAGCTCATTGTTGATCAAGGGGTATGTTCGCTTGAATCATTCCCTTACGATGCA
>Ga0153947_1001540_pt1 | contig 10697 bp, 11 predicted proteins | sample TSNJ031MetaG_FD_104697 | JGI IMG/M metagenome (GOLD analysis project Ga0153947, IMG submission 104697) | Attine ant fungus gardens microbial communities from New Jersey, USA - TSNJ031 MetaG | ecosystem: Host-associated > Fungi > Mycelium > Unclassified | place: USA: New Jersey, Wharton State...
CCCGTCTGCCAAAGCGTGTCTTTTCCCGCTCACAGTCTACCCTCGCCCTCGCCCTCGCCCCAGCCCAAACCCGACTTCCTCCAGCACTCCCCAAGTCCTCATCCCGGTCCTTTCCGCCCTTCTCTTCCCCCAGTCAGTCTCTGGTTTTTTTCGTTCTTGCACCCCTCATCTCTCCTATACCCCACAGCCTCTTCTCGCTCCTATGCAACAGTATCAAACAGCGCCGTCGGCCACGTGAAAACAGTCATCGGCGCCGTCGTCGACGTCCAGTTTGACTCAAACACCCTCCCCCCAATTCTCAATGCCCTTGAGGTCCAGGATTTTCACGGCGGTCGTCTCGTTCTCGAGGTAGCCTCCCACCTCGGTGAAAACTCCGTCCGCACCATCGCTATGGACGGTACAGAGGGTCTCGTCCGCGGCACAAAGGTCGTCGACACTGGCGCTCCCATCCAGATCCCAGTCGGAAAGCCCACCTTGGGTCGTATCATGAACGTCATCGGTGAACCCATCGACGAGCGAGGTCCCATCAACGGTGTCAAACTCTCTCCCATCCATGCAGACCCTCCCGCTTTTGTCGACCAGTCCACTACCGCAGAGGTCCTCGAAACTGGTATCAAGGTTGTCGACCTCCTTGCACCCTATGCTCGTGGCGGTAAAATCGGTCTCTTTGGTGGTGCCGGCGTCGGCAAGACCGTTTTGATCCAGGAACTCATCAACAATGTCGCAAAGGCCCACGGTGGTTTCTCCATCTTCTGCGGTACGTTCCTCTATCCAGTCTCTCCGTTCTTTCCTTCATTCCTCTTCCTAGGTGTTGGCGAGCGTACTCGCGAGGGTAACGATCTCTACCATGAAATGATCGAGACCGGAGTCATCAACCTCGACGGCGAATCCAAGGTCGCCCTTGTCTTTGGTCAGATGAACGAGCCTCCCGGTGCCCGTGCTCGTGTCGCCCTCACAGGCCTCACCATCGCAGAGTATTTCCGTGACGAAGAAGGCCAGGATGTCTTGCTCTTCATCGACAATATTTTCCGCTTCACTCAGGCTGGTTCAGAGGTCTCTGCCCTCCTTGGTCGTATACCCTCGGCTGTCGGTTACCAACCTACCCTCTCTACTGATATGGGTGGCATGCAAGAACGTATCACCACCACCAAAAAGGGTTCCATCACCTCCGTCCAGGCCGTCTATGTCCCAGCCGATGATTTGACTGACCCAGCTCCTGCCACCACCTTTGCCCACTTGGACGCCACCACCGTCTTGTCTCGTGGTATTGCTGAGCTCGGTATCTACCCTGCTGTTGACCCCCTTGACTCCAAGTCTCGTATGCTCGACCCTCGTATTGCAAGTCTGAATTCTTCTCCTCACTCGGCCTTTGCTCATCCTCTCATCCTAGGTCGGCAAGGAGCATTATGAGGTCGCCACTGCCGTCCAAAAAATCCTCCAGGACTACAAGTCCCTTCAGGATATCATTGCTATTCTTGGTATGGATGAATTATCCGAAGAGGACAAGCTCACTGTGCGTTCTCTCCAAATTCTGCATACTTTATCTCACCGCCTCCATTCCAGGTCGAACGTGCTCGTAAGATCCAGCGTTTCATGTCACAACCCTTCCAGGTTGCCCAGGTCTTCACTGGTTATGAAGGCAAGCTCGTCTCTCTCAAGGACACCGTCCGCTCTTTCAAGGAAATCCTTTCTGGTGCCCATGATTCCATCCCAGAGTCTGCTTTCTACATGGTAGGCATTTTACAGTTTCCCCGTCCATGTTGTTCTCACCCCCTTCTAGTCTGGGACGATTGATGATGTCAAGGCCAAGGCGGAGCAACTCGCAAAAGAGATGGGCAATTAGTTATCTGGCTGAACGGGGGACGTTCTTTTTATTCCATAATGCAGTAGATTCCCGCGTTTGAATAGATACGATTTTTTGCCGAGTCAGGTGAACACTAGTGGAGTAGATGGGTGTGAAAGTGGATTGTGACCACTGACTGTGATGGAGACGCTGGACAAGATTGAAGAGCTCTTTGCCTCGCTCGAGGCACAACTTTTCTCGTCTTTCTCGGCTGTCGGTTTACCCAGCTTCCACGACGTCACTGACCGTCTCTGGATCGACATCTCTCGCTATGGCCCCGGCCTTCCGGCTTTTCCAGAGGTCCACATACCCAGCCTCGGCGACTTTCAAATCCCCCCTCCACCACCACCCCCTCCTGCGTCCCCGGCTTCTCGGTGGCTGGAAAAGTCCTCCAATTGGGTTGGCAAGCACCCATGGAAGACCTTGGGAATTTTCATGTCTCTCGCTGGGCTGGCAGGCTATATTGTCACGCAAGCAAGGCGAAAAGAACTGTATCGCTTGCGTCGCCAACAGCCCAAGTCATCTACCCGTAGACAGGTCGTGGGTGAGGCACAATACGACTTGTTTTTCTTCGCATCCATGCTCATCGGTTATGCGTAGTTGTTCTGGGTGCTGACTCGCCTTTGGGACAGCCTCTTGTTTTAGATTTGGAGAAAAGGGGGTACATTGTTATTGCCACTGTTGCTACGCCCGAGGCTGTTGAATCGCTGGAACGCCAGACGCAAGGATATGTCAAGGTTTTGGTTTTGGATCCTTACGAGGTATGGGAGATGCATTGTTTTTGATCTTTCTGACATACAGTTTACGCTTAAAGCCACTCATGGTTCCAGTTTTTCTGAGGTCTCTGAATGCCACGCTTTCTCGCAAATTCCCAATCAACTCTGCAGGCGATCCGTTCGCGACGCTTGTTTCCCATCCCTACGTCCATTCCATCATCTCTCTCCTCACCCTTCCCACCACCCCAAGTCGTGGTACACCCACTCAAACGCTCGCTCCGCTTGAACAAGTCTCTGTCCCTGAAACGTACTTGCCGTATCTTACAGCGACACATATGACACCGCTCCAAGTGATCCAGGCTTTGTTGCCAGTCTTGCGCACTGGCCCGGCATTTACGCAAGATCACAAGTTGGACAAGACAGTGATCGTGTGTTTACCAGCTCTGGATGTCCGTGTAGGGTTGCCGTTTGCAAGTGTGGGGTCGATGAGCGCTGCAGCCACGGAAAGAGGCGTTGAAGTATTGAGGAGGGAGCTTGAGGTCGCTGCTAAAGGAACGCCAGTGATCTGGAACATCAAGGTCGTCGTTGTCGATGTCGGCCTTTTTGATGTGGGCGCGAGTCCAGTCAAAGAGAGGGAGGAAGAGGGGGAGATGATTCGAAAGGCAATGAGAGGTTGGACGGCATCGGGGCAACTGTGTTATGGAACGGCGTTTACACGTACTTTGAGGGGATTATCACCGGTTCGTCAAGTTTGGGAAATGTTGGTTACCTCGGTCAAAGGTACCGGTGAACCCAGGAAACCAACGGACGTGTCCGTGTTTGTGGACAATGTTGTAGATGTTGTTGATTGTGGGAGAGGGGTGTATAGAGGTTGTGAACTGGGCCTGGGATTGGGTAGGATTAGGAATTGGGTGAGAGGAGAAAGGTTTTCTGTTGGTACTGGTGGTTGGTTTTTCTTTTTCTTTTCCGCTCTCAAGGACCTGATGGATTTGTCCTTTTTTTTTATAGCTCAAACCAGCAGATTTGCTTCGTACTTACCCTGGGCTGTGTTGGATCTCGTCATCGATATCCCTCATTCACTCAGAAACCGACTGTTCAAGACCCAACAACCCCTCAGAGAACCACCACCACCACTTTCCACGCCTGTGACGGTACCTAGTGTAGTTATCAGTCGTTCAAAGACGAGCACGGCATCTGAGCATGACGATGGTTCCTCTGAAGCGGATGTTGAGAGCGTTTCTGGTGATAGTGGGGTTAGCAGTGGTAGTTGGGTCGATTTGAATGCGGGTCAGCCTGGGAGAGGCTAAATGAGACGTTGATGTTGTTGAATGGAGGGCCATTGTTTTCTTTCTCTCTCACTTTCTCTCTCATCTTTGTGTACTTTAAATTCGAATCTTGATCAAAGTCTCTTTTGTGAATGCATGCATGAATGAAACAAGTAGTTGTGCTCGTGTTTATTTTTCTCATTCTCTGATTAACTGACTGACTGGCGGGGATATCAGCCATCATTGTTGATGGATGAACGGTTCAATTCATATTCTCACCCCTGCTTAAAAACCACCCATGGATCCTATATTGAGTAAGGATGAACTATCCGAAAGAGAAAACAAACTACCCAGATAACGAACCGATGCGTTTTTCTTCTTCTTTTTTTTTCCCCCCATCCAATTTAGCTCGATTCAACTTGTGGATTATGCCGTCTCGTAATACGGCTGATGAATTGAAACAAATCATGTCCATCCGCCCCAACAACAACAACAACAACAACAACAACAACAACAAGGACGACGATCACAACAAACTCCTTGACCCCTCTCCGACGAGCTATCCCCTCTTTGAACCTCACATCACATTAGCTTCCATTCACTTGGAAACACCTATCCCTCTGTCGACGATCCGAACCAGTGTCGTCCCACCTCACCAACCTGCATTTCCCGTCGAGTTTGGATCGGTGCACGTGGGTGATCATTATTTTCGGTCGGTGTATATCGCCGTTGTTTTAGATGAGACGTTGAAGGAATTGAGACGGGCTGTACATGAAGCGTTGGGTGTGCGCTCGACTACACCTTGCTATCCGCACATGTCACTGGTGTATATTACAGATGAGGATCAAGAGAGGGGTAGAGAAAGAGAGAGATATTTTGATGAGTTGAGGAGGGAATTAATTTCTTATGATGATGGTGGTAGCGTCGGATTGCGTACGCCGGATTTGAAATCGGGTTGGTTAAAAGGTTCGATGATGACTGAGATATGGATCACCAAATGTGTAGGACCTGTAGAAACCTGGGAAGTGTTGGATAAGATTATATTATCACAAAGTTGATATAGCCGTCGTTCTTGTTTGTTTCCCGGTCCCCTTAAAATTGCAAATGAATATGGCACCCGCAATGAATGGATTGGAATTTTTAGACTCAGGTCAAGTATAGATACATTACCCCAATCATTTAATACCGATTTCAGTCTGGGACCTACCAAGATGGACAACCTTGCAAATCTGATATTTTCACATCAATAGACGCTCGGGTGATTTCGTCCTCTCAAAAGACAACGACGAACCCCTCAAACAAGCCGCCATACGAGAGAATCAGGCTGTGAACCACTTACACATTGTCCATGTTCACTGGCCCTCTACACAAGCCCAAAACCTCATCTCGAACCAATGTCTCTCACGTCAAAAGATACAAATGTCAAATTTATGTTTTAGTACACTTTATGCGCATAGTGAACAGATCCGCACCGAAAGTAAATGGGGTCGTAGACGCCAATTAAGGAATTCGAGCCCGAGTTTGTATCTGCAAGGAAAGGTCATAGTATGACTATCAAAATGTTGTGAAATTCGCCGTGGACCTCGTCGAGGAGAGTAGTATGATTACAGCCGAGTATGGACCTGCTTTCGATTGAAAGAACGTCGGAGAGATACATATCATTCTTATGTACTGTATACGCTCCCCATCTTGTACATCTTCGTATCCACCTCAGGGATATTGTCGTCGTTACCATAGATCGATGCCATCTTATACATCTGGCTTACGGAAGACTCTACGAGTTGAGGAGAATTGGACACACCAGATGCCGAGGTGGCCACTGAAGAAGCAAGTGTAGCCTTGCTAGCGATCCCAGCGGCACGACCATCGGGTATCTTGAAGAACTCCATGACTCCGGCCTTTTCGTTGTCGTAAATATAAAAGCCCTTCCTCTCAAACTGGATTATATCCCCTTTCTGGAGATTAAGAACATTGGCATCGCCAAACGCGGATTCCCTGAACTCGGTCACAGGAGTGACAAAATCAGCTACATTGTCCTCTTCCTCGAGTTTCTTCTTCGTGATGAGATAATCGAAGTCGGTCAATGTGATTGAAGGTAAGGAATGACCGGCGGTAGGTTCAGCAAGCCAGGTGATCTTCTTTTTGGTTTTACGGAAATCTCCATCAAGGTAGAGATCCATGACGATGGAGAGGACTTTTCCAGACGAATCGGAATCGGTTTGTTTCTGACGGACAATAGCGTTTCCCCAATCCATGAGAGTAATCTAAATTTGTCTGTTAGTCTTTTTTCAGCAGATCCGACTCCGCTTTACCTCCTCTTGGTCCTCAAAGGAAGCTGCATCCTCTTGTTCAATGATAATTTTACTAGAATAGACGGTCATCTTTTGGCCAACTTCCGGATTTTTCTTGTGTTTTGGAAGGATCCGTACTTCGGAAGTCGAAGGTCCATTGGTGAGGGTAACGCATACACTTTTGAAATATCAGGGGAAAAGGCTCTACGAGCAACAAGGGAAATGAACTAACCTATTTTCTTTGCAAATAGCCCAGAATCGAGGGGCAATAGGGTCAATAATCTTCTTGTTCAATGTCCAGATAGAATCCCATTCAAGGGAAACAACAGCCTGAGAAGGTCCCTGAGATAACATGAATTGGGTCAAAGCCTCCACAGTCATTCCACGTCGGCGAATTCCTATACCAGCCTTGCATTAGTGCATCGGATGCTGTGGCTCAACACTCACCTCGAACAGTAGGGAAACGGGGGTCATCCCACCCACTCACTAGTCCTTCGTTGACAAACCAGTGAAGCTTGCGCTTAGATAGTAACGTATAAATGAAGTTTAGCCGACTGAAATCCCAAATGTGAACCTTGCGGATGCCCAGTGCTTCAATCATCCAATGATATTGCGGATTACGATCTCGATATTCGTTGGTCCTGAGTGCATGTGTGACACCTTCGATTGAATCGACAATGGGGCAGGCAAAATCGTAGGTGGGATACACCTTCCACTGATCGCTATCTCTCAAAATCAGAAACAATTAAGGACAGCAAAGTCGGAAGAAATATACCCTGTACGGTGATGGGGTAGCGTGTTGACCCTGTATATGACAGGATCGCGGAGGGCCTTGTTGTTATCGTCCACGCTGATCTTGGCCCGGAGACACCACCGTGAGCCTTCTTTGGAGCCCGTTGTCATATCCTCAAATTGCTTGAGATTATCCTCAACGCTGTCATCTCTATGTTTCGAGGGAATACCCTTTCCACGCATCTATAATCCTATCAGGGAATGTATATCAAGTATTATTGATATAACAGACCTGCAATTGTTCAGTGTCATCGGCATAGGCCTTGCCATCTTTGATGAGTTGAATGGCATAGTCGTAGATTGTTTGGAAATAATTGGATGTGTGAGATATGATGTCACCCTTGATATCAAGAAGTTTCAAATCCTCCAGTATGGTTTCCTCAAACTCAGTCTATAAGCAGATGAGAATTTGTTGATATTCCCGTCGAGTTTGAACACAAATACCTTCTCTTTTGATGGGTTGGTATCGTCGAATCGAACAATCAGTTTACCCTTGTACATTTTCGCAAAGTACTGATTCAGAATGGCAGCTTTAGTGTGACCGATATGAAGATAACCACTTGGCTCGGGGGGAAAACGCGTCACAACCTTGCCTTCTGTTGTATCCTGAAGACCAAGAGCAAAGGTAGCGGCAGTCTTATTTGATCGTGCCTTTTGAGCACGAGCATTGACAAGATCGTTGAGAACGGTCTGTGTCGAATTTAATGACTCCAAGTGAGTAATCCAGCGTCCAAGGTGCTGATATGTATTATTCTTGAGAATACCAATGATCTTAACATTGCCTAAATGGGAAAATGATAAGATTCATATAAACAGACAAAGTTGGTTTCCTGACCCCGGATAGCGCCCCATATAGCCCAATCGGATGCAGAAATCTCATGGTCGACAAGGAAGCTATGATATGCAAGATAGTTATCGAGGAGGTTGAGAGCGGTATTAATCTCATGAAGAAGTGTTGCAGTTTTGATTGCTTTTGCGAGAGTGTAGTATGCAGGTGTCTGATTCGATACGTCAGATAAAGGCGAACTGTGCTTTGATAAAAAAGAAACTCACTCGCAAATCACTCTCAATCAGATGAGCAACTCTTCCGATAATCTCTACGATATCGTGTTCATCGTGGTATACACTCCCATCCAGTTCTAGTGTGATGCCAGAGGCTGTCTCGTCAAACACGACGGCAGCCTTGCCTGTGTAGGCGGCAATAGCAATAACAGAAAATGGAAATGGAGAGCATTTGGAAGACAGGGTAAGGGACATCTGGATTGGAAGGATCGAAGAAGTCAAAAGTAAAGTATTGATCAGATGATCTGAGTAGAGTCATGTGCATGTAATTCCCATTTATCTTAACACACTTCTATTAGTAGATCCTGAAGTTTTTGTACAAATGTTGCCAGCGAGTATAGCATAGCGGTGAAAGCACTAACTCACTCACCTAGTTAATGACCGAGGGTACTTAGACTTGGTAAGAGGCGCAAGCGACTATATTGAGACATGTCGAGAGTGTCCTTGTACTACTATCCCATATGGTGGTTTTAGCCACTTTCAACTGCAATGTCGAGTGCAGCACTGATCACAACATTTTATATTAGTTACTCATAGTACTATCTGAATAGCATGCCCTGGGGGTCCTCATTGCATTACACTTCATAGAGCCTTGCACTGGGTTACTTGTTACTTAAGCTTGGGCCTTGTACTCGACCTTGTAAATAAGCTTTGAGCCACTGATTTTTCAGACACTGGGCCAAGGTTCTGGTCATCTTTAATTCAGCAGATTATTACACAGTGTGCATAGACAGTCCCCAGACTTATGAACTATAATAAGATGATCTCAGACGTCACCCGATGTGGTAGACGACTATATATTCACCTATAATAAAATGATCTACAATACAGCGATGAGATAAATTTGTGTATAAGAGAATTATAGCTCACATCAGACGCCACTGACGCAGCAAAATGGATTGCGCGCAGGGGAAGAGACAGAAAGACAGAAAGACTTACATTCCCATGTATATAAATATCCGAAGCATTTGCTCCAGCAAACGGTGTTTCCAAGACAACTCGATGTCACTCCATGACAATGACATAATTCCACGATAGTCACCCGGTGTGGTAGACGACTGAGCGAGAGCCTACGGATATAAACTGATGGAAAGAAAATGAAAGACGACGTCATAGAGCTGATTAAGTTCTGTTCAATACCCAGTGTTGCAGTAGGATGAGCGCGTTCGGGCATAAAAATAATAATGATTAGTAATTCCTTTTTATTTTTCTATCTTTCGCTTACATCGTCATTTCATGACGTCGCAATGTCTCAGGTAGTGGAAGTATCTAAGGTAGAATAATCATGTAAACACCTCCGTCGTTCACCACGCTGGGTAACGTCAGATTCTTGTTTTAGATCCCAGTACTACCAAGGTTCTGATAAGGGATCCACGTGTGATTATGTCATCACAAGCTAAACTAGAAATAGTAAGAGTCATTTACTTATGTAATCCCAGTTATCAGAACCTTGGCAGCATGGACTGCCACCGCACCCCATGTAACAAATTGCTGGTTTTAGATAGGATAATTGGCTGTAACTGTCCATGTAATAAATCACTGAATTAAAGATAATCAGATCTTTGGCCCAGTGCCTGCAAAATTAGTGGCTCAAATCTTACTCCCAAGGTCGAGTACAAGGCCCAAGCTTAAGTAACCCAGTACAAGGCTCTAAGCCAATTTACAAGGTGTAATGCAATGGGGGCCTCCAGGGCATACTATTCAGATAGTACTAGACTAATATAAAATATTGTGCTGCACTTGATGTTACAGTTGGTGTTGATTTTGCAGGTTCTGGGCCAAGGTTCTGATTATCTTTAATTCAGTTATTTATTACACAGTGTGCATGGACAGCCACTGCCAATTATTCTGTCTAAAATCAGCAATTTGTTACACGGGGCGCGGTGGCAGTCCATGCTGCTAAGGTTCTGATAACTGGGATTACATAAGTAAATTAAATGACTCTTACTATTTTTAGTTTAGTTTTGATGACATAATCACACAGGTCCCTCAAAAATGGCAGAAGTAATTACATAAGCTCAGAAAATTCAGTTATCAGACCTCGAACAGACTGTCTACATACACCGCATGATAAAGCTGAATTAAGAAAAAAGACCAGAACTTTGACCCAGTGCCTGCAAATGAGTGACTCGATGTTCACTTCCAAGGACGAGTACAAAGCAAGAGCCTAGTCAAGGACCAAGCTTAAGTAACCCAGTGCAAGGCCCCAAGCCAATATACGAAGTGTAATGCAATGGGGGCCGCCAGGGTATGCTATCCAGATAGTACTATAACTTATATAGAATGTTGTAATCAGTGCTACATTTGACATTGCAGCTGGCGTTGCAGCTGATTTTGCAGGTGCTAGGCCGAGCTTCTGATAACTGAATTTTTGGGATTATGTAATAATTCTTACCAATTCTAGTTTAGCTTGTCCTGACATAATCACACGGACCCGTGGGCCTAGTGGATCCCCTGCACTCATCCAATGCTTATGTAATCATACGGACCCGTGTCTCTAGCAGGACCCCTCCGTACACTAAGTCAATCAATGACATAGCAGACAGTCTTGGAAATATGCTGTCAAATGACTTACAGGCATAGTATCATCTGTTTGTCAAGTATGTCACGTGTCACACCTGTAAATTGAGTTTGCTCGCCCACATTGGGTTCATCCACTAGGTGGATAGGCATGCAAATTATTGTCAGAGTTCATCGAGGGCTAATTGTCAAAATGTGTAACATATGA
>Ga0153947_1001542_pt1 | contig 10687 bp, 13 predicted proteins | sample TSNJ031MetaG_FD_104697 | JGI IMG/M metagenome (GOLD analysis project Ga0153947, IMG submission 104697) | Attine ant fungus gardens microbial communities from New Jersey, USA - TSNJ031 MetaG | ecosystem: Host-associated > Fungi > Mycelium > Unclassified | place: USA: New Jersey, Wharton State...
CCGCGCCGGCTGAAAACGTATTTAAGGGAACTGTGATCAAAGCGGCTGTTTTCTCCGAAAACGGCGAAATGCTATCCGGCGTCTCGGTTCAGTCTTATTTTGTCAGTGAGGATATCTTCACAAGGTACGGCGATCTTCCAATTGTATCGGTTGTCACGGACGCGGATAACTTCTACGACAGCGAAACGGGCATCTACACAAACTACAATCAATCCGGTTCGGATTGGGAGCGCCCTGTGCACTTTGAAATGTTTGAAGCGGACGGCACTCCGGTAATATCCCAGAGCATGGGAGTTCGGATAAACGGCGGGTCCACGCGCTCGCTGGCCCAAAAAGCATTGAGGTTTTACGCGAAGAAGGACTACGACGAGGAAAACCCGGCAATCGAATACGAGCTGTTCGACGGCCTCACAAAATCCTACAGCGACGATATTTTAACTACCTTCAAGAGGATCATCCTGCGATCCAGCGGAAACGACAATTCCGGTTCTCTATTCCGGGATGCCTTGATGCAGTCTCTGGTCAGCGATCTGAATGTGGATACACAAGCATCCAGGCCATGTATCGCGTTCGTAAACGGTGAGTTTTGGGGAATCTACAACATCAGGGAACGCTATGACGACCACTATTTTGCGGGCCACTACGACATCGATCGGGAAAACGTGGCGGTTCTGGAAATATCCCAAGGGAGCAAGACGCCTGAGATAAACGAGGGCGATGAGAGCGACCTCGCGTATTATAACGAAATGATCAATTTCTTCAATAATAACTCCATGACCACTGAGGCTAACTATCAAAAGGCGCAGGAATACGTTGACACCGACAACATCATCGACTATTTTATCACCAATATCTATTCCGGGAACACCGATTGGCCCGCAAACAACAATGTATTCTGGAGGTACAAGACGTCTAACGGCGGGTACGACAGCACGGCAGAGTGGTATATGGACGGACGTTTCCGTTGGGTTATCAAGGATATGGACTGGGGCTTTGGCCTGAGGAGCGACGTAACGGGCAACACTCTGCTTCACGCTTTGAATGAAAGCTCGTCAAACGGCGGGCGTGGCGGAATGGGCTTCACATCAGCCGAGAGCACGCTCATGTTCAGAAAGCTGCTTGAAAACGAAGAATTTAAGGCAAAATTTATTAATCGGTTCTGCGATGTGATGAATACCAATTATGAAACGGATACGGTGGCAGCGGCCATCAACGCGATGAAAGATGAAATAGCGGTCGCTATTCCCGAACAGGCGAACAGATATCCAAGCTCCGTATCCAGCGTCAGCTCATGGGAATCCAGCGTCAACAGTATGATTTCATTCGCGCAGCAGCGGGCCGGTTATGTACAGGAATTTTTACAGAGCAGGTTTTCGCTGTCGAATGTTGTGAATGTATCCGTCAAGACCGATAGCGGCTCCGGATATATCCGTATCAACGATACAGACATTACAGCCGGTACGAGAGGGGTAACCGATCCATCCCCATGGAGCGGGAGCTATTTCGCGGGAACCACGCAGACCTTTACAGCTGTGCCGGAAAGCGGCCGCTCGTTTGTAAAGTTTATTGTGACGGATACTGCCAGCGGCACAACCACCGAGTATACCGACAGCGTCATAGAGGTGACAATAGGCAGCGGAGGAACAGTTGTCCAGGCTGTTTTTGAATAGAAATAAGGGCCTGAACCGTTATCGCCATCAAAAGATGGCGAACGGGCGCCCCAGAACCTTGTTGTATTCACGGGAGAATGAATATACTGTCCGCTACAAACAGTATCTTCATTTTCTTTTATTGATTATTCGAGCGGTATTCGCAATTCAGTATGAAGCGACGTTATCGTCAATTTCTATTGAATAAGTTTGTTTCAGACTAATTTCAGTTCAATAAGTTATCATTACTAAATAATAGACATGTTTGTCCTGCTTAATGCTCTTGTTATAAACTAAAATTTAAAATAAAGTGAAGAAAGGCAGGCATTTCACATGACGATCGGAAGCGTATCATCAATAGGGGCATCATCGTCAACATCCACGACGAGCAACGCCACAGAGATTAAGGAGCTTGAGAAGAAAATTTCCGAGATTCAAAAGCAAATCACTGAGATTCAGTCGGACGACAGCTTGGACGAGGAAACAAAAAGCAAGCAGGTGTCCGTATACCAGACGCAGATTCAAAATTTGCAGGCGCAGATATCCAGGTTGCAGCGGGAAAAGACGGAGCAGTCCGACCAAACGCAGGAGTCGGCGCAAGCTTTGCAAGATCAGCAGGCCGAAGGCGGGAACAAGGCCCACGGGTTTATGGATGTGGGGCAGTATCTGGATGAAGATGCTTAAAGCGCGCTTACATATTTCGCGGAGCGAAAGGAATGAGCAAATTATGAAAATAATCTTAACAATCCTGTTGATAGGAATCCTTGTCATGACCGGCGGCTGTTCCAACGCCGCCGATCCCTCCGGAATATCATCTGGAATGTCAGTATCAGAACCGGAAGCATCAGCGCAAGGAAGCAGCCAAGGAGATATGAGTGGAATGCCGGAGCGTCCGTCCGATGTTTCAAGAGAAAATAATCAAAACGAAATATTGGGTAAGATCGCGGCAATATCCGGGAGCGAAATAACACTGGAAATCGGAGTCGCAAACCGTCCCGATAGCGCACAGGGAGAAAGGGGAGCTCCTTCCGCCGGGGAAGGCTCCCGACCGGATGGTGAACAGCCACCGAATGGAGGCTCCCGATCTGACGGGACGCCTCCCTCAATGCCAAACGAGCAATCTGGCGGTTCCATGCCCCAGGGAGAGCGCCCAGCGGGTGGGAACAGGGATGGCTCCGGCGGTGGATCCCCCGGAGGATTCATGGATTTGGAGTATACAGGCGAGGAAATAAGCTATACCCTGTCGGACACAGTTGAAATCACGAAAGGCATGAGCGAAAACAACAAAAAGCTAACGATCTCAGATCTGGCGGAGGGCAATATCATTCGGCTGCTGTTGGATGAAGTGGAACAGCCGGTCTCTATACAGGTATTTGAAATAAAGGAGTAAAACAAAGTAGTTTCAAGTTTGAAATATCGATTAACAATAAACAAATAACGGCATATCATTAGACCTATTCTAAAATCCTGAATCATTGCTGTAACCACCACAAATCTAAAAAGTATAATAATGGATAGTTACGCTATTTTAGCAAATGGATTAAATGCAAGCAAACTGCATCGAAGGAGGAGACATCAGTATGTATATCGGAACAGTCAACTACGCCATGGGAACTTCTTCATGCCAGTATCAGCAATACCGGGAACCCTCTTCGGTACGAGAGAACAAAGATAACGCGAAAAAAGACGGGAATGTTTTTTCTTTGGAGATGAAATCATCTTTAGACAACCGTTAGGCGCAACAATCAAGAAGCCAGGATGTTTCAAACCACACAACATATCCCAAACGGCTGCTGGATGTTTCTGTGTAACCCGATCGAAAGTTACATATAGTAGGTGTATTGCGTGAGAATAAAACATTTTGTATTATTGATAGCTGTTTTGATGATTTGTACCATAATGCCTTTATCGGCGTTTGCCTGGTCAGACGCAGATGAGGATTTTAGTGATTTGCTTATCGAGGATTACGAGACTTCAATAAGCGGGAGTGTTTCTATGAGAACAGGGAAAGAAAAGGATTTATCAGGATATATCGAATACAAAGAGTTGTACAAAGATAGCGACGGTAAGTGGAATACGGAGTGGTATTTGATTGGATCGGTTCGTTGGGAACGGAGATATTGAAACAAGCAGGTATCTCTCCCAAGCATAACTACGCCACGACCATGGATGCGTGGCGGAAAAAATATCCGGACTGGTAGGTCACGCCCATTCAGGCCGATATGGTATACATACAGAACAGCCCCGGCTTTTTTTGCCGGGGCTGTTCTGTATGCATAAATTGCAATTATGGGAAAAGAGGATCGGCTGAATCATCGATCATCAGAAAAAAGAGGGGGAAGAATCATATGGATAAGCTGTTTGAAGTGATCATTACTACAAGGTATGGGCTGAATATCCAGCTCTCACATTCGCACAAGCGCCGCTTTTTCGCTCATTTCATGAGTGCCGGGCAAGCGGAGCTTTTTGCCGGCGCCCTCAAGCGGGCAATCGATGCTTCCCCCCTTTGCCTGGCATGACGGCGACATCGGAACAGGATCGGTGCTTTCCTCCCGGACCCTGTAGCGCCGTGCCTGTCCTGACCTTACAATCACACTTTCACCGACGAGGAGGGTTGACCGTGATCCGCACTCTATACCATGGGACGACGCAGGAGGGTTATGCGGGGATTTGCGGCAGAGGGTTCGGAGACGCGCCGCATGTGTGGCTCTGCAGCGAGCCGGACTATGTCTATTTCTTCGACCGTGAGCTGCTGAGCATTGACCTGGGTATGGACGACAGCGACCCGTCCGATATTGACGAGGCTTGCGTCAATCAGGCGCTGCAGATGGCCCTTATTGCCGCCACAGTACGGGACAGCCGGTCCTGTGATCTGTACGTTTTGCGCCTGACCGTGGACGATGAGCAGATTGCGGTCCTGCCCGACGAATCAATTGGCATCGACACCGACGTCTCGGTTTGCGTCCATACCCGGGATTTGGCAGGGGCGGAGTTCGAGGCATATATTTGCCGCGGCGGTTACGCCCGGGATCTGCGGCGCATATACCAGGGCATCCTCGCCCATGGCAGCGCATATCTCGAAGCGCCGTTCTTTACAGCTTTTGAAGAAACCGTCATTGAGACATGCGTGCTTCCGCACATCGACAGCCTGTCAGACGCAATCCGCGACACGCTCATCGGCGAGAGGATAGCTGGAAGCCCTGAGCATCTCCGGGATCCCGTTAGCGGCCGGGCTCCGCAGGAGCCCGGCTGGAGCTATGGGGCACAGGGAATGTAAGCAAAGTCTGGAGCAGCATATATGCAGGAGGGAGAGGTTCAATGGCAGATCAAAACACCCCGGGCGCCGAACGGGACGCCGCCTGGCAGGCAACCGTGAATATTCTGCGCGCCTTTCATTATGGAAAGATGCGTCCTGAGTTTACAACAGAGCCGCCGGACACCGGCCTCGCGGACACGCTCCGATCTGTTATGCCGGAGGCGCGAACGCCATCCCTAAGCTTTTACCGCCTGGAGCAGCCACAAGCCCTGCCCGCGCAGTTTATATTCTGGAACTGGCGCGGGGGCGCCGTTTTGCTTGTCGCGGACATGGCGTTTACCGCGCCGCAAGACACAGCCGATTTTATACACATCTTTCATCACAGGGAGGACGGCTGGCGGCATCTGGGCGCTTACGATCTCAGCGGGATCATGCGCGAGCAGGATGAAAAGGGTTGCCTGGAATTAATCAGGAGCCTGCGCGGCTCGCCGCTACCGGGAACAGAAGCCACGGCGGCCGACACCCAAGACTACAAAGAGGCGCAGGACGCCGGGCCCCCTGCCGAGGAACGAGACTACAATCACGGCCAGAGCATGAACCTATAGCGCCATACAAAGCGATAAGCCCCGGGAATACGCGCGTTTGCGCCGCTGTTCCGGGGCTTTATCCTATACAAAATTACAAAATTTAGAAGGAGGCAGATATCTATGGCAAGAGCAGGCATGGGAGGGGGAGCGGGCGGCGGAGGACGCAGTACGGGAAGCGGCGGAGGGCGCAGCTTTGGCGGACGCTCACACAGCAGCTCCTCCTCATCATCTTCCTCGCGAAGCGCGTCGTCCCGGAGCACCTTCCCGTCCGGCAGCCCGGGATCAAGGTCCGGCTACCACTCACCGCCGCCCCCGTACCGGCCGGCGCATACGCCGCCACGGCCGCATATTCCTTTTCACTTCCACCACCACCATCACCGGCCGGCTCCCTTTTACCGGTCGTACCGGCACACCGTTGTGTATACGCGAACCCGTACTTTATCAAACGCGCTTATCCTTCTCCTGTGCCTGGTATTTACCCTGACGATGGTCCAGGCGATCTTCTCCATGTCCGGCGCATCCGGGGTGACCCGGTCCACCGTCGCCCGCACGCCACTGCCAAAGACGGAAACCGTCGAAACCGGATACTATACCGACGAGCTGGGGTGGATCGGAAACGTCACGGCGCTGCAGGCCGGTATGAAAAACTTTTACAAGGCCACAGGCGTGCAGCCGCACCTGTACATTACAGACAGCATTGACGGCAGCTACGCCCCCTCCAGGGAGGAGCTGGAGGCGTGGATGACAAGAACCTACGACGAGCTCTTTCAGGACGAAGGGCACCTGCTGCTGCTGTTCCTGGAACATGGCGAGGAATACTCCACCTGGTACATGGGAGGGCGGCAGGCGAAAACCGTCATGGACCAGGAGGCCTCGGACATCCTCCTCGATTATATCGACCGCTATTATTACAGCGATATGACCGATGAGGCAATGTTCAGCAAGGCGTTTGACGACGCCGGAAAGCGCATCATGACCGTGTATAAGTCCCCCTGGCCGCCCGTCCTCATCACCGGCGGCGTGGTCGTGATCCTCATTATCCTGTTACGGTTCTGGCGCGCCCGACAGGAGCAGAAGAACCTGGAGGCGGAACAGACGGAGCGCATTCTGAGCACTCCCCTGGAAAGCATCGGCGCCGACGGGGATTCCCTGAGCCGGAAATACGACGAGTTGTAGTAAAAACAAAAATATATGGAGGTAACCCATGAAAATCATCGAACGCTTTTCCGAGATTATGTCCGCCAATATCAACGCCCTTTTCGACCGGATGGAGGACCCGTCTAAAATGGTCGACGAACACCTGCGTCGCATGCGCGACGACCTTGCGAAGGTGAAAACCGAGACTGCCGGGGTCATTGCCCAGGAAACAGCCGCCCGGCGCGAGGTGTCGCGGTTGGAGAGCGAAATCACCAAGGACTTGGAGCGGGCGAAGAAGGCCCTGAAGGCAGGAGAGGAGGCCGACGCCGCCGTCTTCGTCAAGCGCAAGCAGGAAAACGAGGACCTGCTGGCACAGGCCGAGAAGACCCTGGCTCTGGCCGCCGACAACACCGCGCGCATGCGTCAGATGTACAACAAGCTGTGCGGGGATATCAAGGCCCTGGACGCAAAGAAGGCTACCATTAAGGGCAAGGCCGCCGTAGCCAAGACTCAGGAAACCATCAACAGGGTAGGCTCCACCTCCGACCGCTTCGCCGGCACGGCCGGCCGCATGAACGATCTTGAGGCCCGCGTCGACGCGAGGCTGGACAAGGCCATGGCCGAGGCGGAGCTCAACGCCGGGCCGCCCGACGACGCCTCCGCCCTGGAAGCGAAGTACGACAGCGGATGCCCCGCCTCTGTGGAGGATGAGCTGGCCCGGCTCCGCGCGGAGCTGGAGGAGGAACAGGGATGACGACCCCAGCAGAGGAAGCCCTGAGCAGCGCCATCGACACATTCCTCGACAAGCAGCGCCCGGCGCTTATACAGGCCGTCAACGACATCATCCTGGTGGCCGCCCGCGGCGCGTATACCGACGCCGATCAGCCGTATCGTGAAGTGGGTTATGACGATGTGGATGTGGCGGTATCCCCACTGGATGAGATGGGCGTTAATTTGTCCAGGGAGGTGTTATCGGAGTTTATCGATACGCACTCCGCCGTGGATTACTGCGATCCCCACAACACCGGCATTACGATCTACTTCAAAAGCCAAGCCATTCTCGACGGCTTTCTGTCCGCGCAGAATGGGGAACAGCCTATGGCCCAGGAAAAATCACATTTGCTGGCCGTCACTCTGAGCGGCAAGGAGCACTACTACAAAACGACCTGCTACAGCAGCCGCTCCGAGTTAGCCTCCAATCTCTATTATGCCAGGGACGAGAAGCCCGCGGACATGCTGGACAGGGCCGTATCCACGCGAACGCCCCTGAGCCGGGAGGAATATGAAGCGATGGTCCGGCGGGACTCCCCGGAGATCGCCGGCGTCACGGCGCTGGATTTCGACCGCGGCCTCTTTATTATCCCGGGAGGGGAGAATGATGCAGTAGGCTGTAGCCTCATGGACGCCACAAGCGCGGGATACCACATATATCACGATGAGCGGCTGAGCGTAAGCGCTCAGGATGAGGAGCTCACCTTTGCCGTCTGGAACCATCGCATTTACAGTGCAGGCCAATATATGTCGGATCAAACGAAGGAGAGCGGGCAGGCAGACCTTGACGCCGAGCCGGGCGGCATGCCCGGTATGCGGCAATAGCCGTCAAGGCCCTACAGGATATGATTGCAAAAAAGGATACCCCGGAGATATCAATATCTCCGGGGTATCCAGTGGGTTGTCAGGAGCGTTCATACGATGAAAACGACTCGTATAGAAAATATCGTGTCCTTGCATTTACCACTGCCACGGCCAACATCAAAGGAGGGTGACTTATATGACGCCTGATCATAGTAATAACCGTCGGGAAACCGAAGTCTTCACAGCCGGAAAAGAGCTGGTGAACGCCGCGAAAACCTTATTGGAGAGGAATCCCCCATTTATCGGCGCCGCTTCCTTTCTCTGCTTTCAAAGCGCGAAGCAGATGATGGCGGCGTTCCTTACTTTGAGAAGCCGTGTGCTCATGGAGGATTCCGGCTGCACGGTGGATTACTGGAATACCTGCACGGATGAGCAGCCCGAGCTGGACGAGGTCGACGATGAGGTACATTTCCTGCTGGATTGCGAATGGGCAAGCTACCCGCCGGATGAAAAGAAGGAACCGCTCACTGCCGAATACGCGCTGAAAGCCATAAGCTGCGCCGAAAAGCTGGAGCTCGCCCTGTTGGAAGCCGCACCCGGGCTCGCGCCACAAAGGGATGAACAGGAAATCGAATCTCACCTCAAGCGGCAGCAGAGGATCGGTATCGTTCAGGCGACGGAAAACGGGCAGACCTCTTACTATCAAAGCGATATGCTGATTCACCAGCAGGCCATCGCCCGGCGGTGCGCCGTTGCGCTGAGGGATAAGGAGGCGGTCCGCGACAAGGACTTCACCTCCTCCGCCTTCATCATACGGCGGCCTATCAGTCAGGAAGCCTTCGAGCACTACTGCTCCCATCCCACAGATGGCCCGACGGTTACGGCCATTGCCGCCGTCGATTTTGACAAGGGCAGTTTCAGCATGCCTTACAGCGACGGATGGAGGACATATCCCATCAAGGAGGTCGCAAAGGCAGCCAATGCCACGAGCCGCTTGACAAGGGTTACAGAAAATCAGCGCTATTCGGCGTTTTTAGAAAAACTGGCCGATATCGAGCCGTTGGAGACGGTACAGGAACCTACGCAGGGGATGAGCTTATAAGCCCTTGTCGTAATCTTCGGTGATGATCAGGTCCATTTTTGACGCACTGCTGATTCCGTTATTTTCCGGCTTCCGTGACACACGAATCAACTGACCGACCCGACAGCCAAGGCTGCTCTCAATCCCATTTTATCTTCAAGACCATAATAACCAAAAGGGGCTGGAGAAATTTTCCGCCCCTTTTGTGGTTTTCTTTGGAAACTATTGCGAATGAAGAAAATGCTTAATGAACGTAATTTATTTAGCCTTATGCTGCTTTGCCTGATTAGCAACGGTTCGTTCAAAACTATGCCATTTGCCTCATAAATTGGCTGCAAATGCCGATATGATTTGCATTTGTTCAGGTATATAGTCAAATGCAATTGAAACAGTAACGCAAAGCCTCATCAAAACATTCAAATTGCAGTAAGACTTTTCTCAACTTTCGTTTTAGCAAAGCCCAGAGATTTTCGATAGGATTGTACTCGGGAGCGTAAGGCGGCAAAAAGATTATTGTATGGCCATAGTTTTGGGCAATCAAAGCCAGCCGCCTCTTGCGATGAAAGGCAGCATTGTCCATCACAATCACAGAATCAGAAGGGAGCTCACACATCAAACGGGTTTCAAACCAAACCTCAAACAAGCGACTGTCCATTGTGCCATCATACTGTAAGGGGGCAAGAATGTCTTTGCCGATCTGCGCAGCCACAATACCAACACGACGATATTTCTTACCGGAAATATACCCAGTTACCTTTTCACCGCGTTTAGCATAAGCGTATTCCCTGTGTAAATAGGTATCAATCCCCGTTTCATCGACATAGGCAATTTTCCTTGGGTCGACATATTGGATTGCTTCTAAATACTCAGCGATTTTCTTAGGGTCTTGTTCCTTGTAACGCTTTATCTTTTTTTGCGCGTGATTTTAAGCCGTTTCAGGGTTCGGCAAACTACAGATTGATGGCAGCCAAAATGTTCGCCGATTTCCGACTGGTAAGCGCTGGGATTAGCCTGCAAATATGATATCAACTCTTCCTCGCTTATCGCCGTTTTGTATGTACGGTACTTGCGTTCCAGTTCTCCGGTTTCGCGTTGTTGTTTTAGCCATTTGTTCAATGTGTTTGTTGATATCCCGAATATTTTTGCTGTTTTTCTGATGCTGTTTCCTTCTTTATGATATTCAATTGCTCTTTTCCGATATTTCGTATCATAACTCATATTCACTAAGTGTTCAGTTCGACGCGTTTTCATGCACATTTGACTATATCTATCTTTTGAGGGCAGTGCGGCGCACATTTGCCGCAAGCGACGCAATGCTCTGCTTGCTTATCGCTGCCCACCATGCGATAGTCTACGGCGAAGTTGGCCGCATCCCCCCAGCTGTTGGTCATCCCCTTGTAGC
>Ga0153947_1001543_pt1 | contig 10686 bp, 11 predicted proteins | sample TSNJ031MetaG_FD_104697 | JGI IMG/M metagenome (GOLD analysis project Ga0153947, IMG submission 104697) | Attine ant fungus gardens microbial communities from New Jersey, USA - TSNJ031 MetaG | ecosystem: Host-associated > Fungi > Mycelium > Unclassified | place: USA: New Jersey, Wharton State...
AAAATGGGCGTCTTACGGTCCAGGAAGTCGCTGGCCAATTCGATGCTAACCGGAATTTCGGTCAACTCCTCGAAGATGGCACGTGTAGCCAAGCAAGAGTGGTAACTCGTACCACAAGCAATGAAGACGATACGCCTGCTACGGCGCATAATGGTGAGATAAGCACGCAGACCACCAAGAGTGATTCTGTTCTCATCGAAATTGACACGGCCTCGCATTGTGTTCACAACCGACTCTGGTTGTTCGTAAATCTCTTTCTGCATGAAGTGGTCAAACTTGCCCTTCATGATAGCAGCAATCTCGAGCTCAAGGGTCTCGATAGAGCGAGTGGTAGCAATCTGATTGGGAGTCTGATCACCTTCCTCCTTGCGACGGAGACGGTGGATCTGTAAACCACGGTCGAGGGAAATGTGAGCAACATCGTCATCCTCAAGATAGAGAACGCGTTTGGTGTGCTCAACAATGGCAGCAGCATCAGATGCAACGACGAATTCAATGGGTTGAGGAAGGCCATTTTCAGACATAAAGGCTCGAGATTGGGTACGAAGGACTTTGGGGTTTGGTGAAGGAACAGCAAGGGGACCAGAGGGGGCTGCAGGTTGAACTAGATTCAATAGTTCAGGTCAACACAAACCAGCATAAAGGGAGGAACATACGAGCTTCCAGTCGATTGTCATTGGAGTCTTGACCAGCAAATTCAACATCAACAAAATCGACTTTCAATTTCTGATCGGTCTTGACACCGATCAAGAGGGGTGAACCACGACGTGCGGTGACAATCTCATTGGGAAAGTGAGGGGACTTGAAAACAAATGCAAAAGAACCCTCGAGCTCTTTAAGGACGGCCTTGATTAACTCGGTAAAAGAGAGACGCTTGGATTCCCCCTGGGAGTCGAAAATGTACTTAGTAAGGATAGCAACAGCCTCGGTATCAGTATCACTCTCGAACTTGTATCCACGCTTCTGCAAAACTTGTCGCAAAGCAGCGCTGTTGGTAACGATGCCGTTGTGAACAAGGAGGAACTCAGATTTGGGGTCAGAGCGAACGGGATGGCAATTGCGTTCGGAAGGAGGCCCATGAGTAGCCCATCGCGTGTGCGCAATTGAGACTTGTGCAGTGCTGGTCTTCTCGACATCAAGGTTAGACGCGGCGATCTTCTTGCGCAGACCGGCGACCTTGCCGACTTCTTTAAAATATTCAACTGACCCAGGCTTATCACCGTCAATGGCAAGACCTGCAGAGTCATATCCGCGATACTCCTGACGCGCAAGACCAGCGCATAGGATCTCGAGGACCTCTGAACGGGACTGTGGAAGATATCACATCAGATTATCGATGAAGGAAATGAGTAACTGTATGCGGCTCCAATAGTATGGTAGCTCTTGGCCGATGCTCTGCGGGCCAGTCCACGGATATATGCGCTGATAAACACACCTTTTCCTTCAAGAAGCTGCAGTATGCGAATATTCCACACATGATGAACTAGGAAGGAAGAAAGATGTGTAGAATGGAAGAGGAGATGGTCGCTCTCTTGATATTGGGTTCGGCGCGTGACCAAATACAGCCAAATACCTTGTCGCGTGGCTGTCCCTAATTTCGTAACTTCTGCAAATTCTGCACATTTCTGGCATGGCCGGCGCTGGCTTGTCTGCGACCTTATCTCTTGGCATGTACGTCTTCCAGCATTGCAGATCGGTTCTCTCCATATTAGTCACAGTTGTCGTCAACTTAGGAACAGCAGGTGACGTACAAGGAACATATGGTCCCTATTTGGGACAATCCCAATCATTTTTCAGAAGCTAAGCATTCTTGTATCTCCACGTAATTGGCAAGGAAAGCCGTGGCCTTGAGATATCGAATACTCTTTTGGTCGATGCAAAGTACCATCAGAAGCAAGTTGCCGTTACCAATGTCAGCCCTTGCGCTGCAGTAATAGTGTCTACGGTGTCCAGAATATCGTCAGGAATCAGACTGTTACGTTGCGCTAGCGGCAGCATGGACAGGGAGAAACCTGTGTTGTTCTGTCATCACCTGTTGGTGCAGTCGTATTTCTGGCGACAACACCATCAACGCCTTTGTATGGCAACATCATAATGAAAATCTCCAGACCGTTTCAATTGATCAGTTGATCGGAGGTCACATTTGGTTTTCTTCCGGCGTCCTGAATATGATGGAAATGAACCTGCATTTACAAAACTGATCCCTTGCCATTACTCACTTGTGACTGGGTACGAGGGGCAGCTGTCTCTGAGGAACTCTTCAACAGACGTTGCACCGAGTTAACACGTCAGTCAAGTGTGATAGTCTTCCCTGCATGTCGATCTCAAGGGGTAGAGAAGAGGTTTCTCACTGCTCAGGAGAGATCACCCCCTGTGAATGGGATGGTGACGGCCAATCTGGATTATCCAATGGTCGGAATGCATACCCCAGCACAGAACAGCACTTATATCTATTCCAATGTAAATTTGCCCTTGTCGGATTAAACACTATGATGACACCTCTGAATTCAACGTCCCAGTTTATGTCCGGTTTTCCGTGTCAGATTAATGTGCCTATCTTCCATTTGTATTTCATTCTGCCTTTTATAAGTAAAAAAATTTATCCTAGAGCGTTCAGCTCTTGACAGCCTGTCATATAGGTCCGTCAACGATTTCCGCATCTCCGCTGCTGTACCATCCATATTTACACCAAGGCCAATCGGATCCCGAGTATTGAATAGGATAAGACCTTTGGTCCAAGCATTGCGAACACGCCATTCTTCAGCTGTTGGTTGGGTCGAGTACCATGGGGTTTCACCAGGAACCTGAGTAGTGGCAGTAGCAGCTGAAGGCGTTACTGTAGATGCTGCTGGATCAGGGATTGTTCCAAGTAAGTACCCCTCTGCTCCTTGTACTTCTGCTGCAAGAGTGATCATGATTTTGAACATATTCCAGTTTTTTCCGTTAAACTTGTAATTTTCCGGAAAGATGGTCAGCCATTCTGAGATGTCCGACATGTTGCAAAGTTATTTGGGTCTGTTGAATGATTTTGTTGAGGTGATGTCGATTTTATATGAAGGTGCGTTAGGTTTTTGAGCGCAAGAATAGAGTCGGAATAAAAGCGATGTGTTGTGTGGTCAGTTTTCTGAGCCGGAGCCCATAGCCTGTCAGATTAACGTTGCCTGATGCTTTTTAATTATTATATGCGGGATGCCATGGGGGCAAGGACGATTTGTGGCAAAAGTTATCTGAATGAAATGGTGCTCCTTCGATGATGGTTTTTTCAAAAAGAATTGTGGAATCGTGTTTGAGCTGTAAGTATTTTTTTTATGAAACCATATATTAGCCATTTTAGATTATATGCAAAATGTAGTGTTATCCCTCTACCAGACAAACATATGTACCTCTTTCAACTCGGTGTGTTGTGAGATCAACTTATGTTACTATGGTACGATGGATGCCCGTGAAATAAGAGGAGGGAAGTAGCATTACTGGCCTGACTAGTACAGTAGGAGAGGTGGTCACCAATGCCCGCGGGCTAGAACTAAGGTAGCTCCCAAAAAGGCGCAAGTGTTTGACTTCTACGCACTCTCTCTTGTCCCGGATTCACTAAGTGCATTTGTTATCTCTACCTCTCAAGTCATTTATCAATCTATGCGGTTCCCGGGAATTTGGTACGCGAATTAAGTTCCTCTATTGCTTGGTTCGCTGACTCGAGAAGGGCTTGATAACCAATACTCCTAGCATGATTTGCGCAACGAGCAAAAAGGTCCTTTCCTTTATTGATGTCTCCACCAATCTGTCAAAGTTATGAGTAGGCAAGTCAAAGAATATCTCAAGAAGAGCTTACAGCACGCAGGGAAGCCATGTTGAACAGCTGCACAGCATAGGCTACCTCGCAAATCGCTATAGGCTCTTTCGATGCCTTACGAGTCGCGACAACAACCTCCAAACCTTTCATCGCCCATTGCTCCGCCTGCTGCACGGTTTCGCGAGATAGTTGATTTCGGATAATCATTTCAGAGATACTCGTCATGATTTGAGAACCTGTAGAAGACATGAATATGGTGCTCGATATGAGCAAAAGTTAAGATTGACCTCGACACTTGTCCTCCGGATTGCTTTCCTGAGGCGCAGGTGGGATGAGGATGGAGACCGCTTGCAACATTAAAGGCATGGCATAGCTACCACAATGCTCAGCTTCACCTGACACTATCAACAGAATCCACTCACTCAAGTTTTCCAGCTCTCGAATAGAATGTTCCCAGAGCTTCAAATGGCGCAGCAATATCAACAGTTGACACCCAGTCAGGCAATCCCAGCTCGGTAACAAGGATGAGGTTGTCAGCCTCCTCATTTGGCGTGCCTGCGGAAGGCGTTGAAGGTGAGACTTGTAAGACATGCTTCAAAACCGTCTCAACGGCGAACGTCAACCACTTTTCGGTGTCTTCTTTCGGTTTCTCCAGCGACTCGCCAAGTTCACCAAGTTTATAAGCAAGTGCAACTGCACGCATTTTTTCAGGGTTCGTCATGGTCGAGATGTCAGCATCTTGAAGAAGCCTGAGCGAGTCGACATAGACATCGTAAGCTTCAGATTTCTTATCGTCTCCTTCGAGGACTTCGGCTAGACAGATGGCAATTCCTGTAGTTTTGAGGTGAGGCTGGGATTGGAACTGCTCAATGGGTAGTATTTTGGCTGTTTGCCAAGCACTGGTGGCATTTCAGAGCGTGAATGATGGGTGGTAGGATGAATAGCGTACCGCTCGAGGAAAGCAGCACTGGTACTCAGGTCTGCTTTGTATTTAGCTTTTAGTGCCTCTCGTAGGTCGCCTCGAACTTCTGTCGGCCACATCGTAAGGGTGCCATAGACTTCGTATCTAAATCAAGCTTCATTGCACATCCATTTCCAATTTTCATACAAGCCTACAGTCCGTAGCCAGTTGCGGCGACGCCAAAAACAAGTAATGCGGTGAAAAAGGGTGACCAAAAGCCCCCAGACCGAGCACCTGCAGAGCTATATGCTCGTTGAGCTCTATGGGGTAGCCACGTCTTCCGTGATGTCAATGTAGGTCTCGACCACGTTGTTATGGCAGGCCGGCTAGAGGACCGACTCATGCTATAACTCCGTGTTGTGGACTGGAGACGGGGAAGAAATCTTTGGATGCTCATGGTAGTGGTAGAGGAGAGATATGATTAATGTATTAGTATGAAGTGATGTGCAGAGCAGAACAGGCTGTCTTTTTTTCAAAGCGCTCAACAATCATAAATATCAATATTTAGATATGACACCGAGCGACGGACAATCCGGTAGTTATGACCATCAACGAGTAGTAAGATTTTGACTGAACTCTGAGCATGGGTACAAGGCATAGAAGTCCAGTGACCAACGGAAAACGGAAATGAATTTTGAAAGAGCAATTGATTCGTATCTTAGTCTCCATGTGATGTACTATATATGTTTTGACGGGTCTCGATGCTACAACAGCCAGAATCTCAAACTTTTTCATGATTGTCCCATGAAGGCCTATAGGAAATTCTTCTCGGACATGTCGGCCTCACTACTGCATGAAGATGGCTTAAAATCGGAAGCTGGTCATTCCTGAATTAGTCCATTGTTTGATCACTCGTGATGACATTGCAGAGATACCTAAATTCTCCCGCACTGTAACGAAGACCGTGACGCGCTTATGACTTCGATTTGTCCACCTGCAAAACTCAAGCTTGCGAGACATTCTTACTGCTCCGATGGATTATCAACCAAGACGATCTTCGAGTTGGTCCGTGAGGCAGAAAAGTTGTAGACAGAGAAGTTGCAGCGGGCACGTCATGAACATCGACGGGGTGATAAACAAAGATCCTCCAAAAGGATTTGATTTATGGTATACCCTTCCTCTGTTCCGTCCTCGATCTCCAGTTCTGAAAGAGGCACCTGCAGACGGAAGTACGCAATGGAGCATGATGTTCAGTTGGCGGAGGGGTACGACCACATTTTCCATGACCTGGAGCCTTTTCGGGGAATGGAACTGCCAGAATCTTCTGAATTTAAGACAAAGTTCGACTGGTAAACCATCGGTAAAACTATGAAGGACGCATACGTTGGCATCTTGACACACGCATGCCATGACGGGGGTTATGACCATCTGCTCGCGGGCTCAAATAGAAGAAGATTGAACATCTGTTACCCGAATTCCGTTTCACGGTCAGCCCTCATGACGGTCCGAATCGCTTGTCTGATTGGGGAGTCAAACAAACACTAATGGAGGCTGCAACAGCGAAAACTCAAATGTCACTGCTTATGGTTGGATTTTAGCGTGTCCATCCACGAGCCTTGTCCACCGTATACCCATCAATTAACCCCCAGCCCCGACTACCAGAAAGATTTCTGAAACATCACAATGGACCCTTGCGTTCAACTATACCTTTTCTATCATCACGAACAGTTCCTCCATACAATCAGGTTCCTGATCCTCAACATGTAACGGTCCCTGAGTTTTCTTACTGCACAATAATGCTTTACCATAATCATCCGCATACTGGTACCTTATGATTGAATCTTGGACGTGCCGCGACGACAAATCAAATGAAAGACTTCCACGAGTGAAAGTAATACCGGGATATTTCATGGATCCACAACCTGCTGGTGAACCTCGCATCACAATTTCATGGTTTGATATGCCAATGATGTTGACGGGACAGTGGACGTTCTGATGCCCTCTGTCAGACAAGATAAGAAGATAGGTGCACCGAGAATGTTGAAGAAAAAATTGCATTTTTTGGCATCGTTTTCACGAAAAAACCTATCTCATGTTCCGAGGAATTGCATCCCTGGCAATCATATATGGAGCAAGCCCAAGCAGGAAATTATGGTCATGTTCTCGATGTAGTATACTTTTCTATCGCCTGCATTTTCTTCAGGTTGATGGAAATGGGTGGTCTGATCGATTCAGATCACTCAAAAGGCACGCAAAAGATATGGACAGGTGGTCCAGCCTTGGCTCCATTATGCTCCAGTCCAAGTGGATTCTTCTGAGGGTGGTAACAATGAGGGGACACATGGAGACATTGGGAAGGAAACTGCTCTTGCAGGACGAGAATGGAGCTTAAAATTCGGAGGAAGGAGGACTTCACTGCATATTTCTTCAGGTAAGAGTAGGTTTGACTTTTTGATCACTGACAAAAAATGCTCCCCCAGGTTGATCCTAGGGTATGCCCGGCTCATGGGGACCGCAATGTCATACATGGGAACGCTTAATAGAGTGCTATCGACCAGACTTTATTTTCTATTCCGCCGATTGATAACAGCCTCAAAAAAGATCGAATTAAGCTTCCTAGCGCACACACGCGTGGTATCAGCAAATGTTTCCCATGTTATAGTCGGAAGGTCTTCCTGAAGGCTCCAGCTGCATCAACATTCTGATCCTTTGAAATAAGAAGAATTCTCAGTCGTGTTACGCTCCACTTGGGCATCGTTCTGTGAGGAGGTGCTTCTTCTTGGTTCGATATCTCAGAATCAAGGTGTGCATCTTGACGGCCTGCCGGCGATCTTGTCATTCCTTCGACGATCTCTCAGCAGAGGCGATTGTCGGCAGTGGCTTGTATGACAGCCGGAAAAAGGAAGTGGACAGCTATAACCTCATACTCAGAAGTAGGAGTTAGTCCATGGAAATCTGGGAACAATGGGCCCCCATTCAGTCATCTGACACTATCTCCCACGATCGCGAACTTTGACTTCTGGGGGCAGTGCTGAACAATTCCTGAGGATCCACAACTTTATCCCTGACAATCTTTCTGTATCAGGCGGATTTTTATTGATCTCTGTTCCACAATCAAACGAGGTCGAATTTTAGGACTTAGAGTCTAGAACGATGTTGAAGGGGATCGACATATTAGGCCAAGGTCCTCGGATGGTTGACATTTTATGAGTATGTCTACATCTACGTTTCTACATACGACTTCGTTCCGAAGAACCTCTGTCAGCTAGCTCGAGAATCTCAACATGTGGTTTGGACAGTGCAATTCTTGCCAATCGGCATTTTTCTGATGACTATCTGTCAAGGGATCAAGGTATTTACCCGATTGGCTGGCGTAGAACAGAAATCGGATATCGGTAGCCTCTAGCGCAGTCTCCGAGCATCCGCAGATAACACGAGGAACCACGCAGGAATTCCGGAGACATGGGAAATTCAGAACATGAGGAAGAAGACCATGAGGTTGGAGCAAACAAGCACGATTGAGATGCAGTTGTCTCCATTTCTTATATGATCCCAATTTTTTGGTCTACTACACAGATATGCCTGCATTACAAAGTAGATTTTGATCATCTCAGAAGTCTCGGTTCCTTCAATGTATTTCAGTCACTTCGTTTCCCGCATCCAAAGCTCGGTTCTACAATCCGACTACGATTAATGTCGGTAGCATTTTGGATCATGCGCAACAGATATATAAGCGAAGCCTGAATTCTCCAACCATCCAATACAATGGTCTATTTCCAGATTCTTGCCGGCGGCTACGACGTCTTCGTTGCTACTTACCTCTTTAATTCTGATGCGCTGTCACTGTCGGTCACCGGTCGGTCCCCAACTGGGAATAGTCCCTCGTGGATCTTCCAACATTTCAGCACTCCGAACATTCTATAGTAAGCGTGTTCTCCTCAAGTTTTTAGACTTGTGAAATCCTCAGCCGAACAACAGTGCCGTGAACGAAGTAGCCAATGGGGCTGTGCAATCGTTCATTATCGGACCAGATGGCACACTGTCCGAAGCTCAGGACACTTCTTCTACAGGTGGCGATAGCCCTGCATTTGCAGTGGCACTTTCAACGTGTGCAGTCGCTGCCGTGAATTATGGTTCGGGAAATGGACGAGTTATTCCTACCACAAATTCTGGTTTGGAATTCGACCAAAACAGCCCTCTGATTACATTCCCCAAACCCAATGGTCCTATTTCGCATCCCCACATGGTTGTTGAGCATGATGACGAGATTTTGATACCAGATTTGGTGGGTGGCAATCCCTTATGATGTTTGTCCTTCAATTCGTGGATCGACAGGGCCAAGATGCTATCTGGCGCTTGGCACGGAATACGTCTGATATATATACCATCCACGGCTCTATCCCTTCCAAAGCCGGTAGTGGACCGCGACACATAGCAATACATGGTACAGCGGTTCTTCGTCTTTTGAGATGGTCACTCACTGGCATAAAGAGGATAGATTATTCGTTCTACATGAGATCAGCTCTACCTTGACTGTTCAGGAGATACCTGCAGCTCCTAACGGGACCTCAAGGATAATTTCTGATGTTTCAACATTTCCTGCCGATTCACCTGCCGAGGCTATGTTTGCTGCTGCTGAGATTCTCATTCCGAAGCCCACTAAGAGATTTCCGAAGGCATTCATCTATACTTCCAACAGGAATACTGGTGCTGAGGATCCTCGCGGTGACTCTATTGCAATTTTCGAGCTAATTGATAAAGATACGCCATACGAGAAATTACAGCTTGTAAACCAGGTCTATACAGGTCTTGACCAGATAAGGGGTATGGAATTTGGTCCTTCGTCAAAAGGGGCCGAAGAGTTCCTGGTTGCTGCTGGGGATGCTGGGGATGCTGGAGTCATTATGTTGAGAAGAACTGAAGGTGGTAGGAATATGGAAATTGTTGCAAGAAACCTTGATATCCCAACCCGTACCACGTTTGTTTGGTTATAGCGGAATGGTGCTATGTGCTGTTGATATCGTATAGCCAAGTCTTCTTGGACATCTGTGCCAGCCTTATATAAACCGATGTCATTTATGCTCTCTTCCCATGTCACTGTCAAATTTCAGCTAAAGTTCAGCATAAGTCACACTCTGAGTCCAAATATCAATTCCCTACTACTTTTGGTTAGATAGAATTCCAGCTACTTATATACAGAAATCCAGTTGTATCAATCCCAAGTCTCATTAAGCTATCCAGTATTTGTTCCCCTAGATAACCCCTTTTCTCTAATAAACCCTTGGCTTGTCTGACAGCACAGTGGTTGGCTCGCTGCTTCCTAAGCCAGTTCTGGAGGAATCAAGGCTTGATATAGTTATACTGTATTCCTTGTCAGATAATCACAGAAAGATACATTTCATTCTCCTATTTTCTTTATAACTCCTCCCTTACCTAGTGTGGGAAGGATTTGATAGGGGACAGCAGCCAAAAAAATTATTTTGTAACCAGGGGAGTCCAAGAGAGAGCGATACACCAGGTAGGGCCCACCAAGGGTGACCCTAGAGTAAGTCAGTGACTACCCTTACCCCTTACCCTTAGGGTATACTTTACCTTGTAAAATTTAAGCTTATTACCCTTTAAATATTCGAGACAATGCTCCAACAAAATGAGGTTTCCATGACATCATTCCACAACAGTAGTGGAGGATCAGCCCAAGAGCCCAGCACTATCTTGGGGCAAGCCAGGGTTTGCCATGAGTGCTCACATCATTTTAAGTAACACTAAATGTATGTCCACTGAGCCCCAAAGCTATTGGGTCCTTCTAAGATATAACTACATCAAGTCCCATTGTAATGATAAATGCATGGTCTTCCTGGCTTTGCCAAAGCTGCTGCCATGGTCTATTGTGAAGATCTGGAAGTAGCTCTTGTCATTGTAAATAGAGGTGATGAGATTTCTGGCATTGCTGCTGGGAATGTCTCGTCTTTGGGATGATCGAAGCAAGGACACATAT
>Ga0153947_1001548_pt1 | contig 10660 bp, 6 predicted proteins | sample TSNJ031MetaG_FD_104697 | JGI IMG/M metagenome (GOLD analysis project Ga0153947, IMG submission 104697) | Attine ant fungus gardens microbial communities from New Jersey, USA - TSNJ031 MetaG | ecosystem: Host-associated > Fungi > Mycelium > Unclassified | place: USA: New Jersey, Wharton State...
CATTTAAAGGTGTTGCAAATACAAGTTCAAAAAATAAGGAGGTAAAGAAACATACTCCTAAAAAAATGACGAGTCGAATCGATGATTTTAAAGGAATGAATAGTCATTATAAAACGGGAATTGAAGAAACTACCCAAGAGGATCCATTTAATTTTAATAATGAGAGAAGAGAGTATAATCAGCAGAAAACATTTAATTTTAATAATGAGATGGGAGAGTATAATCAGCAAAAAACATTCAACTATAATGATGAGATAGAAGAGTTTGACCAAGGAGAAATATTTAACTTTAAAGATGAGGTAGAAGAGTTTGACCAAGAAGAAATATTTAACTTTAAAGATGAGGTAGAAGAGTTTGATCAATATTCTAATCAGAAAAAAGATATAGGAATCGTAAGTTTTGATAATTATGCAGCAGATGATACTACATTAGAAAACGATAGATTAGAAGATGTCTCACACTCAGATTATGATTTCTCCTCTGAGGAAAAAAACTTTTTAAATGGATTATTAGAAAATACGCAAACAAAAAAACAAAATAACAATATAAGAACAAGCAGTCATACCTTTACATATAAAAAAACAGATTTATTTTTTGCAGACAGAGGATTATCGTTTATTGAAGCAATGAAAGAACTTTCTCTTACTGATGATCCATTGTGTAGCAAAATATTTTCTGATCAATATCAAGAAGCAACGAATATCGCAATTTATCAAGATGAGACATATTTTCATTTAATTAGTAAACAATCAATCACAGGCTCTATTTGTTGGCAAATACAAGAAAGTATGCACTTATTACAACGTTACAATACAGAATGCTATGTTGAACGAGGCTTAGAAGAAAGGAAGCAAACCAACTATCCTGAGATAGCTCTTAAAGAAGCGTTAATTAATGCTTTTATTCATCGCGATTACACAAAAAAAGCGGCTCTAACGATTCGTCTATCTCCACATAAAATAGAAATTATTTCATTTGGTGGATTGACGAATAGCCTAACTTCCAAGGATGTAGAATTAGGAATCGCTTATGGACCGAATCCAAAAATATCGAAAGTATTTGAAACGTTAGGGCTTGCCGAAGGAATAGGGGTAGGACTAATTAAAATCATGCAAAGTTATGAAGGAAATAGTTGTAGTCCAAAGATAATTATTGGAGAAAAAGCATTTAAAATAGTGCTGGTGAATCGTAACTATATATCGACTAGAAAAGATGCGGTAAAAAATATTGTGTATGAAGAAAAGTAATAAAGAGAACGAAACAAACGCCAAATAGGAAGATAGATGCTTGTCTGTTATGATAATGTCGTATTTATTAATAGTCAGCATAGGAGGAGTGTTAAATGAACTTTGTAAACCCACCAGATAAATCACTTCAATATGTTACTCATAAAACATTTTACTGCCAAGAAATAAATCACGAAATAGGCTATAATATCTATCTTCCGCCCGGCTACAAAGACTGTGGCGAAAAATATCCAGTTGCCTATCATATTCATGGATGGATGGGCAATGAATCTTCCGAGATATGGCCTCTACAAAAGGTCTATAAAAATAGACGGGTCATTACTGTTTTTGTTAACGCCATTTCCTCAAAAGAGAATTATCTCGATGCCTTATTGCAAATTGAGTCGATCCTAATTAACGAACTGATTCCCCATATTGACAATCAATACAAAACAAACACAACCCGTGAGAACAGAATATTGTCAGGGTTTTCGATGGGTGGCAATATGGCGTTTTATTATGCAGTTAAGTACCCTGAGCTGTTTGGTTTTGTAACCTCTTATGCAGGAACCTATCACCATCTTTATCACAAAGAATACCGTACTGTGGGGGTAGCGGCGGAAAAAGTCATTGAGTTATACGAAGATATGATCAAAGAAGAATGGTATTTGGAGGAAAACAATATTTTATGCTTAGTAAGGCAAAATGCCAAAAAAATTCGAGGCAAGCTAAAAATTGATATTCATATCGGTACAGCTGACATATTATTTTGTGATAATCAAATTTTACATTTATTTTTGGATTCGTTAAATATCGCACATGAGTACAGGAAATTTGAGGGGATTGACCACGACTTGGAAAAAATATTATAGCACTGACTAATAAGCATAATCTATACTATACCTAATTTCACATGTTTGCAAAACGCTATAGCATATGATATAATTTAGCATGGTTTATTATATATACTGCCGAGGTGAATAAAATGGAATTAAGCGAAATTATTAAGCAAATACGGTTAGAATTAGGACTGTCCCAAGAAGGTCTTGCTCGAGAACTTCATGTAGGATTTACTTCAGTAAACCGGTGGGAAAATAATCGTTCTAAACCGAATCAAATAGCTCGTCACGCATTAATTGAATTTTGCAAAAATAAAAGCATCACGCCTGAGCTGATTGAGCAGTTCACAAAATCAATTTAACATTATAGTTTTGAAATAGATAGCTAATGCCATTTTTGATATGAGGAGATGTGGAAATGAAATCTGAGCAACAAATAGAAACAGCTTTTATTCAAAAGCTTAAAGACATAAAATATACCTATCGAGAAGACATCCGTGACAAATCATCGCTTGAAGCTAATTTCAGAAAGCATTTTGAAGATTTGAATCAAGTGAAACTTAGCGATACTGAGTTTGTTCGTCTTAAAGATAGCATTATCACTCCTGACGTATTTGCTGCCGCAAAGACGTTGCGAGAGATGACTACGTTTAAACGGGACGACGATACCCCTTTGCAATATACTCTTGTGAATATAAAAGATTGGTGCAAAAATGAATTTGAAGTGATAAATCAATTGCGTATAAACACGGACAACAGTAACCATCGTTATGACGTTATTATTCTTATTAATGGTATTCCAGTTGTCCAAGTTGAGCTGAAAACACTACAAATCACCCCTAAAAAAGCTATGGAACAAATTGTAGAGTATAAAAATGATATTGGTAATGGATATACAAATTCTCTACTTTGTTTTATGCAACTTTTTATAGTTAGCAACGAAACGAAAACATATTATTTTGCAAACAATCATAAAGAACACTTTTGTTTTAATGCAGACGAAAGATTCTTACCAATATACGAATTCGCAGATGTGCAAAATAAAAAGATAACCAATTTATATGAGTTTGCAGATAAATTTCTACTCAAATGCACTCTTGGAGAATTAATTAGCCGCTACATGGTTCTTGTTGTAAGTGAGCAAAAACTTATGATAATGCGTCCTTATCAGATTTATGCCGTTAAGGCGATAGTTGACTGCATTGATCAAAATCGTGGTAATGGGTATATCTGGCACACTACAGGGAGCGGTAAAACGCTAACTTCGTTTAAAACTGCTACGCTTTTGAAAGATAACCCTGATATTGAAAAATGCTTATTTGTTGTAGATAGAAAAGACCTTGATAGACAAACACGTTTAGAGTTTAATAAATTTCAAGAGGGATGTGTCGAAGAAAACACCAATACGGAAAGTCTGGTTAAGCGGCTTACATCGGATGATTATAAAGATAAGGTGATTGTCACTACCATACAAAAGCTTGGTCTTGCTCTTGATGAAGATAGCAGGCACAATCAAGAAAAAAAGAGAAAAGGTGAACCCACATTTAAAGAGAGATTAGAAAAGCTCAGAGATAAACGAATGACAATTATTTTTGATGAATGCCATCGCTCGCAATTTGGAGACAATCACGATGCTATAAAAACCTTTTTTCCGAAAGCTCAGCTTTTCGGTTTTACTGGTACGCCTATTTTTGAAAAGAATTCAACATATAAAAAGATTGATGGTACAGTAGGTTCTTACCGAACAACAGAAGATGTCTTTCAGCAAGAGCTTCATGCTTATACTATAACGAATGCCATTGATGATGGCAATGTTTTACGCTTTCATATTGATTATTTTAAACCAGAAGATGAAAAATTAGTTGCAAAGGTGTCTTCAACAGAATATAAGCAGGCTGTTGTAGAGGCAATTTTATCAAAGCATAATGCTGCGACATATAACAGCCGATATAATGCGATTTTTGCAACGGCTTCCATTAACGAAGCTATTGAATATTATGATTTATTTAAAGACACACAAAAAGAATGCAAAAATGTTGATAATGAGACCTTCCAGCAGTTAAATATTGCTTGCGTCTTTTCTCCTCCGGCTGAGGGGAATAAAGATGTTAAGCAGCTTCAAGAAGACCTTGTGCAGGAAAAGGCCGATAACGAAAAAGAGCCTGCCAAGAAAAAAGCAGCGCTAAAAAGAATCATCGATGACTATAACAGTCAGTATGGCACAAATCATAGCATTAATGAATTCGATTTATACTATCAGGACGTGCAAAAACGCATTAAAGATCAACAATACTCAAATGAGGATTATCCGCATAATAACAAGATTGATATTATCGTTGTTGTGGATATGCTGTTGACTGGTTTCGACTCAAAGTATTTGAATACTCTATATGTTGACAAAAATCTAAAGCAACATGGTTTGATTCAGGCTTTTTCAAGAACAAACCGTGTTTTGAATCCAACAAAACCTTATGGAAATATTATTGACTTTAGAGACCACGAGAATGAAGTGAATGATGCAATTGCACTTTTCTCTGGAAAAGAAAACAGCGAGAAAGTAAAAGAAATCTGGCTCGTTGATCCGGCTCCTGTTGTAGTCGAAAAGCTGGATAAGGCTGTGGCAAGCCTTGAAAAGTTCATGGAGTCGCAGGGATTAGAATGTAAGCCGGAAGAAGTAAGCAATCTAAAAGGTGATACAGCACGAGCAGAGTTTATTGACAAATTCAAAGAGGTGCAACGACTTAAGACACAGCTTGATCAATATACAGATATAAAAGAAGAACAAGCTACCAAAATTGCTGAATTGCTGCCGGAAGATACTTTGCGAGCATTCCGTGGAGCGTATATTGATACAGCACAAAGGCTAAAAGATTTACAAGGGAAAGACATTGCCGAAAAAGCTCCGGAGATTGAACAGCTAGATTTTGAGTTTGTTCTATTTTCCTCTGCTATTATTGACTATGATTACATCATGGCGTTGCTTTCTAAATATACGCAGCCAGATGTGCCTAAAAAAGAGAAAATGACCAAAAAGGAATTAGTTGACCTTATCGGTTCAACTTCTAATTTGATGGACGAGCGAGAAGATATAGAAGAATATATCGACACCTTAGAAGCTGGAAAAGGATTAGATGAAAAAGCTATTCGAAAAGGTTATCAAGAGTTCAAAGCAGAAAAATCTGAAAAAGAGCTGGTATCTCTCGCTAACAAACACGGTATAGAACCGGCATCACTGCAAAGCTTTGTTGATAAAATTATGGAACGCATGATTTTTGATGGCGAAAAGCTGAGTGACTTGTTGAAGCCATTGGAGCTTAGCTGGAGAGACAGAACAAAAAAAGAACTGAAATTGATGGAAGATTTAATTCCGCTACTAAAAAAATCAGCAGGTGATCGTGAGATTATGGGGTTGAAAGCATATGAATAAGAAAGAGAAAACGAAATTGATACCGAAACTAAGGTTCCCAGGGTTTTTGGATGAATGGAAAAGTATACCCTTTGGAAAAGCATTTGATTTCCAACAAACAAATACATTTTCAAGAAATCTAATGAATACTCAAAAGGGCAAAGTGAGAAATATTCATTACGGCGATGTATTGATAAAATATGGTTATGTACTTAGAGATGTTTCTTCTGTTCCGTTTGTTAACGAAGATGTAGCTTTGAAAAAATACAGTAAGAATAGTTATTTACAGAGTGGCGATGTTGTTATTGCGGATACTGCAGAGGACTTGTCAGCAGGTAAAGCAGTAGAAGTGCAAAATATAAACTGTGATATTTTATCAGGCTTACACACAATGCTGTGCAGGCCAATTGATCAAGCTGCTCCAGGGTTCTGGGGCTACTACATAAACAGTCCAGCTTATCACAATACCATTATCCCCTTAATTACTGGTGTTAAAGTATCCTCAATTAGTAAAAGCAATATTATTAAAACATTCGTTGCTTCTACTAATACTACAGAACAACAAAAAATTGCCGACTGCCTATCTTCTCTTGATGATCTCATTGCTGCAGAAGAAAAAAAGCTTGAAACTCTCAGGTTGCACAAAAAAGGTCTTATGCAGAAACTGTTCCCTGCTGAGGGTAAAGCTGTGCCGCAAGTTAGGTTTGGTGGTTTTACTGACCCCTGGAAAGTGCGAAGTCTTGGTGACATCGGTGTAGCCACAAGTGGCACTTCAATTGAATCCGAGTTTGTCTCTCATGGCAAATATAAGGTCATAAGTATCGGAAGCTATTCCGAAAACAGTATATATAATGACCAAAATATTCGTGCTAATATGACATCAAAAACTCAAAGCAGGATTTTGAACAAAGGTGATTTAACGATGGTTTTGAATGACAAAACATCATCTGGAAATATTATAGGACGCGTTTTGCTAATAGGTGAGAATGATGCTTATATTTATAATCAGCGCACACAGCGTATAGAGCCTTACCACGATGAATATGATTCAAATTTTTTATATCAATTGCTAAATGCCCACAGTGTTCGTGCGAAGATAATAAAGCAAGCACAAGGCAATACACAGATTTATGTAAATTGGTCTGTAATTCGTGAACTTACCTATCGTATACCATGTAAACCTGAACAAGTTTTAATCGGTGATTTTTTAAGCAATTTTGATGACCAAATAACCGCACAAGCAGTGAAAATTAGAAACCTTAAATTGCACAAAAAGGGATTAATGCAAGGGCTGTTTCCTTCTATTGAGGAGGTACGCAAATGAGTATAAAGGTTCCATCCACTTTCTCTATAGAGGATTTTAAAAAGCTTACCAATAAGAAACTTGATAATGACAATTTTCGGCAATATAAGAAGCTATTTACTGAAAATTATAAATGTCCAAAGAGTGCGATAGAATACAGCTTAAAAGAGGAGTTATCCGATGAGCTGCTTGCAAAATTGGATTACGTCCTCAAAAGAGTAGAAGACAAGAAGCAATTTGATTCGATTGAGGACATCGCCAAATATCTTAAAATACTACTTGAAGATAAGAAATATGTTGTCTTGTTTGCCTATAATGGTACAGGTAAGACAAGGCTCTCTGTGAAGTTCAAGTCTTTAGGGCAAAATCTTAATGAAGAAACTGGTGAAAAAACAGCTGATACTCTATATTACAATGCGTTTACCGAGGACCTTTTTTACTGGGATAATGATTTAGACAACGACGCCAAACGGCGACTAAAACTAAATAGTAATTCCCGATTCTTTTCGGGGCTGAAAGACTTGGAAATGGAAAGTAGAATCCGCCCTTTGTTGCATAGGTATGCTGATTTCGATTTCGTTATCAATTACGAAGATTCCGAAGTTGGGTTTTTTAGAGAAGTGCTGATTTCTGGTGTTGCTCAAAGAGTTGATAATATAAAAATATCTCGTGGGGAGGAAAATATTTTTATCTGGTGTTTCTTTCTTGCTGTTGTTCAGTTAATTGTTGATCAAGTTGAGTCATATAATTGGGTAAAGTATATTTATATAGACGACCCTATTTCTTCGCTTGATGACAATAATGTTATTGCTGTTGCAAGTCATTTAGCAAGACTAATGAAGGAGAATGATGTCAAAGTGATTGTATCTTCTCACCATGCTTTGTTTTTTAATGTTTTATGCAATGAGATTAGTAATGCTGAGCAGATGTTTTTACAGAAGGGCACTGCAAATAATGGTTATATTCTTAAAGATACAAGAAAAACGCCATTCTTTCACCATGTAGCATTATTAAAGGAATTAAAAAAAGCTGCTGATTCTGGTGAATTGTATACTTATCATTTCAATATATTGAGAAATATCTTAGAGAAGACAGCATCTTTTCACGGGTTTGCACATTTTTCTTCGTGTATAAGAACAGGCGAGGATGAAGAAAGCCCTGTACATAAAAGAATACTGGATCTCTTGAGTCATGGTAATTATTCTTTGTTCGACCCCATGGAAATGGTTGAGGAAAATAAGGAATACTTTAAAAGAATACTTAGCAATTTTTTGAAAGATTATAATTTCAATCAAAACCTATTCATAGATGATCAAGAACAGGGGGCACAAGGATGAATGATGAACAACAAAAAAAATTAGGTGCAACATTATGGGCGATTGCAGATAAACTCCGTGGTGCAATGAACGCTGATGACTTCCGTGATTATATGCTGTCTTTCCTCTTTTTACGATATCTCTCTGATAACTATGAGTCGGCTGCAAAGAAAGAACTTGGTAATGATTATGTAAAATGTGAAGCAGATATAATTAATTCTAATACTGAAACCAAACAGAATGAGGATAAGAACGCTACAAGTTCCAATAATATTCCAAGTGCGGCTTTACTAAGTGAATTTGCCAAAGCATTAGGAGAACAGAATTATCTCAAACCAAAAGAGAATAGTAAGGCGACGCCACTTGCTGTTTGGTATGAAAAAAACAAGGATGATGTGGCAATTTTCGAAAAGCAAATGCGTCGCAAGCTTCATTATGTAATCAAGCCACAGTATCTGTGGAGCAATATTTACGAATTGGCACGTACTCAAAACAAGTATCTATTGAAAACTCTACAAGATGGTTTTAAGTTTATTGAAAACGAATCGTTTGACAGCACTTTTCGAGGGTTGTTTTCAGAGGTTAATCTTGATTCTGATAAACTCGGAAGGACTTACGAAGTCCGAAACACAATGCTATGTACAATTATCACCGAAATTGCTGAGGGACTTTCTGCGTTTTCGAACGAAATTGATCTTTTAGGAAATGCCTATGAATATTTAATAGGTCAATTTGCGGCGGGTTCAGGGAAGAAAGCCGGAGAATTTTATACCCCTCAAGAGATTTCGACCATTCTTTCTCGGATCGTTATACTTGATAGTCAAAAGCCTGAGAATGGAAAAAAGAAATATATTAACAACTTGTTAGACTTTGCCTGCGGATCTGGTTCGCTCCTCATAAACGTAAAAAAACAATTAGAACCTAATAGCATTGGTCAAATATACGGACAAGAAAAAAACATTACTACGTATAATCTTGCTCGTATGAATATGTTGCTTCATGGCTTTAAAGACTCTGAGTTTCAAATTTTTCATGGAGACTCTTTGATAAACGACTGGGATATCTTGAATGAAATGAATCCTGCAAAAAAGCTGAAATGTGATGCGGTTGTTGCAAACCCACCTTTTAGTTATCGTTGGGAACCCAATGATACTCTTGCGGAAGATTTCAGATTTAAAAGTTATGGTTTAGCACCAAAATCGGCAGCAGACTTTGCTTTTTTACTCCATGGTTTTCACTTCCTAAGCGATGAAGGAACTATGGCAATTATTCTGCCACACGGTGTCTTATTTCGTGGCGGGGCTGAAGAGAAAATCCGCACCAAACTTTTAAAAGATGGAAATATAGACACGATTATAGGATTACCACCAAACCTATTTTTCTCCACGGGAATTCCTGTTTGCATTCTTGTTCTTAAAAAGTGTAAAAGGACGAATGATGTATTGTTTATCAATGCAAGTGAATATTTCAAGAAGGACAAAAGACAAAACGTCCTTCTAACAGAGCATATCGACAAAATTGTAGACACTTATCAATTTCGTAAGGAAGATGATAAGAAGTATTCTCGTCGTGTTTCTATGGAGGAAATCGGAAAGAACGGCTACAATCTAAACATATCACGTTATGTGAGTACAGCACGAGAAGAAGAGATTGTTAATCTTACAGATGTGAAAAAAAGCCTTGATAAAACAGAAGATGCAATTCAAAAGGCAAAATTTAAACATAATCAGTTTTTAAGAGAGTTAGGACTTCCTGAGTTGCCTTAAGTGGCAAAATAGACGCAGTCGTCTGGGGTACTACTTTTGAGATCCTTATAAATGAAGAATTTGTTACATAACACAGGGGCATGGAAACAAGCGTTTCCATGCCCCTGCTATTAATTATACATTAATTGGTTTGGCAGAATTTCGTTGACATAAGCATGAATGTTATTCTTTGCACCCACCCAAGCCTTGTGGTCGACTGCTTTTAATTGGTCGGTTATCCTCTGCTGTTCGACCATTTCCTTTACCAGCTGAAAAAGCATACTCTTTACCTGCTCGGCAAGATAGCAGTTGAGTTTTCTGCTCGTCAGCAGATTAATATATAAAATCCTTTTGTGCTGACTGATAAACCTCAAATGCCGCCCATTTGCTCAAATAATGATTTCATCACAGTTCCTCCAAATTATATTTAGATTTTACGCAATATACCATACCGATTGTCTTTACCACTTGTTTTCAAAACCTTCGTTACGGAACCTCATCAATAGATATCAGCTTCTTATTTTATAAAGTTTCATGAAAACTTTTATCAAACAACCCTGGACAAAGAGACTCAAAATGTTTATGTATTGCAAAATTTATTTTAGATTAGTATAATGGATATAATTGGAAGTAAAAATTAGAAAGCGTAAGGAGTAATGAGAATGAGGAAAAGGAGTGTGGTGGCGTGTATTATTGTTTTGGCAATGATGCTGAATATTTTGAGACCGATGTGGTTGTATGCAGCGGGGATTGAGACGGTAGTTGAAACAGAAACCGATATTGAAGCAGAGATGATTGAGCCAGAGACAGAACTGGAAAGTGAGC
>Ga0153947_1001550_pt1 | contig 10637 bp, 8 predicted proteins | sample TSNJ031MetaG_FD_104697 | JGI IMG/M metagenome (GOLD analysis project Ga0153947, IMG submission 104697) | Attine ant fungus gardens microbial communities from New Jersey, USA - TSNJ031 MetaG | ecosystem: Host-associated > Fungi > Mycelium > Unclassified | place: USA: New Jersey, Wharton State...
CCGGAAATCTTAAATGAGCTGATCGCCGGCTGCCAAAGCGAGATTGAGCTGTTGGCAGTAAAGGTTGAGACCATCAATAGCGATATCGCTGACTTGCAAAACGCTGCTTCCAAACTTCAAAAAGACTACGACCGCATGATTTCCTGGGCTGAGCTATACACATCCAGCAGCCTTGAGAGTAAAAAGATGATCCTGCACCAGCTGATTCATAAAATCAAAGTCGGGCGGGATTACAAGTTAGAGGTTCAGTTTAATATAAGCTTCAAGCAGTTTAGCGAGATGTTTTTGCAGGAGGAAAGCGGCTGTGAGATAGCTATGTAAGATGTGAACGCGCCGTGGGGCGAAGTGGTTGTTAAGCCCCCCGCACAGACCAAAACCAGGAAAAGAAAAAGCCAGCAAACCCGCATGGTTACTGACTTTTTGATGGTGGACCTTAGGGGGATCGAACCCCTGACCTCGGGTGGTGGATAAACACCTAAATTTCAAGTTCCATATAACCCACAAAATTATAGGCGATCTCGACCGCCTTGGTCACGTTGCCCTCCGCGTCAACCTGCTTTTCATGAACATTGATGCGCTGAATAAGCTCGTGCAGTATCTTTGAATTCAGTTTCTGCAGGTCGGTGTACTTGGCGATAAGCCCCACAAACCGCTCGGCGTTATGCACGTCCTCTTTGGCCTGTTGGATGCGGGATTCCAGCGAGGTCAAGCTATCCTTGAGTTCTTTCTGCTCCCGCTCATATTCGGCGGACAGGTCATAAAACCGCTCATCTGGTATCTTGCCAAGAGCATTCTTCTCGATCAGATTTTTGATGATGCCATCCAGTGAGGCAACGCGCTTTCTCATTTTCTGCGCCTCCCGGAGTTCACGTTTGAGGTTCTGCTCTTCTTTTTCGGCTGCGGTTTGCTGCAGGCGATATAAATACTGTTCCTTAAACTTCGCCGCGAGACCTGCGTGCCGCCGAATATCGGTCAGAACAATCTCGGTGATTTGATCGAGGCTAATGTAGTGCGCAGTGCAATACTCCTTGCCATGGCGCATATAATACCAGCATTTATACTGGCCACCATCCGACTTGGTTTTGCGCTTGACCGCCGAGAAGGAGAGGGCGGAGCCGCAGTCGGCGCAGTACAGTAATCCCGCAAACATCTGAGTCTCGCCCGTTTTCCGCTCCCTGCGCTTTTTGGAGAGATGATTCCGCACCAGCGTCCATGTCTCCATATCCACAAGCGCCTCATGGGTGTTGTCAACAGTAATCCAATCGTCGGGGTCTTTTTTGATGCGCTTGCCTTCGACACCTAATGTCTCTACCTTGCCATGCACAAGGCATCCCAGGTAGACAGGATTCTCAAGGATTTTCTGCACTGAGGTCACATGCCACTGACACTGTATTTTAAAGTGTTCCTGCTTGTCGTATTCCGGGTTCTTCTGCTTGTAATATGAAGAGGGATTCATAACACTCTCCGCCCGAAGCGTCCGGGCAATTTTGTTGTAGCCGGAACCCTCGGAGGCCATCTTGAAAATCTTACGAACTACATCGGCGGCCTCTTGGTCAACAATCAGATGATGCCGATTCTGAGGGTCTTTGATATATCCGTATGGTGCCTTTGAGCCGAGAAACATCCCTTGTTTGGCGCGGGTCTCTTTTGCGGCCTTCGTCTTTTGGGAAACATCGCGGGCGTAAAAATCGTTGATAATGTTGCGCATGGGCACCGAAATGTCGAAGCCCTTTCGGATGGTGTCCACACCGTCCTGCGTGGCAATGAAGCGAACGCCCTTCTCCACAAAAAACTTGTCCATGTATCGCCCGGCCTCATAATAGTTGCGGCCGAATCGGGACAGGTCTTTGGTGACAACCATATTGATCCTGCCCATCTCTATATCCGAAATCATCTGCTGAAACCCGGGCCGGTCAAAACTGGTTCCACTGACTCCGTCATCGATGTAATAGTCCACGATGTGAAACCCATTCTGCCTGCAATAATCCGTAAGCATGGCCCTCTGCGTCTGGATGCTACCGCTTTCGCCGGCATTCAAATCATCCACCGAAAGGCGGCAGTAAAGCCCTGCGTTGTATATCTGCTGTCTGCTGTTCATTTACGCTCCTTTCCGCAGCAGCGATAGGACATCAGCCACAGTATATCGCTATCGCCCGCATATATCCAGTGTTTTTTCTGAGGGAACCGGAGGTTTTTCAATCTCCGGCGATTCGTCCAGTTCGTCCTCCATCAAGCGGGTCAGCTTCTGCATGATGGTCTCATATCCACAAAAGCTGCTCATCACAATAAACTCCGTTTTGCCAATGGTGTGTGCTCTTGTTGACAACCGGCTTGGAATATAATATTTCATCTTAATCTCCTTTACATGGTCTGCTCAAAGTCATGCTCCTGCTCGCTGCGGAGCTTATGTCCCTGTGCCAGCTTCTTGAGGGCCTCCCGCCGTTTCTGCTTGCTGTCTGTGGGGGCGAACGGGGCCGGAGGCGGGGTGGAGTCACCTCACTGGTAATGGTGTAGACGGTGTCGCCGATTTGGGTTTGGTAGGTCTTGTTAAATTCAGAAGTAATCATAATGTGTTGCTCTCCTTCCGTTCGTTCGAATTGATGACGGTGTACTGAATGGCTCGTAATACTTTATCCATCGTAGCCTCATCCACACCGTCGCCTTCGCAGGTGATATTGAAAAGCGTATTGCGAATTGCGGTCTGGTAGACATGCTTATGCATACAACCAAGCAGATCATTATTAGGGTCTATATCAATTTCAAGCGCATTTTTGTTGGCGGTAGAGAGTGGAATATAGCCTTTGGTCTTTTTGAGGAGGCTCACAGCCCGCCCGCGCAAGCTGCGGATACTCTCATCTGAGATGTCCAATACAGAGGCCCATATCAAATTCATTTGGGCAAGCTCTACGGCAATTTTGAAAGACAGCCTTGCCAGATGATTCTCCATATTTTTAATGTCGGTGGGCAGGATTCGGTCGTCAGCCTGCCCCGTTTCCTTCAGCAAACGCTGGCTAATATATTCACGAAGCGCTGTATCGATAAGGGTAGAGCGATTTTCAAAGCCAAGTCGTAGGCGATTATCATCGACAATACGAAGCGTGTCTTTGGGCAAGGATACCGTAATTTTCTCAATGTTCTGTTTCACTCATTTTCCTCCAATCTACCGGAATTTCAATCGGGACTTCCAGCTTCCCCTTTGTTACAGCGGGTTTTCTTCGTTTTGGACGTCCGCAAGGGCTCAAATGATATCATTCCGACCACCTTGGGCCACCCCTGGGTTCAAACCCCGCAAACCCGCTCCCCGACCCGCTTTGCGGGGCGGTGTGATCCGGAGCGAGTGGCGCTTGCGACACCGCTCCTTTATCCCGCGCTGTTTTCGACCGGTGGGTCCACCCCTCCAATAGGGGGCAGAATTAGGGCTTGGGAGCCGTAGTTCCAAGCTCCCCGCAAACGCCGCCACAGGCCGCTGGACCATGCCCTAATGGTATCCTTGCCCCACCTGCGCCCTGAAAAGGGCACACGGGGCGGCACAGGGCGGCAACACGGTCTATCCTGCCGAGGCGGCAGGGTCGACAGGGTCAATCGTCCGGGGAGAGGGGGCGCTCCCCGTTTCAACGTCACTATCGTCACTCGCCCGGCGTAGCGTGACGAGCCGTTTTCCGTTGCTGCGGCGGCTTTCAAAGGAAATTCCCGCTCCGGCGAGATCGTCACTGTTTAGCACCAGCCGTTTAGATAGTGCCTTCGCCGAAACAGGATCGTCACTGCCGGCGCTGAGCAGTTCGGCAACCTCGGTGGGTGTTCCGGTGAACTCGCTTTTGTCTTTCATAAAGTCAGAAAGCAGAAAGATGATATTGTCCTTGAGCATCTCCGGCTTGGCGGTGCTGTCGGAAAGCACTTCCCAGATGTTGTCGTCGTTCCGCCTGAGCTCCAGTTCCCTGTACTCGATGTCCCGGCCGATGCAGGAGAGGATTGCCTTGCCGCTGCCCCGCCTGTCCTCCACCAGCGTGAAGCTGGAATCCACAGCGCCCTGCAGCGCAGTCGTGCCCGAGATGCGGTTGAAGGTGTCGCCGTCATTTTCCTTGCGCAGATGATGTATGAGCAGGATGGCGATGCCGTGAGCGTCGGCCAGCTTTTTGAGCGCGCTCAGCTCCCGATAGTCGTTTGCGTAGCTTGTGTCGAACACGGCGCGGCGCACCATCTGCAGCGTGTCGATGATCACCAGCACCGTATCGGGATGCTCAGCGAGAAAGGTTTCGATTTGTTCCTCCAGCCCTGCGTCAATGATGCGGGCTTCGGTAGTGAAGTGGACGCAGTCCGGCGCATCCTCGGTGATCTCGAACAGCCGGTTCTGAATGCGGATGGTGCTGTCTTCCAGACAGAGATAGAGCGTTGTGCCCTGCCGGGTTTTCATACCCCAGATGTCCTCGCCCCTTGCCACCGCTACCGAAAGCCACAGCGCCAGCCAGGACTTGCCCACTTTCGCTGCGCCCGCCAGCAGATTGAGCCCCGGAGCGAGAAGCCCGTCTACTACAAACGGAACTGGCGTCAGCGGCGCATTCATCAAAGTTTCACCGTCGATAGTTTGGAATCGTTTTTTGATCATGTGCGGCCTCCTTTGTATTTGAAAGTAAAAACATAAAAGCGCCTCCACCTACTTAGGCCGTTGAGAACAGGTGTTGACCAAAACAAATTTTAGTGATTTGTAAAATTTCATCGTCCTGCACAAACAGAATGCCTGTTGGAAGATATTTGATTATAGATAACGCCGAGAGAAAAGCGTCGTTTTCTCTGTGGATTTTTTCTTTGAAATTTTAGGCTTTTCGTTTTCTTGTGTGTTGATAATAGTTGTGATATATTATCTATTAACAAAATTTTGAGAGGTGCGCTATGTCGATCCGGTATTTTACATCGTGGATGAGGTATCCCGATTACAAACTGAAAGCGCACAGAGAAAAAGGACTGTATGTCGTTCCCCGGGAAGGGGAACTCGTCACATACAATCCTTTTGATTGCCGGGATGAAATTCTGCTTGCACTGCTGCGGATCGGATTTGCGCCGTCCGGGGAACAGGTGCTGGACTTCTGCAACCAATTTGGGCTGCTGGGATTTGGGCAGGCCGTCATTCAGAAGGAATACGAAGATTCCACGGTCAAATTTTATCCGGACAATGTACTGGGACGCAAGGCGCTCCACGAAGCCGAGCTGATGGATTTGTTCTTTCCCTTTGACCTCTGCTCTCACCGTGTGAAAAAAGGGCATGAAATGCGGCTGACCGACCGCTGGGAGAGAAGGCTTCCCGACTCGTTGTGGCCGCTGTTTGAGCCGGGGTATGCGGAAAAAGTGGAGTGGATTATCTTTTATGCAAAGCGGCTTTACGGTATGGCATTGCGTTTCTGTCAAGGGGAACCGTTTGAATACGCCCTTGGCAACATAAAGGTGGGCACTGTTTTTACCGATACGGTAAAAACACAATGGCGGTTCGACAGCCTGAAAACCGCTGTGGACATCCTGTTCATGGAGCTGCTTCAGAATCCCCGGCCAGCGGTTAGGCTGTGCGAGCACTGCCATAATCCAATGCTTGTATCCCCGGGTACCCGCTCCCGGTACTGTTCCGAATCCTGCCGCAACGTGGAGAATGTGAAGCGCTCCCGGCAAAGAAAGCGAAATGCACAACCGTAGCCCGCATCACAGCGGGCCACAGGGGGGGTACAAAAGGGTCAATTTCGGCTTTTGGTTGCTTCGGCGGGTAGTTCTCCTATCGGGGCAGAAAATCGCCACACAGGGGCATACAGCGGCGGACATGCCGTTGCGTGGGGTTGACCGAGTAATTTCGCGGTTAGCCGTTTTTTCTTTCTGTTTTGCTTTATATGGTTCTGAAGTTATCTTCTACTTGACAAATCTCCCGTTCAGAGCTTACATACCACAGACGGGAGTTTTTCCAATAAAAAGCGTCATGGCAGGCCGGTGTGGGTAAACACACCGGACCCTGCGAGAAGGTGAACCATCCACCCCTGCACAACCGTAAAACGGCGCCATGACAGATTTATTATATCTGTTTTTCTGCTGTTGCACAAGATGAACCTGCGGCGTATGCATGGGTACCGGGCAAATGTTATGCCCCGCCTTTGCGTGCGCCTTTTATAGGAGTTCTTCCGATCTTAGCAAGGAAGGTCGGAGATCATGAACACATTTTGGGATTATGAGGACATTTTCGGCAAGGCCGAGACGGCGCACCTGAACCGCACGATGAATGAGTTTCTGGAACTCACGGTTACAATACGGAGTCGGCTTAGCAAACAAGGCTACCTGCTGGACAAGTACATCTCCATTGTTATGGAAGCTGCCAACGCGACGCTGCTTTACGACGCGGCGGAGCGCGGCTTCAATGCTTCATCGGAATTGCGGCATTTGTGCCTTTCCGTCATGGACGGCAAGGTCGATTGCGCGGATCACCCGCTGTATGAAAAGGTGAAGGAGTATATCGGCTCGCACCCGCTGGAGTATCTGGAGGTGCCGACGAAGCAGAGCCTATACTGTATCGCGCTGGCCGGAGATTTTCTGGAGCACACAGCGGCGGGGTACTATCAACGGCAGAAAGAAAAACAGCGGGAGGTTTTCGATATCGTCTATCTACGGGATTTGTACCGCAAGATCAGTGCCATCCTCGGCGGGGAGGATGAGATGGAGCGGCTCAACCTGCTGCTCCGGCAACGGTTTCTCATCGTCACGCCGATGGCCGGATTCCTGCAGGGACTGACCAATGATCTGCTGTACTGCCTGACCCATAGGGATGTAGAGACGAGCAGGTTGGCAGCGCAGTTATGGCTGGAGGAACGGGCTGACCAGGGATAACGGATCATCGGAAACGAAAGCAGGCTGATCATGTCTCAGCCTGCTTTCGTGCTAAGTTTATATTGCAGGGTAGTTCAGCCGCATATTTTGTGCTTCTCTTACAATCAAAAACCCATGTAGAACAACGGGATGTCCGGTTCACCGTATAGCCTGTTACCTGTGTCAATTACAATGAAGTGCTTACTTCACAATGTCAAACAGCCGCATTATGGTAATGATACTCTGCTCACGGGTGTAGTCGGCGGCTGGTGAGAAGGTGTTGTTTCCCACGCCGCTCATGATCCCCGCCTCCTGTACCTCGCCAACGGCCGAAGCAGCCCATGAGGATATATTGGCATTGTCGGCAAAGGCCGGGGCTTGCTCGGTCAAAGGTTTCCCGATAGCCGTTGCCAAGCGGGAGAGCATTGTTGCAGCCTGCTCGCGGGTCATGGAGCTGTCAGGTGAAAATTTATCATCACCTACGCCACTGACAACACCGAGGGCGGCCATTTTTTCCACATTTACATCGGTGGTATCGCTGAATTGCACACGCTCGGTAATTTCCTTGCCCGTTACTTTCTCATAGAGTGCCACGGCAAGAGCACAGAATTCGGCACGAGTGATAGCGGTTGTATACTTCGATTGCAGAGCTTCGGGCACAATGCCTGCGGCAATAGCGGCGTTTACCTGCGAGGTGGCCCATGAGGAAGGGGTGTCGGAAGTACCCGCAGTATTTGGCAACGCTATAACATCTCGTCCAAGCTGTTCCTGTAGATTTGCGAGCCTGTTTAACGCGAATGTCATCAATGAGCCGGACGCGCCCATTCCGCCTCCACCGCCCATACCTTCGGGTCTGTCGCCCTGTTCAAAGCCGTCAGGCATTTCGACCCCCTGCGGTCTGTCGCCCTGTTCAAAGCCATCGGGCATTTCACCGGGCTGACCCTGCTGTCTGTCGCCGGGGTTGAAACCATCGGGCATTTCACCGGGTTCAAAACCTTCCGATCTGTCACCCATGTTACCGCCGCCGGTCGCCGATGAGAAGGAATCGTTGAACGTAAGCTGTTCCTCAAACTGCTCCGTCGTGTAAAACTTCGTGGGATCCGCGTTCACATATGGGCGAATCAAGTCCCCGAGCTCAACGATCCTGTCTTCGATCCCCTCCATATAATCCACAAGCCGGTTTACATATTCCAAATATTTTTCATAATATTCGGGGACGGCCAAAAGCTTGTCAATCAGAGGTGATTTTTCCATAGTCGTGCCGTAAACGGGCTCTTCTATGCTCACCGAATACATACCTTCTCCGCTGCCGCCATATCCGCCGAAGGACATATTATAGTCCCAAGGTATTACATAGAAAACGCCATCACTTCCGGCGTACAGCTTGTAGTTTTGCTTTTTGTCGCCGTTGTAGCTGTCATAATTTCCAAGAATGCCATTTGCCGCGATATATTTCAACGCGCTTTCTACATCCAGTACGCTTTCTATATTGCCTTTTTCGCCATAAGGCATATCGTTTAAGACTGAAATCAGGTTTTTGAGTTTTGCATTGTCTTCGTCGGACCCTTTGTCAACCTCATATTTTGAATAATCATCATTTTCCTTATAAACAAGGTCGGCGCCTGAGTCAGTGTCATAAAGAACGGAATCCTCTTCTTCGCCGAAATTCCTTTCCAGATAGCTGGACTTTTCTCCCTCAACACCCGTATAAAAACCAACCAGTTCACCGTTTATATATAAATTTATAAAAACAGTCAGCGGCGTAGGTGCGCCGATTTCCCGCAACGCCTCATAGTGCAGGTATTCCCTTAAAAATGACGCATCGGTATAATTATTATGCATACATAGCATATCAAGTCCGAGATAGGTCTGGTCTTTATCAAATTTATCAAACTTAAATCTGAAGCTGTATCTGTCCGAATCTGCCATAGAGGCTACAGAAGTCAAGGTTGAATTTCCTTTTGTGCTGAAGCCTACATTTTCAAGTGTAATGCCGTTAATTTCGACGGTTACGCTTTTGTAGTCCTTATCCAAAGGGCTTTCAAGTATGCTTTGCCAATCCTCGTCAGAAATGGTGACATAAGCATTGATAATGCCATCTCCTTCGAATAGCTGCTCATACCCCATCTCGGTTTCCGCCGCCAAGGCTGTGACCAGTCCGCCCGTCAATCCGCCAAACGTCATCGCCAATGATAAGATTACCGCTAACAATTTCTTCCATAACGTGTTTTTCACGAGTATGCCTCCTCTTCTAAGTGATTTTTATTAAAACTAGCCTGTATGACTGTTCTTCCTGTGGATGTTTCCAATCGCTCCGTATTGTCATCGCCGCCGGGACACCCCGCCAGAGCAAAGATCAATAGTGGCAACCAGACAAAGGACAATCCTCCGATGTGCGATTCGTTTCATTGCATAACACCTCCTCGTTGTTATGGTCTGCCTTGTCTGCCACCCTGACCGCCCGGGCCACCTTGATTTCCGCCAATACCGCCGCCGGCGCCTCCGCTGGTACCGATCGCCGCGGTCGCGGTGCCGACCAATGTGTCGTTCACGTATACGCTGTACGATTCACCAGTTTTTATATCCGGCGAGCTGACCAGCACAGAGGAATAGCTTTTTTGCGGGGTATAGCTTACCAATACGGTACCGCTCGAAGATTTAACGGTTATGGCCGCGCCCGCCGCCTGTGATTGGACGCTCAATTTTATAGCGGGCTGCGCAGAGCTGGTGCTTACGTTTCCAGCTGCCACGGCGCTTGTGGCGACAAGGATTCCTCCGTTTATGCTGAAGCCTCTTTCGGTGTCTATCGCTTCGTCGCCGGAGGAGGTTGGGCCGTCCACGTAGAGTGTGCCGCCTGTCATCACGGCGCTGCCGTTTGAGTCAATACCGTCGCCGCCGGCGTTGACATAGATATCGCCGCCGCTGATGGTTAAAAGCCCGGACGAGCTGCTCACATTGATTCCGTCGTCAGTAGAGTAAACGCTGATTTTACCGCCGTTCAGGTTAATGAACGCGCCTTCAATACCCTCGTAGCTGTTCTTAATGTCAATGGTCCCGTTATTTATTGTCACGGTACCGTCGGCGTGTATGCCGTCGTCACCGCTTTGCGCTGTGAGGCTGCCTCCATTTATGGTTATATCTCCATTGCTGTGAATGGAATCATCGTAGGAAGAAATAGTAAACGTTCCATCGTTAATAACGATTACCCCATCGCTTTTTATACCCTTATAGCTCCCGTCGGTCGGATTGGAGCCGGAGACGACCCCGTCGTTGTTTCTGGCGTGGGAGCCTCTTTTCAGACTGCCGCCCGGCCAGCCGCCGCCGGTGGCGATATTGAATGTGCCGCCATCGATCTGCAGCGTTGTTTGCGCTTGTATGCCGTCGTTGTACGCCGTAATGTTAAACTCGCCGCCTTTGATGAGAATCCAGCCCTTGTCGGCGTCGGTATCATTTGTGGACTTAAGCCCGTCTCCGGTGAGGGAGGTCAGGTTCAACACGCCGTCCAGGACGGTCACAGAATCCTTGCCGCGCATGGCAACATTAACGGCGGTCGCCGTGATATTGCCCCCGGCTATGACAAGATCGTCTTTGGTGGCAATACCGTGATTGAAGTTACCTGTCACATTAAGAGTCCCCGTGCCGTTGATTGACAGGTCGCACTTGCTGAATATCGCCGCGTTTGGCTCTTCCTTTTCGGTATCCGCGTAGGTGTAGGCGGCTGTGTCCGCAACTGTGTTTGTGCTGCCGTCCGCAAGTATGATGACCAGCTTGTCGGCCTGTGCGGCGTAGATCGCGGCATTTGTGTC
>Ga0153947_1001551_pt1 | contig 10636 bp, 10 predicted proteins | sample TSNJ031MetaG_FD_104697 | JGI IMG/M metagenome (GOLD analysis project Ga0153947, IMG submission 104697) | Attine ant fungus gardens microbial communities from New Jersey, USA - TSNJ031 MetaG | ecosystem: Host-associated > Fungi > Mycelium > Unclassified | place: USA: New Jersey, Wharton State...
CAGCGGCAGCTCCTCCGGCAGCTCGTCCCGGTGCAATAAAACCAGGTAATGGTATACAATCGCACGCAGGAAGTCGAAAGCGCCGGTGCCGTCGGATATGGCGTGAAACACCTCCAGATTGATCTTGTTTTGGAAATAGGTCACCCGGAAGAGAAGTTCCTTCACATGCTTATAAAACAAACGGTTGCAGGGCCGCTCATTCTCCACCTGGACCTGAGGATGCAGCGTTGTGCGCTCCAGGTAAAACCAGAATAATCCCCGGCGCATCACCACCTGGAAATAGGGGAAGGATTCTATCGCAATATCCAATGCCTGCTGCAACACCCGGCCATCCACCGATTCCGTTAGCTCACAGGCCAGACGGAATACATTTGTGTTGTCGTCACCGCTGATCGAAGGGAATACATTGGCGGCGTTGTCCAGCTCATACCAGATATCCCGCGTTTTTTCGGTGTTTTTTTGTTTTCCTTTTCGCATGACTGCTCCTCCCGGAAACCCAAACGGGAAAGTGTAGGTCGGTATATAACATATAACATAGCAAAAAGAACGGCCGATTGCACGCAGCACTTTATCAAAGTTAAGAATAATGGGATTATAACGGTTCCAGGGCAATCGCTTACGGGAAGCAGTAATAAAGGGAAGGAAAGGCACATATAGAGCAGACGAGAGAAAAGGGGCTGCAAAATATGGGACGGACAATACTGGAAATATTTGAAGAAATACCGGAGCCGCGCAAAGGGAATGGGATACGGCATAAGCTAATAGATGTGATAAGCATAGGGATATTGGCTACATTATGCGATTTCACGGCATATACAGAAATGGAATTATACGCGCAAGAAAAAGAAGAATGGCTGAGGACATTTTTGGAATTGCCAAATGGAATACCATCTCACGATACGATAGGAGATATATTTGCCGCCATAAGCAGCGACGCATTGCATAGATGTTTTGCCGAATGGGTGGAAACAATCCGAGAGGCTATTAGCGGAGAATTTGTGGCAGTGGACGGAAAAACACTAAGAAGAAGCAAAGATAAACAAAAAGAGCTAAAGCCACTACATGTAGTAAGTGCGTGGGCGAACCAAAACCGCTTAGTACTGGGAGAAATTGCAACAGAAGAAAAGAGCAATGAGATTACAGCAATTCCTGCACTTTTAAAGCTTCTCAATATCAAAGGATGTATTGTGACCATTGACGCGATGGGAACACAGAAGGAAATTGCAAAGACCATCATCAAAGAAGGCGGAAATTATGTGCTGGCTCTAAAAGAAAATCATCGTGATTTCTATGAAGATGTTCAATTGTATTTCAAAGAAGAAATATTGCCCCAGAATAAATTGGATCTTGAAAAAGATGGCAGGTATGCCAAAGTCACAGAAAAATCCCATGGTCGTTATGAGACAAGGGAGTGCTATCTATCCAGCGAAATTGACTGGCTGGAAAATCGAAAGGATTGGGAAAAGTTACGGGGAATCGGTCTCATCATATCTACACGCCAAATTGCGGGAGAACTGGAAATTAGCACAAACATGCACTATTTTATCTATAGCGCGGATATGTCGGCACAATCCCTACTACATGCAAAGCGTAGCCATTGGGGGATCGAAAACAGCTTGCATTGGTCTCTTGATATGCTGCTTCGCGAGGACGAAAGCCGTGTGAGAACCGGCAATGCTGCTGAAAATTTGAATGTTCTGCGGCATCTGGCTCTTAATCTTGTCAGAAATGAAACTTCTGTCAAAAGTAGTATGAGGCTAAAGCTTAAACGCTGCTCTTTATCCAATGATTATCTTCTAAAGGTGCTCGGCGTCACGGTTTGGTAAGCGATTGCCCTGCACAGGGAGGACTCACGGTCAAGGAGCTTGTAAACGTCTTTAACGCGCAAAGCGACACTGTTGAAGTTGTTGCAAGATATAATCCGGATATGTATAAGGGACTGATGCAAAATCTACAGGCCGAGGTTGCGACAGGTCATTCACCCGCAATCGTACAAATCGGCTGGGCGTTTCTCGATTATTTTTCCAATAATTCATTCTGCCCATGAGCAGCGCGACGGGCGTGTATGTGTTTATCGTCACCATCGTGCAGGGGCTGCAATATGTCTTTACGCCCATCAAGGTCATTACCCAAGGCGGGCCGAATTACGCCAGCTCCAACTTGATATACCAAGCCTATCACGAAGCCTTTACCCTGTACAGGACGGGAACCGCATCCGCTTTTGCGATTGTAACGATGGTTTTGTTCATTTTCCTTTTGGTGCTGGAGTTTCGGTTTGTAGAAAAAGGGGTGCACTATGAATCCTGAAAAAGACCGTCAGCTCGGATGGCATGTGCTTTTGCTGATTATTGTACTCTTGTCTTTAGCGCCCATCCTATTCGCGGTATCCAACTCCTTTAAAACACTGGGCGATGCCTACAACACGGTTTTGTCAATTATCCCCCGGAACCCTACGCTGGAGAACTATCTGCATGTGTTTACAAGGCTGGATTTTTTAAAGATTACCCTCAATACGTTCATCATCGCATCCAGTGTAACTCTTTTTAAAACCACTACGAGCATTTTGGCCGCCTATGCGTTTGTATCCTTTCAGTTTAAGGGGAAAAGCATCTTGTATTTTATTCTTATTAGCACAATTTTCATTCCCTTTTCGGTAACGATGATTCCCAACTACCTGACCGTATCGTCCTTTGGGCTGCGAGACAATCTTGTGGGCGTCATCTTACCTCAGCTTGCGGACGCAACAGGCATCTTTCTCATACGGCAGTCGATGAGAACCATTCCGAAATCCATTTTGGAGGTGGCAGGCATGGAAAACTCATCCAGCTTTAAAACTCTGCGGGACGTTGTTGTTCCTCTCATCAAGCCTGCTATTATCTCCACCAGCATCATCTTTTTTATCAATTCCTGGAACGAGTATGTATGGCCGGTTCTGGTATTAAAGTCTAAATCCATGTTTACACTGCCTTTGGCTTTGCAAATGTATATCAGTTCCGAAGGCGGGACAGAGTTTACAATCGCCATGGCCGTATCCGTTTTAACCATGCTGGTTCCGCTTACACTCTATCTTGTTTTTCAAAAATATATTATTAGTACCTTTACCGCGTCAGGAATAAAAGGTTAGGAGGTTAATCCCATGAAAGATATTGTCCTTGAAAATATCCATAAGTCTTATGGAACCAATCAAGTCGTGGAAGACTTGAATTTGACAGTGGCGGAGGGGGAACGGTTGATCCTTTTGGGGCCATCCGGTTGTGGCAAGTCCACCACTCTGCGGATGATTGCCGGGCTGGAGGAGATTACCTCTGGCAAGCTGTATATGGGAGATCAATTGGTCAATCAAGTTGCCAGCGGAAAGCGTAATGTATCTATGGTATTTCAAAATTATGCGCTTTTCCCCCACATGACGGTGGAAGATAACATTACATACGGCCTAAAGGTGCATAAATACCCAAAATCGGAAATAGAAAAAAGGCTGCGCGATGCATTTGAAATGTTGGAGTTGACAGAACTGGGTAAAAGAAAACCAAAGGATTTATCCGGTGGGCAGCGGCAGCGGGTGGCTTTGGCCAGAGCCATTGTCAAACGATCCGATTTTCTTTTGCTGGATGAGCCTTTGTCAAACCTGGATGCTCAACTGCGGCAACATGCGCGCAAGGAGTTGGTGAAAATACATAAAAAATACAATCAGACGTTCGTGTATGTGACCCATGACCAGATTGAAGCAATGACAGTAGGGGACCGGATTGCGCTGATGTATGAAGGGAATCTGAAAATGGTGGATTCTCCTAAGAATGTATACCATATGCCCGCGAATGTCTTTACTGCCAAATTTATCGGATCGCCCTCTTGCAATATTGTAAGCGTAGAGCATGATGCAAACTATCTTTTCTTTGGAACGCAGAAACTGATTTTGCCGGAAAGCTGGATCAATCAAATTAGAGACAGTTATACCGAACAGCTTTACTTTGGTATCCGCCCCGAGCATGTCTGCCTGCATACAACGCCCACAGCGGGCGCGTTGACGGCTACCGTCAAATATACCGAGGATTACGGCAACAGAATGGGGATTTATTTCGATATAGACGGCTGCGAAATGGTAGGAATATGTGAGGACAACGCGCCATACCCTGGTCAAACGGTATATTTTCTCCCTGATTTTGATAAAATCCATCTGTTTGACCGCGGGACATCTGATTCTATAGGGTATCCAGTAAATATTACAAGGAGTAATTTGAATGAACCTGCTTATCAGTACAAATTTGCTTAAAGAAACCGAAAGAGACAACGTTTTTAGCTTACTGGACAATTGGAGCCATATCAATTTGGGAGTCGAAATCTTCCCACACTTTGAAGTGGATGGCTATTCTCAAATTTTAGACAGGTGTATCGACCGTCTGAAAGAAGTCCCCGTTTCTTTTCATGGCCCTTATATCGCCACAGAGCATTCTGCAAAAAGAGGAAGCAAGGAATACGACATTGCGATGGACTATTGCAAAAGAACCTTTTCCTACGCCAGCAGGCTCGGTAGCAGTCACATCGTTTTTTACTATAATAATGGTGCTGTGACGGCACAGTCGCGGGAGGACATGATCCGGTACGCCGGTGAAAATCTGGCAGAGCTGACCAAGCTGGCAAAAAGGATGGGCTCGAGCTACTGGTTGAGAATACAGGGGTTTTGCCGTTAAACAATGTGCTCTTTGGTGAAACAGAATTTATAGAATTGTTTAACAGCATTCCCCACAACTGCCTGTTTGACATCGGCCATGCGCATTGCAACAATTGGAATATTGAGAATGTGCTTGACCGGTTAAATCAAAGGATTATGTGCTACCACTTACATAACAACTATGGAAAGCTGGATGAACACAACCGCATTATGGATGGGGGATTGGATATGGGAATGATTTTTGATTTATATAACATATATACACCCGGCGCAAACCTTGTGATTGAATACCGCCCTGATTTGCTGGATACCCCAAAGCTAATAGATGAGGATATAGAATATATCCAAAAAAATCTTCAGAATATGTCAGCCGATAAACGCATACCGCTAATGAAAGCTAACTGACTAATTTTTTCCGTTGTATCCTAGAGATTAATAAATTAAAGGAGTCTTAGAATGAAACGTATTGCCTGTTTACTTATCGCATCGATGTTACTTAGTTTATCTCTTTTGGGTTGTCAAGCACAGCCTCAGGCCAATGGTCAAATTGAAACGCAAAGCCTTACCACGGATCAAATAATCGAGAAAGCAAAGGCGGAGGGAGAGGTCAACTCGGTTGGCATGCCTGATTCGTGGGCAAATTGGAAGGGGACCTGGGATGACCTTGCATCGGAATATGGACTTAAACATGTAGATACCGATATGTCCAGCGCGGAAGAGCTTGCAAAGTTTGAGAGCGAAACCACAAATGCCTCTGCGGATATAGGCGATGTGGGCATTGCGTTTGGACCTCTTGCTGTAGAGAAAAACCTCACTATTCCCTACAAGACGTCCTATTGGGATGATATTCCCGACTGGGCAAAGGATCAAGAGGGTCACTGGCTTTTGGGGTACACTGGAACACTTTGCTTTATGGCGGATACCGCTAAAGTTGCACAGGCGCCCTCAACCTGGGAAGATATCAAAAACGGTACATATAAGGTAAGTATCGGCGATGTACTCAAAGCAAATCAGGCGCAATTCTCTGTTCTTGCGGCTGCATATGCCATGGGTGGGGACGAGACCAACATCATGCCCGGAATTGAGTTCTTTGCCGATCTGGCTAAGCAGGGCAGGCTGGCTCTAAACGGGCCTGGAATCTCTGAAATGCAATCCGGTGAGATTGAAGTAGCTATTCTGTGGGACTTTAACGCCCTCAATTATCGTGATCAAGTAGATAGAGCGCGTTTCGATGTTAAAATTCCCAGTGATAAGACCATTATAAGCGGCTATGCCACCATCATTAACAAGTATGCCCAACACCCTTATGCCGCGATGCTGACAAGAGAATACATCCTTTCCGACAAGGGGCAGTCAAATCTTGCTCGGGGATATGCAAGACCGATCCGCTCTAACGCTAAGATTGACCCTGACGCCCAAACAATGCTGCTGCCAAACGACATGTATACCGCAGCGGTTCCTGTGAAGGATCAAGCAGCATGGGATGAAACAACCAAACAGCTTCCCCAGCTGTGGCAGGAGAATGTGCTGATCCATGTCAAATAAATTAATTTTTATATTACTCGACGGACTCCGCGAGGACACTTGCGCTGACCATATGGGTTATCTGTACCATTTGATGGAACAGGGAATTCTGCAAAAACACACCGTTTGGGGACAGTTGCCAAGCATCTCCCGACCCATGTATGAGCTGCTGCTGACTGGCGTTTTGCCCTGCAACAGCGGGGTTGCCAGTAACTATTACAATCAACTCTCCCGCTATGAAAGCGTATTCCACCTTTGCCGGAAGGAGGGGAGAACAACGGCGGCGGCAGCTTATTGCTGGATCAGCGAGCTGTACAATCATGCTCCGTTCGCTCCCCATGCCCACCGCATTCAGACTGCCACCAGTCTGCCGATTCAAAATGGAATCTTCTATTGGGAGGACGATTATCCGGATTCGCACCTGCTTGCTGACGCCCATGTTTTGCTTACAGTGTTTACTCCCGATTTTCTGTTTGTCCACACCATGGGAATTGACCATGCGGGACATACAGGCGGCGCGCCCGGAGCAGCCTACAGCCAACGGGTGACTGGGGTGGATACGGAGCTTGCCAACATGCTGCCACTCTGGATGGAAATGGGCTATCAAATTCTCATTACCTCCGACCATGGCATGGACTCGCATGGGTTGCACGGAGGTACTCGCCCCGAAGAACGCACACTGCCACTCTTTTTGGGGGTTCACGGTGAATGCACTGCTTCTGAGACTCTGGTTCCCCAACAGCAGCTTGCGCCCTTATGCTGCAAGCTGCTGGGGATAGCGGCGGGAGATGCAATGGAACCCCTCTCTGCATTCTCCTTTGAGGCATTCCATTCCTCAGATCAAGGAGGTCTTCATGAACAACAAAAATAAGATGCTGATATACACGCTCCCTTTCTTATTTTTTCTGCTGCTTTTTCTCTTCGTTCCCTTGATTAGCATGATTATTAGCAGTATCAAAAATGCGGGGGGAGCATTTACCCTGGAGAACTACGCTGAAATTTTCGGCAACTTCTTTTATATCCAGTCCTTTATCAACAGCATAGGCATTTCTTTACTCAGCAGTCTTGTGGGAGCTGCAGCAGGGGCATTTGTATCCCATGCAATGCATTCCATGAGCAGCAGCGCATCCCAAAAGATATTGGTTTGTACCAATCTGACAGCGAATTTTGCGGGTGTACCGCTTGCCTTTTCATTCATTGTCCTGTTGGGCAACAGTGGGATACTGATATTGCTCTCAGAGAAGTTAGGCATCCATCTGGGTGAGAGCTTTAATCTATACAGCTGGTCTGGGATATGCCTTACCTACGTATATTTTCAGATTCCCCTGGCGGTAATGCTGATATTTCCGCTGTATAACGCCATTTCAGAGAGCTGGCTGGAAAGCGCCACCCTACTCGGGGCCCACAAGGCACAGTTTTGGCGGCGTGTAGGTATTCCCACCTTGTTGCCTGGAATCCTTGGCACCACCAGCATCCTCTTTGCAAACTCCATGGGAGCTTATGTCACAGCCTATACCCTAACAGGCAGCGCGTACAACCTATTGGCGGTGCGTATCGGCTCATTGATTTCCGGAGATATCTTCGCACGGCCTGAACTTGGCAGTGCATTAGGCGTATGCCTTGGAGCAATTCTGGTGGGGACGGTGCTGCTCAACCAGATGCTAATGCGCCGACTGCAGAAGGACGTGCAGATATGAACGATATGAATGTATCTATCAAAACCCGGCGCAAGCAAATGGGCGCGTCAAAAGTCATTCTTTTACTGGTGCTCGCTTACCTGTTTATACCTGTATTGGTAACGGTCTTATTTTCATTTGCAACACAGTGGCATCACACCCTCCTGCCGGAGGGGCTGACGCTGGATACCTACCGTAGCCTGTTCACTGATATAACGGTGCTACGTGCGCTGGGCCGGTCTACAGTTTTATGTGCCGGAACAACGCTGTTGGCACTTGGTGTCATCGTGCCTATGGAGTTTGTTGTGTTAACCTTTTTTCCCAGGCTGGAGAAGCTACTCCAATCGCTGCTGATGCTCACATATGCTGTACCGGGTATTATTCTTGCCATCGGTCTAATACGCACATATTCCAGCACCGGTATCCCTATGCTGATTATCGTGGTTGGGGTGTATGTGATACTGCTCCTTCCTATAATTTATCAGGCAGTCAAGAACAGCCTGCTTACTATTAAAGCGCCGGAGCTTGTCCACAGCGCCACCTTACTGGGATCATCGCCATTGCAAGCCTTTTTAAAAGTAATTCTGCCCTGTATCGCGCCCGGTGTCTTGGTTGCAGCGCTTCTTTCCTTCTCCATCCTGTTTGGAGAATTTACCCTTATCAATATGTTGGTTGGAGGAAAATTCAAGACGTTGCAAATGATTCTGTATGAAACCACAAATAAGGACGCCCACGCAGCAAGCGCCCTCACCAGCGCATACTTTTTAATGATGGGGCTTTTGACGTTGTTTTTAATTAAACGAAGTAATGCGACCACCCGCAAGGGGGAAAGGGGATAGTAATATGTTTGTGGCTATGCAAAATATTAGTAAACAATTTGGAGGGCAAAGAGTGTTGGATGGAGTCGAATTTTCCGCTCCAGAGGGGAGTTTTACCACCCTGCTTGGCCCGTCCGGCTGTGGGAAAACCACATTGCTGAGGATATTAGCCGGCATTGTTGAGTTGGATGGCGGCAATATTTTGATTGGCGGCAGGAATATTACACACCTTGATTCGAGGCTTCGCGAGATTGGCATGGTATTCCAATCCTATGCCCTGTTCCCCAATCTCACCGTGCGCCAAAATATTGCATTCGGGCTAGAGATGCAAAAGCAGCACAAGGCAACCATCGCCGCCAAGGTGGATCAGATGCTTGCCCTTGTCCAGCTTGAAGGCAAGGAAGACAGTTATCCGCGTGAGTTGTCAGGCGGCCAGCAGCAACGTGTGGCGTTGGCTCGTTCACTGGTAACCCAACCCAAGGTATTGCTTCTGGATGAGCCGCTGAGTGCTTTGGACGCTAAAATCCGCAAAAAGCTGCGTATTCAACTGCGGGATATTCAAAAAGAGCTTGGTATCACAACTGTTATGGTAACCCATGATCAAGAAGAAGCCATGGTAATAAGTGATTATGTACATGTGATGTCTCAGGGGCGAATTGTACAAAGCGGCACGCCCAGGGAAGTATATACCCAGCCAAATAGCCTGTTTGTCGCAAACTTCATAGGCAATTACAACATTCTCTCCGCCGATATATTGCATCAAGTCGCCCCGCAGTTTATCGATTTTGGCGCTCCGCAATATGCTATTCGCCCGGAAACGCTTCAGGAGCGTGGATTCTCTGGATGCATTGAATTGACAGCAACCGTTACGGATATCGTTATGATGGGAAATGTGGTTCAGTTCGAGCTTGAAGCCGCCGGACAACGGTTATGCTGTCACCGCTTGCACCGTCATTTTGAAATGGATTTCGCTGTAGGGCAGAAAAAAGTATTGTTTGTTGATCCATTGGATATCGTGCCGATTCAGGAAGATAGTGAATCCGTAAATCATGAGAGCATGTACAGTGATAAAAAAGCAGGTTAGGTATGGAGTGAAGCACCCCACTACCTGGTTAGCTGTGCATTAGTCCGCGCCACTTAAGGCGATTTTTCTGATCTCATTACCTAGACACAAAACAGCCACCGCAATTAGGGTCTGCTGAAAGCTCGGGAACTGATCCAACCGCGTAGAACTAAGGTACAAATGCGAATCAAGTGTTAAAAACAGCTAGCAAGTAGCAAACAAACAATGGAAATGCGAGCAAAAACAAAGGAAAGCAACTGTATTTTGTGTTTTTTGGAAATTATAACTTCTGCGAACTGATACCGCGCAAAATGATACGAGTAAAATATAGCTGATTAAATTAAAAACGGTATTCTGAAAAATATATCTCTAAAGCAAAATCGAGAGAGGGAAAACGAGCAAGATTGTCTTTGGGCCAACGCTTTAAATTAGCCCAATATAATACTATCGGATTTAGATGTGGGCTATAAGGCGGCAAAAAAAGAACGAAGACACCGTATTTAGCAGCAATTTCATATAGTGTATCTTTGCGGTGAAATGAGGCGTTGTCCATTATTACAATGCTTCCGTGCGGGACAACAGCTAAAAGCTCCCACTCGAACCAATCCTCAAAAAAGTCTGCGGTTGTCGAATGTTCATAAGAGCGCACGGCTAAGTGTTTATTGCCACAAAACCCCGCGATTCCTTCCCCCCGGCTTAATACTATGTACTCTTGTACCGCGTTTTGCCCGCGCCATTTTACGTCAATAATATCTATTTAGCCCACTTTCATCAACAAAAACGAAGCCTGTTACGCGAAATATGGAAATCAGATATATCAAGGTTATGACGTAAAACATAAGGGCTAACGGTGATTTTTCAGAGTATGTGTATTGCTTTTTTTACA
>Ga0153947_1001554_pt1 | contig 10618 bp, 7 predicted proteins | sample TSNJ031MetaG_FD_104697 | JGI IMG/M metagenome (GOLD analysis project Ga0153947, IMG submission 104697) | Attine ant fungus gardens microbial communities from New Jersey, USA - TSNJ031 MetaG | ecosystem: Host-associated > Fungi > Mycelium > Unclassified | place: USA: New Jersey, Wharton State...
AGGCGGAGGACGCAGGCGGGCTGACGCCCGGCAAGGACGACAACGCAGTATGGCGCAATAAGACCCGTAAAGCTTTCGACGATTTGATGGAAGATTAGTATTAATCGGAGATAAAAAACGGCAGTGCAAAGCAAAGGGAGCAAGCCCCCGCTTTGCACTGCTATTCATTTCGGGGGATCTTTCGATTTCTTATTGATCCATTCGGTCAGAGCGGCATAATCCACCTTGCTGCTGTGTCTGCGATCCAATGGTATGCGTTGTATGGGAAGGATGGCGTCAAACCGCCCCGCGTATTCCTCGACAATGCGCCGGGTAAACCGGCCCCGCTCAATTACCAGCACTGTCCGGTCATGATGCTCCATTGCGGCACAGGCCGTGCGGTACTTCGCCCGGATGGCGCTCTCCACGGCAAAGGGGAATATAGTTGCGTCACCCGACCGGATCACCTGCCCGGCGCGTCCCAGCAGCCAGAGCCTGCCCTTGCTGTCGAGATAGCCGCAGTCTCCCGTACGGTGCCATGTGCCGTCTTCCGCATCAATTTTTGCCACAGCGTTCTGCTCCGGATTGAGGTACCCCTTTACCACATGCCGGCCCGATACGATGATCTCGCCCCACCCCTCCCCCTGGACACAAAGGCCGGGTAAGGCCGCCGCCGTGACCGGCCGGCCGCTCTGATTCTGAATAATTTTCAGCCTGACTGTGTCGGTGGGCGTACCCACCAGCAGGCCGGCGCCATTTTTCATGCGGCGCCGGTCCTGTTCGCTCATATCCGTGTATTGCAGCCCGGCGATGGGCTCCGCCTCGGTGGATCCATATACCACGCGAATGCTGTTGGGGTCCGTTACCTCGGCCACCTGTTCCAGTATATCAAGGAATACCGGCCCGCCGCCGATGTTGACGCTGCGCAGAAAGTCAAGCCGGATTCCCTTTTTCAGCGCATAGCCGCTGAGCCGCTCCATGAGTTTGGGCGACGCGGTGATACGGGTGACGCCGTGGCCGGTGATCTGCTTTACCAACCGCCCGGCGTTTACCTTGGCGATATTCCGCAGACTGTCCCGGGGCAAAACAGTGGTAATGCCCTCCACCATGTTGACGAGGGTGAATACGGACAGTACCGCCAAATCCACATCGTCGCCGCGGTAGGGCAGGCAGCGTAAGATGGCGGCGTGCTGCTCCAGAAGAAAGCCATGGGAGCGGACGATTGCCTTTGGTGTCCCGGTGCTTCCGCTGGTGAAGGTGAGCAGCGCCGGAGCCTCCGGCGGCATATCGGCAACCTTGTAGGCGTCTTCCGAAACAGGGGGCGCTTTTAGCTTGCCGATATTTAAGGGCATGGGTATGCGTCCAATGGCGCGGTTGACAAGGCGCAGGAGCAGGGTCCGGCCACTTCCAATAAAGGCCCCGACGTCCATGGCCTCCAGACACTTCTCCATATGCTCTTTGCCCGCCGAGGGATCAAACATCACCACACAGGCGCCAAGCGCCCACACAGCGCACAGGGCCGCGTAGAGGTTGACCGAGAGGGGCACCAGCACCAGCACATTGCCGCCCTGCTCCAGCCCCTGTTCCCGCAGGTTGCAGGCGATGGCCCGCACCTGGCTGTAAAAGCCGGAATACGGCACCGCCGTATCTTTTTCGATAAATACCGTTTTATCCGCGTATGCGCTGCAGTTTTTCTCCAGCAGATGGATCAGGTTCATAGCGTTCTCCCATATAGTGTGTATTCCCGAAAAATATTCCCGGCCCGGCAAAGCTTTTCGGAATGGTTGCCCTTGTAAATCAGGGCGCCGATGGCGTCCTTGAAGCCCATGTTGTACGCCTTTTGCCGCGCAAGACCAATCAGCGCCCCGCCAAGTCCGCAGCCCCGGTGCTCCGGCAGGACAGCCATTGTCTTGAGCAGGACGGTGCGGGGAGCGGCGCCCTCCAGATAGTCGGGTATGCAGAAAATAAACCCCGCGGGCTCATCGCCGTGGTATGCGATAAGGATCAGCTCCGGCCGCAGCTGGCCGCGATAGGCGAGATATTGCTGTAGAAAGGCTCCCTTTGGGATATCGGTGTAATAGGGGTTATCCTGGAACGAGCGAAGGGAGAGAGCATAAATATCGCCCATTTCCCGCTCCAAGTACTCCATACGCAGTATGCGGATGGAAAAACCGGAGGGGAGCGCCGGCGCCGGTTTCCCCGTCAATGGCTGGGTATAGGAGACATAGTGGCTGCGGGGTGTAAATCCGGCTGATTCCAGGTACCGATCCCGTCCAAGTGCCGGCGGCGGCTCCATCAAAAAAGGGGGGCGATCCTGTCCGGAGGTGATGTAGCGGTAGCTGCGCCAGGTGTTCCCGTTCATGGGGGCGAGAACCGAGAAACAGCCCCGCTTTTTTATCAGATCCAGAGCCGCTTCCAGCACAGACCGGGCAGACCGGGCATCCTGCGCGTGGAAATGCCCGATGGCGCCCATGTTCCCGGCGGCATCCCGGGGCGTACCCTCCCACCAAACGGAGCAGCAGGCAGAAGCGGCCTTCTCCCGTTCCTCCACAATGCAGGCGGAGGGCGCGTCGGCGGCGAGTATAGCCGGCGTGAGGAGCTGCCCGGCGGGGATTCTGTCAAGCTCATTTTTTTCATACACCCGGATCATAAGGTTAACCTCCTGCGAAATAGAGTGCGATCCCTCCCCCCACTGCGAACAGCATGGAGATCAGGCCGGAAATCCAGCCGAGACGCAAGCTGATATGGGGGAAATTATAGCGCCGGACCACGGCGTCACTCACAGCGAGTACCAGAAGAACCGACGCCGACGCCAGCGCGAAATGCGGCAATGTGGGAAAGGCGCCGTACGCTGTGCGGTACAAAAGCGCGCCAGGCGCTATTTGCAGCAGAAAGCCCCGGGCAAAGGCGGCCGCCGGGGAGCTGCCCCCTTGCCCGGGGAAATAATTGTATATGCGCAGATAGTGATTTTTGGCGGTCAGGCACGCGTAATAGGTGGAATAAACCCAAAAGAGCAGAGACGGAGCGACAAAGAGCGTGCCGACAGCAAGCATCAGAAGACCCGGGATCAGGTTATTCTCCACATCATGGTAGTTGAGCGGGCGCTCCCTTTCCGCCTGTGACAGGGATGGGAACACCGAATAGGTAAAAAACAGGATGAGAGGCGCAACCACCCAGAAAAAGTCGCCCAACAGGGTGGTGAGCAAAACCGCCAGCAGGGCCTCCACCACACCCAGGCGGGTGATGTTCTTTTTTCGGGCAAACAGGAGGGCAACCGCGGCGTAGAGCATGAGCAACAGAAAATACAAGAACAGCGAGGGCAGGGTGTACGCGGTGAGGCGGTTTAAAAACACGGCGATGAGAACGGGAATAAAGAAATTGTCAAGCCCCATTGGGCAAACCAGCTCCAGCAGTGTGGACATGGCGGCGACGAGCAGGGAGACAAGCAGGATCATCGGCCCCTCAAGCCGGGAAAACAGCAGCAGCGGGGACACCACACACACAAAGGCGGAGAAGAAAAATGCCACGGCGCCCTCGAAGCTCTTGGGGGATTCCCGCTCCACCGCCAACTGCATTTTCGCGTACTCCGTTCCCACAAGGGCCGCCATGCTGTCCGCAAAGCCCAGCACCAGGATCGGGACGACATACCCCTCCCTTGTCGGCGCGATGAGGTACGCGATGACGACGGCAGCGGGATAGACAAGCTCGCCCACCGAGCCGAGCCGCTCCACCCGGTAGAGCACACCGCCCAACTCGTCCCCCTTGGAAGCGAACAGGCGCAGGTAAAGCAGGCCGCTTGTCGCCAGCACACCCAGCACGACCACGGTGAGCCTGTAATGAAAAATCCAGGGGAAGGGCAGTACCGCCACTGCCATGGCCATGTGCACCATTTTCCGGGATAGCTCGGGCGGGAGATCCCTTCGCTTTTGCGTGCTTTTCACACCCAGAAAGCAGCCGCCCAGAAACAACAGGACAACAAACGCCCATAGAAGATCGGACAATATTGTGTTCATACCTTTTCCTCAATGACAAACCGGCTGTAGAAAAAGGCTTTGTCCCTTTTTAGCAGCTCTCCGGCTTCCCGGTACCGCTCCGTTATCCTGCCGTGAAACAGCTCCGGATCGGCTTGCCGGGGGGCCAGCATGTTCCAGTAGGCCAACCGCGCGCCGGGGGCGGCGGCAAGCAACAGCCGGTCATACAGCGCGTTCATCTGGGGGTATGCCATGTACTCGAAGATATCGCTGAGGTTAAAACCATCCACGCTCTCCGAATGGAAATGCTCCAGCGCCTTTTCCAGCGGCGCCCGCACCAAAGTAAGTCCGCCGATATTGGCCTTGATGGCGTCAAAGCTTTCCCGCCGCAGGGCGTGAGGCAGCGCTTCCCCGTAATTTCCGGTGAGGATATAGTGCAGGTACGGGTTTTCCGGGCCATCCACTTCAATGAGCCCCCGCTTGACCCGGTCCCTGATCCGGTCCGCCACGCTGCCCTGCACATAGTTGAAAAAGGCGGCGTCCCGCCCGTGTTTCCCCATCACCCGGCGGGAAAAGAAGATGCGGAACAGCATCCGGTAACGCAGATTGTTCCAGCGCTTCTCATAAAAGTCCCGGCGGCGCGCCTTGTCTGGATTGCCGCGGAGCAATGCCTCTATTGTATTCCTTCCATGGATCAGAGGCAGCACCCTTTGACGGAACAAGGTAAAGTAATTTTCAAATTTTCCGCAGTGGATGACGCCGTTTTCAATCGAAGAACGGTTCATTTCCAGCCAGGCCCGGTGGTCCGGGTGAAGATGCCCGCGGAGCGGCCGATACTGCCGCAGCCTGTCGGACGACGCGCGCGCGCCGATAAAGGCAAGGAACGCGTCATAATCCATCGTGAGATAGGCCGCCCGCTTCAGGTCGGTAACCGCGAGCTGCGGCAGGCTGAGATCAACCGCAGTCACCTTGCCGCCCCGGGAGAGAATAGAGAAGCTGTTCTCTCCACCCGAGGCGATGGAAATATATTGTCCGCCCGGCTTCACCCGCAGCGCATTCAGGAGGATATCGGCGTCCTCCCAGCACTGGGCATACCGCACGAAAGAAAATTCCGCGCGCTCACTCACATCAGGCATGAATACCGCCCCCCTCAAGCGTGATATTCGAACAGGTCTATACTGCCGGTGGCGCCGTCCATGGTGACGGTGGCTCCATCCGGGATGCGTGTGGTTGCGCCCTGGACGCAGACAATACAGGGAATTCCCATTTCCCGTGAAACAATGGCGGCGTGGGAGAGCAGGCTGCCCCTCTCCACGATGATGCCGGCAGCCAGGCTAAACAGCACGATCCAGCCGGGGTCCGTGCTGCGGGCCACCAAAATTTGTCCGGGGGCGAAGTCGGCGGCCTGCGGATCGGCGATAATCCTCGCCGTGGCCGTTACCCGCCCGGCACAGCAGGGGACGCCATGGAGGTCGCCGGCTGCGGCTTCCGTTTCCCCGGGGCTGAACCGCCGTCCCGAGAACCCGGCGATGCCCGCGGCAAACACGCGGGTGGGCAGTCTTTCCGGATGGTTCCGCTCATGCTCCGCTTTGCGCAGGCTTACGGTCCCCTTCAGGTCATAGCTTGCGGCGGTGTTGTCGATAACCCCAAAAATCTCCTCCAGCGTGAGGTAGAAGATATCCCGGCGCTCCCCGATGATTCCCCGGGAGGCAAATTGCATGCCGATATTCAAAAACAACGCGCGTACCCTGCCAAACAGCCGGGTGCGCTCAAAGCGTAGGTTTTCACGGTTTTTCACCGTCCGGCGCGCGTTTTTAAGGACGAAGGAAAACAGTCCTTTGCGGATGGGATGCCCTTTGAGAAGGGGGCGCCACCCGGGTGGCGTATTTGCCGCGGTATGCGCCCTGGGCGCTCTGGCGGAAGCCGCGACAGCACGATATAAGGGCAGCGGGTTTTCGGTGAGGCTCACCGATTCCAGCTTGAGCTCATCGACGCAGCGGTCGCCAAACTGCGCAAGGTATGCGTCCAGCTCCGCGCCCAGCGCGGTGTTTTCCCGCAGCAGCAGCCGGATATCCCGCAGGCCGCCTGTTCCCAGCGTCTCCACCGCGCTTTTGTCGTGGCGGATACTCCTGCCGATCCGGCGGATTGTGGCGGCGGGCTCGGTGCTGATGATGCCGCCCTGCCCGGTGAGCAGCGCATTGTGCGTGTTCGCCGGCAGGCCATACTTTTTGCAGAGTCCTCGGAGCAATCCATGGAAAATCATGGCGAAAAAGTCATTCTCTATGGGGGCGTCCCATTTTTTCAGCAGCCCTTTCTCCAGCACCGCAAAGCAGTCGTACAGCTCATTGGCATTTTTCTGGGAGAGCGGCGGGCCTTCCAGGGCGGATTCGAGGCGCTCCATGAATTTGGCGATATGGCTTTCCAGCCGGATATAGTTGCCGAGAAGCTTAAAAATACACCGAAGCAGCCGCGCCGTGTCGGAGGCCTTCCCCTTGGAGGGGACGCTGTCGTGTATGACTTGCAGGAAGTCCTCCGGCAGCGGTTCCTTAACGCCCATCATCTGCTCCATAAACTGTCGGTTCAAGGCGTAGCCCGGCAGCAGAGAGAGCATTTTGTACCAGGAAAACAGGTTGTAGTAGACGCGGTTGTCCACAAAAGCAAGCATCTGTGTGAACACCTTGGCGTTGTCGCCGAGAACTTTTTCCGATACCCCAAAGACCCGGCAGAACTGCTCGTAGACACCGGAGTACGCTTTGCGGATAAAGGAGAAGGTCAGCGGCGTCGTGGCGCCGCTGTAGCTCTCGGCGATATTGCTGTTGTCAAAGACAAAGGCGCGGCCGGTGGGTTCATAGATTCCCGCCAGCGTGGTGATAGGCCGGGACTGGAGCAGATAGAGCTTTCCGTCCTCGATGGCCCATTCGATATCCTGAAAACGTCCGAAATGATCCGATGTTATCCTGGCCAGCAGCGCAATCTCCCGAATCTCCTCCTCGGTCAATACCCGCTCGCAGCTGAGATCGCGCCGGAACAGCTCCGGGCGTATCAGCCGGTTGAGCGGCTCCGCGTCCAGGGTCTTTTGGGCCGTTTGCGCAACGACGGAGCCGTCGCGGTAACGGTAGGTGTAGGCATCGGCGTCGGAAGAGCCGTCTACCAGGGCGCTGCCAAGCCCAAACACGGCGCTGACAACGCATTCTCCTGTATCGGCAGTGAGCGGGTTTGCCGCAAAGGCAACACCGGCTTTTTCCGAGCGGATCATGCGCTGCACCAAAACAGCAGGCGGATCGATGGGGCCGGTTATGTTGTTGTGTTCCCGATAGGTCCGCACCCGCTCCGAGAAAGCCGATTGCCAGACCAGCTTCACGTGGCGGTGGACGTCGGCCCGCTCCACCCAAAGATAACTCTCAAACTGACCGGCGAAGGAGGCCTGTGCTCCGTCCTCCGCCTTTCCGCTGGAACGGACGGCGAAACAGACGCCCTCTTCAAAATGGGCAAGCATTTCGTCAATGGCCCGTCCGGCCTCTTCTTCCGGGATATGGAAGGCGCCGGATTTGATCACAAACCACTGGGGGATGGGCAGGCAAATATCGTGCAGGCGGGCCAAAGCACCCGCCTTGCCGCCCAACTCGGTCAGGTCGCCGGAGGTACTATTTGAACCGCTGATAATAAAGGATTCCATGAAAGGCCTCCCCAAAAGAAATTATCTTGGCAGGAAAATAAGCGGCAGGATGCCCAGAGAGGTGTAATCGATGATCGTCCAGATGCCGGAGATCGGCTCCAGCAGCTTCGCGTTTTTGCCGGTGGGGTTTTTCCCATAGCGAAGCATGGGAATCGCGCAGAGGACAAAGGCCGCGCCGAGCACCGGCACGGCGATGTGAAATCCGCCAATCCGGCTGGTGGCAACACCGGTGGAAATGAGGGAGAGTGCCATGGAACCCAGAACCACCGCAATCGCGCGGTGCCGGCCCCATAGAACAGAGTAGGTGGCGACTCCGGTCTCTTCGTCCTCCGGCGCCCGGACCTTCCGGCAAACCTCTATGACAATGCCGTCAAAGAAGCTGGACAACACAAACCAGATCATTCGCACTGCAAACGCGTAGCCGCCATAGGGGAGAAAATCGCAGGCGGCGGCGTACATATCCAACAGCGGCATGATAATCATATGGCTGAACATGTAAACAAACAGATGCTTTTTAAGCCAGCTTGATATAAAGAATTCCTTTGTCATACAGGCGTAATAAATCCACAGCACCGCAAGGGCAAACAGCAGCCGCACGTTGAAAAATAAGGCGCAGATAAGCTGAATCATAATGAGTGCAGCCCCTATGTAAAACAGCTCTTTCAGTTTTACGAGTCCCCGCGGCACCGCCCGGTAAGGGCGAAACTCACAATCCTCCCCGTAATCCTTATGCTCGTCCGCGATGCGCAACAGCATAAAGAAGGTGAGGGATGTGATGAAGGAGACCACCACCGACCATGGATTGATTCCACCGCCGCGCAGGATGGAGGAGTAACTGATGGCGCTGAAGCTGAACGCCAGAATCATGGGGATATACATGAGCAGCGGGAAGCGCTCTTTTTGGTAAATGTACCAGCGGTTGTTTTTCATCTTTCTCACCTTTTGTAACGAAGCAAGGAATCGTCAATATTGTGGCCCCGCGTCATACTATGAAGGCAGGAAGGGGTATTGACTTTTACAATCATGTATTAGGGCGAGTTTCCAAACACGCCCTGTACCGTACCTTGTTCTCACGGACATTATACCATACCGCAGCCCCTGGGGACAAGTTTTTGACAAGCTAGTACTCCCCCAACACTAAATTCTAAGGTCTGCCACCAGTCTTTTTGTACAGGGCTGCGTTGTCGTCCTAGGCGGGCTGGCGCCCGCCGTCGTCCTCCGCCTTGCCCTGTACAAAAATCCTTGGCGGAATACCTTAGTTTTAGCGTTGGTGAAGCACTAGTGCGTATTTATATTTGGGCCGTTCTTTGGGAATGATTTCAGTCCACTTAAGGCGTAAAATCGTATGGAACCGATTGGTTTGGGTGCAGATGATTTGCTCTTTTTTTCCAAAATTAATCTATAATATTTTATTAAAATATGCTATAGTATACATGTTAATAAATTTTATTCATATATCCAACTCTGCATTTTTAAAAAAGATCGGAGCATGCTTAAAACATTTAAATCTTTAACAGATTTCAAAATATAAACAAATTTAATTTAAGACGCTAAATGTGAAACCTTGTAATTGATATACAATTTTAATTGCTTCCATATATTCGGTGAAACAATTTACAAGCGCGAAACATAAAGTATTATAGTTGCGTTATGAAGTAATTAGGGGGTTGAATGTATGCATGAGGAAATAGAGCAAGTGAAAAAGACATTGATAAAAGCACAAGGCAAGGGTCTCGAATATGTTTTAAATATCGCTTATCAAATATTGGGGAACCCTATCGCAATATTTGATATAGCATATAATCTTTTAACCAATACGGAAAATATTGTAACAGATGATTCCTTATGGAATGAATTAACTGCAACCGGTAAATTTTGTCATGATACGGTGCATTTTTTCAATACAGAGTTATTTATTAGCGCTGTGGCAAATGCAGATATAGTTGCTTTTTTAAAAAGTGACAAGTTGAAATATGACAGAATAAATGGGAAACTTTTTGACAACAACAATATACAGTTGGGAAATATGATTGTGGTGGCGTGTTATAAGCCTTTCGAAAATAAGGACTATACGCTTATCGAAACAATATGCGAATTTCTTTCTGTCGAATTACAAAACAGCGAATATCGTCATAAAATTGGACATATATTCCAGGATTCGCTCATTAGTGACTTAATAGAAGAGAAAATCCCCGATAAAGAAATTCTTGAGAATAAAATGGGAAATCTGTATACAAACCTTAAAGCCAACTTATATGCAGCTGTTGTGGATATAACACAATACGAACACACACTAACCCATCTTGAGTATTTTAGAGATTTATTTGAGCACGCACAAGAGGAGTTTAAATATTATATATATTTAAATAATATTGTCATTATTATAAGCACAAATAATCTAATATTAAGTATAAAAAAGGATTTATATAATCTTAATAAATTATTTGAGAAATATAAATTATTTGCCGGAATAAGCGGCAGATTTCAAAACTTGTTTGAATTGAATAAATATTACAGACAGGCCCTCAACGCGCTGAATTATGGTTTAAATCTCAATGTTGGCCAACAGGTGTTTCGATATGATGACTTTCGGGTAATTTGTTATATAAATTCAATTAAGGACAGCATAAACATTCAGGAGCTGTGTAATCCGATTGTTTTCTCAATACAGGAATATGATAAAAAAAACAACACAAAATACTATGATATACTTCACGCATATTTTTTAACCGGCAGGAATTCTTTGTTGACTTGTGAAGGAATGAACATGAGTCACGACACATTGTGTAAGCATTTGAAAAGAATTGAGAGTATTTTTGAGATAGACTGGGACAATGGGAACATGCTAACCAGTATTTTCATGTCTATAAAAATACTGAAATGCTTTCATGATGAATTTTGAGACTGTAACAGCCTCTTTATACTAAACACTGACTAAAAAGCGACATAACTTGCGGTCTATTTTCCGCCCAGCGTTGTCATCCTCCTTGCC
>Ga0153947_1001557_pt1 | contig 10614 bp, 5 predicted proteins | sample TSNJ031MetaG_FD_104697 | JGI IMG/M metagenome (GOLD analysis project Ga0153947, IMG submission 104697) | Attine ant fungus gardens microbial communities from New Jersey, USA - TSNJ031 MetaG | ecosystem: Host-associated > Fungi > Mycelium > Unclassified | place: USA: New Jersey, Wharton State...
ATAGGATTCAAATGTTCTGACTCCTCGTTCACAGAAGATAATATTTTGATTTCCTGAAGCCATAATATACTCTGCAGACATCATCCATTCTTCATACGTTGCACTTAATCCTCGTTTTAGTAATATTGGACGTTTGGTTTTCCCAAGTTGCTTTAGTAATTCAAAGTTTTGCATATTTCTTGCACCAATTTGAATTAGGTCAACTTTTTCATCAAATTCTGCTAAATATTCGACTGACATTAATTCAGAAACAATTGGTAAACCAGTTGCCTCTTTCGCTTTGATTAATATTTCTAATCCATCTAATCCCATTCCTTGAAATGCATATGGACTTGTTCTAGGTTTAAAAGCTCCACCTCTTAATAATTGTGCACCTGCTGCTTTTGCAGCTAATGCTATTTCAATTACTTGTTCTTCAGATTCGACTGAACAAGGTCCAGCAATGACTGGGAAATTAGTCCCCCCAAATTTTACCCCACTAACATCTATAATTGAATCTTCTGGATGAAATGCACGATTGGCTAATTTATACGGTTCTTGTACATGCATTACTTTTTCTACTGCTTTATCAAGAGCAATGTTTTTTGGATCTACTTTGGTCGTATCACCGATTACCCCAATTACTGTTATTTCTGCTCCTGCAATAATATGTGTATCTAATCCGTATTTGCGAATCGTTTTCGCAACTCTTTCAACATCACCTTTTTTTGAAAATGGTTTTAATACAACGATCATCTTTTTATTCTCCTTTACGTTTTATTCCTACATATATAAATAAAAACTCTCATCTTCTAAGCATTTGCTTAGAGGACGAGAGTTACTATAACTTCGTGGTTCCACCTCTTTTTATAAATATCTCGCGATATTTACCTTATCAAGTACGCCAAAAGGTTCATACTCTAGCAAAGTAACGGTTGCATCCGGAACAGCCTACTTCATTCTTCAGCCTTCTACTCCAAGAGGAATTCAGTTATTATCTTTATATTCTGTTTCCACCATTCAGAACTCTCTATTATACATATAATAACTTACTATTTCTTTTCACAGTATTTTATATAAGTAGTTGTACTTATTCTATACTTATTTATATACTATGTCAATTTAAATTTTTTGATTCTATAAATTCTATAAATTAACTATTCAATTTTTATTTATGCAATCAGCAAAAAGTTACTATACATGTATAAGAAATTTTGCAAATATTTAATTAGTAATACATATTATTTTAATTTTCTTGTATATTTTTGATTTCTACTACTTGGTTTTTCTGGTATCGTCATTTCTAATAAACAAATTTTAAAAATAGTTTACTGTAAAAGTCAATAGGATATTTTAAGAAATTGGTGCGGTTATCCTAGTATGGATTTATGTTTTATTGATTTTATCGAAAAGATAGCTTATAATAAATTCAACTACAATTAACAAATCTGTTTATTATTATGCTAAATAGAACTTTCACAAAATATTTGTGCTGTCAGCGAAGCGGTGCGAAATGGAGGAAAATATGGAAATAAACTACTATAATGATTTTATTTTGAAAACAAGTAATGATCTACAAAGCGATAATGAAATAGTAATTACACAGAAGATAATTAAGAATATCAACCATATTTTTTCACTTTCTCTTACAGAACTTTCAACTCAAAGTTATTCCTCTCCAGCTACAATTATTCGTTTTATAAAGCGATTAGGTTTTGAATCTTATACGGATTTTAGACAAAAGGTGTCAAGTTCTTATATTCAGTCAATTCCTAATGAAGTTGCAAATCGCGGAAAATCAAAACGCAGTCTTAATATCTTAAAAGTTAAAAAATTTTATGAAGAAAAAGTGCATTGTTTAGAATCAACTTATAATCATTTAAATATAAGTGCATTAAAAGATTTAGCTAATCAGTTAGTGCAAGCTAGATCAGTAACACTTTTAGGCGACTACCATAGTTTAGAAATCTTTTATTTATTATCGATTACCTTGAATATGTATAATATTCCTTGTTATATATTTAAACAAAAGGAAGTATTATTGGAACATTTACATACAAGAAAAGAAGGAGACTTAGTTCTACATACTCTTTCAAATATGGCAAATCAACATCCTTATATTTTTAATAATAAAGTTGCTAAAAATGTAGTGATTAAAGTTTCTAATAAGTTTTTTGATTATGAACATTATTATGATAAAGTTTATAAAGTGGTAGATAACGAAGAAGATGAGTACCTTTCGCTACAATTAATTGGTAATATAATTGTGTATTTTATTTCAGCTGAGATTTTAGGAGAAGGCAATGGACAGACCAAAGTATAATTATTATTCAATTTTTTTAGAATTAATGAAGAATGATGTAAAAAGTAAGAATGAATTAAAAATTATTCAAGTTATTTTTGAAAATGCAGAAATATTGAACACTATAGATATAACAACATTATCTAAACTTTCAGGTTGTTCGATTGCGAGTATTAGTCGTTTTGTAAAAAGATTTCCACAATGCACTTATAAAGAATTCACGCACTATTTTGTGCATGATTTTAATAAACATAAATACGCAAAATCAACACATAAAGAATTACTTAAAGAAAACAAGGTAGAGACACTTATTAAAAAAGAATATATAGGTGCCAAGAGAAATTTAGAAACAACCTTTACTGATTTAGATTTTAATCAGTTAGTCGAAGTGATAGAAATGATTAGTTCTGCGAATAGTGTTACTTTAATTGGTGCTAATCATAGTTTAGAGATATTTTCAAAGTTGCAGTTAAAACTTATTTCACATAACATTCCAACTTATATTTTTAAACAAAGGAACAGTTTAGAAATGCATTTAAGGACATTAAATAGCGATGATTTAGTTATTTTTATAAGTGTTGAAGGACGTTATCAGGGAAGAGATGGTGATGTGATTTTTGAATACATTAAGGAAATAGAGGCAAAGACTGTATTGTTTACACAGACAAGAAGAATTGAAACAGAGGATTATGATAAAGTAATTTATTATGGAAATGATCTAGATGTTAATTTAGGATACTATTCATTAATTTTATTAAATGATATTATAGAAGAATTAATTTCTTATAAAGATTTTTAATACTATTTATAATAATTATGAATAACTTGTAAACTATGAATTTTTTCTTTTAGTAGCTTTGATTATCATTATTTTGATGAGCTAGGTTCAACTCTATCTATCTTTTTTGTAGCAGAAGAAAGTTATGATTTCTACTAAAATCATAGTAAGTTTTTAGAAGAGTTTGTGTAGGTCGGACTAATGATTCCGATTTATACAAATTTTTATTATAAAAGTTAAATTGAATGATTCAAATTAAACTATTTTCATAAAATGATTTCTATTATCAAAAAAATGATAACGGTATCATTTTTTTATATAGATTAATCATTTCAGTGATACTATAATTTGTTTATCTTTAAAGAAAGGTTAGGGAAAAGAATGAAATTAAAAAATTATTTAGTATTATTTTTATCATTGCTTTTAATTGGTTCAACATTACGTACTACCAATGTATTTGCAGAAGATTATCTTCCTGGTGTAACAGTAGAATTGAATGATGATCCACAATATGAAGCGAAATATAAAGTGACATTTGTTTATGAAAATTCTGATAATACTATTACAAATGTAGCAGTAAGAGGTGGCTTTCAATTTTATAAAGGTAATTCAACGACTTGTTATAATGCTTATGAATATGAAAATGGTATGTATGCAGGCGGTTATGAGTATGATACAAGTACTTATATTCTTTATGATATGGAAGAAAAAACTACAGGAAATTATAGCGTAACTTTACCATTACCTGCGAATCTATATTTTTACGATTATTGGATTACTTATAGTGATGGGTCAACAAAAAATGTAAAAGATCCTGCAAATCTACCAGTTTCTAATGGTGGACGTGATGCAAATTGGAGTCTTGTCTATGTAGGAGACGCAACAACAGCGGCTAGTGGACAGGAGTATATTTATCCTCGTAGTGATAAGGCAGGTAATTATTCATTTGTTGAATATGAAGCAATAGATGGAACAACGCAACCATTAGGAGTCTATTTGCCATATAATTATAATCCAAACAAACTTTATAAAACAATTTATATTTCTCATGGTGGTTGGGGAAATGAAGTAGAATGGTTTACAATTGGATCAGCTGGAAATATTATGGATAACTTAATTGCGGAAGGATTAACTGATGATGCAATTGTTGTAACGATGAATAATGATGTATTGGGATTTAATGGCGATAAACCAGTTGAAAACTTAGTTAATTGTATTATTCCTTATATTGAAGAAAACTATAGTGTTTCTAAGAATAAAGATAACCGAGCAATTTGTGGATTATCTGCAGGTGGTACTTTTTCATGTAACACTTTAATTAAATATACTGATATGTTTGGTTATTATGGTATATGGTCTCCTAGAGACACTGTATTAGCCCCATTAATTCAAAATGGTGCGATTACAGAGTTTGATGATTTTAAAGATGCTATCTATCATGTAGGTGTAGGAAATCTTGATATTGATTTAAGAAAAACACAAGAAGAACTTTTACATAATACATTAGAAAGTATTGGTGCAGATAGTACATTTGAATATGTCGATGGTACCCATGATTGGTTTGTATGGAGACATTTACTTACTAATTTTGTGAAGGATATACTTTGGAGTAAAGATTCTGATTTAGATATTATAGAAGGTGTTGTCATTGAGGAAAATAAAAATAGTAATTATGTAGCAGATTATCAAGCAACGTTTACTTATTTAGCAAGTAAAGAGGTTAAAAGTGTTAATTTAGTTGGTGGCTTTCAGTTTTATAGTCAAGAGGACGCTAGTAATTATATGAAGAGCTACAATGCAACTACTACTTCTGTAAAAAGTGCTTATGAGTATGAAGTTGGTATGTTTGCTTCGGGATATAATGTAGCTGGTGGAGGAACCATTCCTTATACAATGGAAGAAATAGAAAACAGAGTTTATTCTATAACTATTCCTTTACCTGCCAATGAATATTATTATGGTTATGAAATAACATATAAAGATGGAACAGTGAAAACGATAGAAGACCCAGCTAACTTATCTATTAGTAATGGAGGTCATACTGCTGGATGGAGTTATTTCTTTGTAGGATCAGGCGCTGATAGTTTGGTTGGACAAGAATATATATATCCTAGAACTGATGGTAATACAGGAACTTGTATTTATGTGAGTTATCCAGCAATTGATGGTACGATGCAACCGTTAGGAATTTATTTGCCAAAGAATTATAATGTAAATAAAACCTATAAAACAATTTATTTATCTCATGGTGCTAGTGGTAATGAAGTAGAGTGGTTCCAATTAGGTGCTGCAAGTAATATCATGGATAACTTAATTTATGAAGGACTGACTGAAGAAGCAATTATTGTAACAATGGATAATAATTATTTTAATAATAGTCTTTTTTGGGATTGGAAATTACTTACAGATAATCTTATGGATTATATTATTCCTTATGTTGAGAGTCATTTTAGTGTTTCAAGTGAGTCTTCAGATCGTGCTTTTGCGGGATTATCGAATGGTTCAAGATTAACTTCAAGTCTTCTTTATAGTAATGCAGAGGATTTCGGTTATTTTGGTTTGTTTTCTAGAGCTTTAACAGATGTTGATTTAAATACAGTGCCTGGTATTAAGGATGTTGATATCTATTTTTCTATAGGATCATTGGAATACAATGCTGCAATTGATGAATGGAGAGAAATGATGAAAGAAGCTGGTATCGATTATAGTTATGAATTATATGATTCAGCTCATGATTGGAATATGTGGAGAGCTTCATTTACAACATTTGTTAAGGATATTTGTTGGAGTGTAGATAATATAATTGAACCTGAGCCACCGATTATTGATAATAAAGATACTGATGTATCTAATCCAATCATTGTTACAGGTGACTCAAATAATTTAGAAACAAATATATTAGCACTAAGTATTTCTTTATTAGGTGTGACTTACTGTGTGTATACAAAGAAAAAAGAGAGAAAGAAAATTAAAATGTAGCCTATAAAATAGACCAATGGGATCAACTTAAGTTGATCCTTTTATCTACCTGACCATTTTATAGGGAATAGTTTATTGTTCAAAGTAAAAAAAGAGTATAAAAAACTCTTCTTATTTAATATTAAGTTGGAATGCTTTTCGTTTACCAATTGATCTTTTTTAAAATACTTAATAAAGTAAAAGATTATTCCTATCTCTACTACATATTACAAAAAGTGTAACACTAACTTTAATCCCAAAACTGATTAATATTTTATTTATACACCAAATAGAAAAGAAACTACTAGACTAGAGATGAATCATAAATTTTGCAACTAGTTCATAAAGAAAACTCAAGAAAAAATAATATATCACCTTCGACATTTTTGTATATTATTCGACATTATATTAGATTATTTTACAAGTATTGGGCATCGGAATTGGACATCTGGATATTTTATTTTTACATTAACTACAAGTAATACTATTTAAACAAAAGATGTTTATCTAATAAATAAAAATAGAAAGGAATTACTATGATTAAACTTTCAAATTTATTAATTGAATATCAAAATCGGCGAATTCTTTATATTGATACTTTCTGTGCTAAAAAAGCAGAAATCACAATAATCAAAGGGCTTAGTGGCTCAGGAAAAACTTCTTTTCTATATGCATTGGGTTTAATATCATCTTTTTCAAACTATTTCTATCGATTCGATGGTAAGAGTATAGATGTTAAAAAAGAATCTGAAAAAGCAATTATCAGAAAACAAATTGGATATATTTTTCAAGATAGCAATCTAATTGAAGAATTAACAATCAAAGAACAGTTTTTTTTATATGCTGGCATCAATTCAGAACAAATAACAGTAGAGGAAATTAAAGACCTTTTAAAATATGTTAATCTTAATAAATCTATCGATGGGGCTATTGAAACATTATCTAGTGGTGAAAGGCAACGTTTATGTATCGCTTTAACATTAGCAAAAAATCCTAACATAATTATTGCTGATGAACCAACAAGTTCATTAGATAAAGAAAATCAGGAATTAATAATTACTATCTTTAGAAAGATTGCTTATGATTTGCAAAAAATTGTTGTTATAGCATCACACTCTTCAGAAGTAACTGCTATTGGAGATCGCTGTTATCTAATTGAAAACAATCAGCTTTTGTTGAATAAAGAATCAACTCATCAAATTACGTTTCCTAAACAAGAATTAATCTATGGAAAGAAGAAAATAGCCGCTACTTTTTTTAAGTTTATCTATAAGCAAATTAGTCACTTTAATAGATATAAAGAATTAATTCTCTTATTGATAGTATCAATTCTTACTGTTGCTGGGCTGTTTTTAGATAATTATTTCAGATTTCAAAAAGAATCAGTGAACGCTCAAATAGAAATTCACCAATATTCTAAATTGCCATTAACTTTTCAAGATATAGAAGCAATAAAGAAAAATCAACAGGTAAACAGTATTCATTCTATGGATAGTTATGTGCAGCTACATAATCAAAATTTTAATCTTGTCGTATCCTTATTGCCTGACAAAGAAATTAACACGACAAATTTCATATATTTTAATAACAATATTGAAAATGGAGGTATTATTCTCAATGCTAGTTTAGCAAAGGAAATTGGTTTAATTAGTAATGATTTCGTTATTAATGACTTCGTTGATAATCATTTAGATGTTACGATAAGTGGTACTTATTATAATCTCAAAATCATTGGAATCATACAAGATAATACGAAAGTGAAAGACCAAAACTTTATGCTTTATATTTTAGAAAATGATGAACTATTATCAGAACTAGAAGTTACCTATTTACTTACAGTTGGATTGAATATTGATGTTACTTCTTTAAAAGAAAACATTGGGACTATAAGTCCAGAAATTTTAATTAATGGTAACACCATAAACCATTTGCTGTCTCAAAAAAAATATAACGAGCTAATAAATACATTTATTACTATATCATTATTAATTTTTTATGTTGTTATTATTAGCTATTTTTCTTTCATTATGCTTCTAAGAATTCTACAGCAAGAACATGTGCTTTGTATGCTAAAAGCGAATGGCTTGAATAAATATGAGTTTATAAGAATTCTATTCTATCAGTTGAGATTTCAGCTTCTATTTTCAGTGACTGTATCAATAATTCTATTCCTTTTCGTTTCGGTTTTAGGATATCATCTGCTAGGAGTTCCATTTCGTGTTATTTCTATAATTACTATTATTTGTATTCTCTTAGTTACGTTAGTTCCAGTTCAATGTATTGTTTTCAATAAAATTATTAAAATTGATGTAGAAAGATATTTAAGAAATTAAGCACTAGCAAAGGAGACCAACTATATGATTGAAATTAAAAATTTAGCTATTACATTTGAAGAGACTATAATGAACAATGTTTCATTAAGTATTGCTTCAGGAGATACCATTGTTTTTACTGGTGAGAGCGGTTCGGGAAAAACATCATTATTAAATGTGTTAGCACTACTATCTTTAGAACATGGCCATGATTATTATTATAATGATGAAAAAATTGATTTACATAATGAAAAAATAATAACAAATTTTAGAAAAAATATTTTTGGATATGTTACACAAAGAAATACACTATTTGACGATATGACTGTCATGGAAAACTTGTATTTCTTTTCAAAATTAGCAGAGAAGAAGCTGCGTGATTCAAAACTGATAGAATTCCTTGAATTAGTGAACTTAGACAATCCGGATTCTTTAGTAAAAAGTTTGTCTGGTGGAGAAAAACGTCGCCTCCTCTTAGCTTGTATTTTAGCTAAAAATCCTGAGGTATATATACTTGATGAACCCTTTAATGGATTAGATGATGAGAACAAAGAAACTATCTCACGAATCATTAATAGCTTGAGTGCAAAAGGGAAAACTGTTATTCTAGCAACACATGAACTGAATGCTATTAAATATAATAAATGTTATCAAATCAAGAACGATGAATTATTATTACTTAACCAAAACAACATTACAGAGGCTGTAAAAGCGAATAAAATAAAAGAAGATACAAAGCTAACATTGAAATCAATGATTGATTATTCTTTAAAAAGGATACGAAAAAAAAGTTATCATTATATTTTATTAACTTTTATTATTGCAATAGCAGTTACTATTACAAGTTTTATAAATAACATGTATGGCTCTATAATTATCTATTATAAAGAGTATTTAAAGATGGTATCAACTCAAGAAATTCAAATTATAAATGTAGAGAATTATGAGTTTGATACTCATTTTGACAGTCGAAGTCGATTTGAAATATCGTCAAATGATCTGAATCAAATCCGGAATATTAATGAAGTAGATTCACTCTATCCATTATATTGGTTTCCTCTATTAAACCCATACAAATACTATTTGGAAACAAATGGTAATTTTTCTTTCAATGAGCAAAGTATTACAATCGATACACATCAAAATAATCAATCAATTTCTGTGAATTTTGATTCAGATATAAGCATTGCTATTATTCCATATTTCGAAGAGCAACATATTGAATTATTTGCTGAAGAAATTAAGGATGTTGAAGGAATTCTGATAAGTCAAACGTTAGCAGATGCTTTGAACTTAAATAGTATTGATAATACAAGTTTGAGTTTCGATATATTGATTCCAGTTGCTGAAATAGAATCTTTTATTGAATCTGAGCAGATTAAATATGATGCTAGATACCCATTATATGCAAAGAAAACTGTGACATTTCCTATTAAGGGAATCTATAATTCCTCTTGGCAGGAAACGTATGTGAATGAATTTGAAGATGTAATGCTTTTATCTATTGATCAACTAATAAAATTAAATGATGAAATAGCAACAATGTATGATAAAGCAAAACAAATATTTAGCGAAAACAATCCTTGTGATAAGAAATCTGAGTATTGTTGTATCAGAAAAGATCAATGGGAACCAAGTAGTTATATAGCATTTGTTAATCAAAGTAACGATCTAGAATTCGTTATGGATAAAATACAAGAAATCAATACTAGTTTATACACAAAAGGACCAGTGATTGAGCAACAAAATCAAATAGATAGAGTAAACGAGCAAAGACAATCAATTACGCTTATGACTGGATTACTATCATTGACTGTGATTATCGTCATCACAATTATTTTTGCATATACTATCTCAAAAAGGAAAAACGAACATGTTATTTTACTACTTCATGGTTTGTCGAAAGAAAATATTGTATCTACTATATTTATTGAATTTTTGTTTTTAGGTATTCTTACATTCGTCTCATCTATGATAATGACAACTATATTAAATAATTTTGCAAGACAATATTGGCTTTTTCCGATCAAATTGATTAGTATTTATTCAGTTATACCAATTACTATAATTTCAATTTTGACAATTATTATTCCAACTATTTGCTCCAATTTTATTATTACTACATACAGTATTGATTTAACAATAAGAACCTAATATAACTATATACTATAATTTCAAATTAATTTTTTTGAATTGATCTTTTTTAAAATACTTAATAAAGCAAAAGATTATTCCTATCTCTACTACATATTACAAAAAGTGTAACACTAACTTTAATCCCAAAA
>Ga0153947_1001562_pt1 | contig 10599 bp, 8 predicted proteins | sample TSNJ031MetaG_FD_104697 | JGI IMG/M metagenome (GOLD analysis project Ga0153947, IMG submission 104697) | Attine ant fungus gardens microbial communities from New Jersey, USA - TSNJ031 MetaG | ecosystem: Host-associated > Fungi > Mycelium > Unclassified | place: USA: New Jersey, Wharton State...
AGGCCAGAAGAAGCGTTTAGACTTGCGCAGAAGCTGGAAATACATTTTACCCCAAAACACGGCAGTTGGCTTAATATTGCAGAGTTGGAATTGTCTGCATTATCCAACCAATGCCTTGGCACATGTCGTATCCCGAGCATTGATCTGCTCAATTCCGAGCTTTTGGCATGGCATCCTCATAGAAACTCCAAGCAAAAAGGTGTCGATTGGCATTTCACCGCAGATGATGCACTCATTAAGTTGAAACACTTATATCCTGAAATTACGTTGTAAATTATTAATGCGAATCAGCAGTTAAAAACAGTAATCTAACAGAAGACAAATAGCAGAAATGCGGGCAAAAACAAAAGAGAGCAAACCAGAAGGGGAACGAACCTTGGAAGCGGATTGGATATTAGTCTTCTCCTGAATCCATGCAAAGAAAGATTCAATCGCCTGACGGGTACGTGAAACGGCCAGGGAATAAAGCTTATCGGCGCTGTCCAGTGATTTTTGTCCAATGGCCAATTTAACGGGTGTAAAGATTTCAATTTGGTTTTCCAGCAGCAGCAATTTCTGCCAATCGGTATTGCGGTAGATTTTATCTGCGTAAATGTCCAAGCCGTGAAAAGACGGTAGAAACCCTTTGGCGGTTGTCAGATCGTTTTCGCTGGCGGGCGTAATCAATAACAAAACCGGCAAAGGCAATGCCTGATACCGTTTCTGTCCGAGAACATGCAGCTTTACGCCATAATAATACATTTGCTGCGAACTGCAATACCCCTTGTTACAAAGCTCTCTCGCCACACTGGCGTGATTGCTCCTGACCCCTTTCGCAACCACAATCGGCATGGAATCCAGCAAATGTGTTTTGATCCGCTTCGTGGGGCAGGTTTTCTACAAGCATGGAGGCAAACTCCCGAAACGCATCCGCTAAAAAGTTGATACGTTTGTTAAATACCTGATAGCTGGGTAATTTGGGAAACCAGTCATAATAAATGCATTTTTGTATACTTGTAGATCGCCTTTACCTCAAATCTCCGTTGAAGAAGTCCCCACAGGTAGACTGTCATACACTCCTCGTCAGTAAATTGGGGACGGAAATTATTGCTCAGGCGTTGTGCGTTTGTCGCAAGTCTGCTATCATAAGCTTGGCAGACGATGCAATACAGTTCGATTAATTGAATTTCCCATGTTGTCATGATCATGTTAAATTCAATTCTATCAGCTTATTTCATTTTCTGCCATCTTTTCTACTGCTGATCCGCATTAGTAGTTGTTACTTTGTACTAGATATCATGGGCGCAGCAAGACCTTGTACCCTGTCTGGTTGACCGCGCTGTCGAATGCGGTGCTCCATTCCTCCAGTGGAAAGATGGGCGATGCCAGTTCCCGCAGCCGGATTTTGTTCTGCCGCAGCAGCTTGAGTACCTGGTTCCACGAGGTTGCCTCCGAGGCGTAGCTGGTGGAGAAGTGCAGCTCTTTTGTGAGGATTTTGTCCATGTCCACGGGAACCGGCGTGCCAAATATCCCCACCTGCGCGTACCAGCCCGCCTTCTTCACAGCCTGCAGGCATGCCTCCAGCGAGCTGGGGTGGCCGGCACATTCAAAAACTACATCCGCTCCGCCGGGGGCATGCTTTTCCAGCGCGGTGTGCAGCTCCTGGGGGTTGCTCACCGTCAGGTCGGCCGCGCCGGTTTCCACCGCCAGCTTCAGGCGCTCCGCATCCTTTGGCATGCCGGAAAGGATTACAAACGCGCCCCGGAGCCTTACCAGCTGCGCCGTAAGCTGCCCTATGATCCCCGGTCCGGAAACAATCGTCACGTCCCCGGCCCGGACGCAGGCGCACTCGTTGACCGCGCGAACACAGCAGGCCAGCGGCTCGCTGAGCGCAAGGCACTCTCCCAATTGGATTTCCTCCGGGATGCGGAAGGAGAGGTGGGCGGGAACAACCAAGTATTCCGCCATGGCGCCGTTCACTCCGGAGCCGATACTTTTCCTTCCGTTGCACAGCATCAAGAGACCCTGCTGGCAGTATTCGCAGACGCCACAGGTTACGATGGCAGTCAGCGAGATCACCTGGTCGCCGGGCCGGAAGCCCGTGATATTTTTGCCGACCTCGACCACATGCCCTGTGTATTCATGGCCCATGATGACCGGGCGGTTGCTGGGGTACTCGTCCCGCATGATGTGGATGTCGGTGCCGCAGATGCCCGCCACCTGAACCTTAATAAGCAGCTCGTCGTCCTTGGGTGCCGGTACTGGCACATCCCGCAGTTCCATTCCGGCTTTTCCGTCTTTAAACTTGACCAATGCCTTCATTTTGGGTTGTCTCCTCTCACTTCCGTAGTATTACAGATTGTTAGCCAGTTCATAGGCATTATGGATAGCGTAATACATGTTGGAGACGGAATTGGAATCACCAATGTGAAAGACGTCGTCGCAGGGATAAATCTGCAGCTGATTGAACAGCCGGTTATTGGGCGTGTAGCCCACTGCGATCAGAATGCTGTCCGATTGCAGATGGCTTTCCTCGTCTGTATCCACGTTGCGCACGGTAATATTGCTGCCCTCCACTGAGGTAACGCAGCTACGCATGTGCATATCCATGTTAAAATACAGCATGTACTCGTTAATCATTTCCCAGTCTCCGGGCGGAACGGTGTTGATCCCACCGAGGATGATGTCCGCGAGTTCCACGATATGGATCTTTTTGCCCAGCTTACCCAGCCAGATAGCCGTTTCCATGCCGATCTGACCGGCGCCAATCATCGTGACTTCGTCACCCAGCACCTCCGGCCGATGAAAAATCTCATGGGGGTAATAGCTGACAGTAGAATCCAGCCCCGGAATCTCCAGTGCCCGCGCATTGGAGCCGGTCGCCACAAAGAGCGCGTCCACGTCCAGATGCTCCACAAACTCGGGCGTCGCCTCCGCGTTGTGCACCACATGCACGCCGAACCGATCCAGTTCGTGCTTGTACCAATCCAGCAACTCAAAAACATGGTGCTTGTACAAGATCATCCCGGCGTACAGCATATTTCCGCCCAACCGGTTCTGTTTTTCGTACAGCGTCACGTCGTGCCCACGCATGGCGCAGGTCAGTGCGGCCTGCATCCCCGCCGGGCCGCCACCGATGACGGCTACCCGCTTTTTTTGCAGGGTCGGCCGCAGGGCGAACATCGTTTCCCTGGCGCATTGGGGATTGACGGTGCAGCGCACGGCGGATTTGTTGAACACCCCGTTCTGACAGCCGTGGTGGCAGGAGATGCAGCGCCGAATTTCCTCGGTCAGGCCCCTCTGGATTTTGTTGACCAGCTGCGGATCCGCCAGTGCGGGCCGCCCCAGGCCGATCATCTGGCACTGGTTGGACTGCACTGCCTGAAGCGCGATGTCCTGGTGATCCATCCGCCCGGCGACCATGACCGGGACGCTAACCGCTTGGGACAGCTTGGCGGCCAACTCCAGGAACGGCGCGTCCTTAATGAAGACGTTGGGATGACTCCAGTAGTGGGCTTCGTAACAACCGACATCGGCGTCAAATCCGTCATATCCGGCCTTTTCCAGATATTTGGCGGCAATGAGGCCCTCCTCGACGTCCCGTCCCATTTCCTGCACGGTGTCCATCTCCTCGGGGAGGATGCCCCGCCGCAATCCCTTCATGAAGTGCTTGATGGAATAGCGCAGAGTGACGGGGAAATCTCCGCCGCACAGCAATTTAATTTCCTGCACAACCTCGCAAGGCAGGCGGTACCGGTTTTCAAAGGAGCCGCCGTATTCGTCGGTGCGCTTGTTGAAGAACTCCATGGTAAACTGATCCAGAAAATATCCCTCGTGCACCGCATGGATCTCCACGCCGTCGAATCCGCACTTTTTCGCCAGCACGGCGGCCTTGCCGAAGGATTTCACCATCCCCTTGACCTCTTCAGTGGTCAGGGCCCGGTGGAACTGCTCCGGCACGTACATGTTTTCCGCGTCCGAAACTCCGATGCGCCGATTAACCTTCACCACCCGCGCGATGCGTCCGAACCCGGAGGAAAGTTGCAGAAATATCTTGCTGCCGTAGGCGTGGATCCTCTCAGTCAGCAGCGCGGACTGCTGTAAAAAGTCGGTCTGGTTTTCGCGGATCGCGAGGATGGAGGGGGATTCCACCTCCTCGATGCTTGCATCGGCGATACAAAACCCGGTGATAATCAGCCCGATGCCGCCCCTGGCGCGCTCGACATAAAACTCAATGCCCTCGTTGGTCAGGGCGCCCAGTGTGTCAACCGTACCGAAATTCCCCATAGGGGCCAGGAAAAACCGGTTTTTAATTTCCACTCCGCCGATCTTGATCGGCGTGAACAGCTCCTGGTATTTGCTCAAATGATCAGCTCCTTGTTCTATTTTGCATAACCGTCATTGTACAGGAGCAGCAAGTCTCGTGCCAACTGATGAAGGAAGCGGCTAACCCAATTCTTCAATGAAAATATAGATGACATTACCCTGAATGCTGAATACCTGGATCCTGATTCCTGATTTAGGAAGTCCGCCGCAATGGGCGACAGGAAAAATATCCTTATAGTAAAAACACCGTATTTATAATATAATAAGTATAATTATTATACATTTATCTAATTTTACGCAAAATTTCAAAAGGAGGGACTTTGAAATGACTGCTATCAGCCCGCCTGGGGATCGTGAACAGCTGTTGGACATAATTTGCGAAACGCTCAACGGTAATATCACTGTCACCGACGTAACCGGAAAAATTCTGTATGTCAACCAAAAATCAGCCGATACCTTCCGGCGCTCAAAGGAAGAGCTTATCGGCATGCTCATTCAGGAGACCGTGAAGCTAGGGTTCCTGGACAGCTCGGCTGCGGAAAAGGTGATTGCTACAGGGCAACAGGTCCTGATCCGCAACACCAACAACGACAGGGATACGCTGATCACATCGGGAATTCCGATCTACGACGAGGAGGGGAAAATTCACCGGATCCTTGTTTATAGCCAACAGGAATATCTGGTGAGTGAATTCGCGGATTTTATGGAGATGGAACGGGCGAAGCTGCAAACAGCCTTGAAGTACAGGGACAAGGACAAAAACGTGGAAATTGTGGCCGTCAGCAACAATATGCGGAAGGTTCTGAAAACGGCGCTAAATGTGGCGAAATCCACCACCACAGTGATTTTGTATGGGGAGTCGGGCACCGGAAAGGAGATTCTGTCCCGGTACATCCACCGCAACAGCGCCCGCAGCAAAAATGTGTTTATCCCCGTTAATTGCGCCGCGGTTCCCCACGAGCTGATGGAATCTGAATTCTTTGGCTACAGCAAGGGCGCGTTCACCGGCGCCAGCAAGGACGGCAAGCCGGGCCTGTTTGAGATCTGCGACAACGGAACCCTGTTCCTGGACGAGATCGGGGAACTGCCGCTAGCCATGCAGTCCAAGTTTTTGCGGGTGCTGGAAAATGGCGAGATCAAGCGCGTGGGCGACACCATCGTCAAAAACGTCGATGTACGGATTATCGCGGCCACCAACCGCAACTTAAAACAGATGATACAGGACGGAACCTTCCGAGAAGACTTTTATTACCGGTTGAACGTCATCCCCATCCATATCCCGCCGTTACGGGATCGGCCGCAAGATTTGGAGATCCTTACGCAGAGCTTTCTTGATCAGTACAATCAAAAGCACCGACGAAACCGTAAACTGACGGCCGAGACCATGCAAGCGTTCCGGGAGTATTTCTGGCCCGGCAACATCCGGGAGCTGAGGAATTTTGTGGAGCGGATGGTCATTACCCCGTCGGAGGAAAGCCTGGAATTTGAGGATACCTCTATCCCGCAAGGCTTGATTCCCATGCAGCTCGATGAACAGCCTCTCGCCCTGCAGATTTCTGACGACGATACGCTGAAGGATGCCTTGAGTAAATTTGAAAAGCAGCATATCCTCCGCGCTCTGAACGGAGCAAACGGCAACATTTCAGTTGCCGCTGAAGCGCTGGGAGTTCATCCGTCGGGGTTGTATAAAAAAATCGGGAAATATGGAATACGCAAGCGGTATGGGACGTAAACAATTTCCCCAAGTCCGCGTCCTTAGAATATATTCCTATATTTCTATTATTATCGAATTTTTATAACGGTTTAGAATCCGTTGCCTATATAAAGAAGGTAATGAACAAAATTCCGGGCAAACGCCGCGCGCATTCGATTTTCCAATATGGCATCATACTTGCTTGTTATAGTTAGCAATTGCATTACCGTCATGGCCGAATAAACTGTACAAACTGAAATGGAGAAGTGGAATATGAAAAAGCATTTGTCTGCGTGGCTTTCCCTTTTACTCGTATGTATGATCTGTCTGCTGACCGCTTGCGGTTCCTCCGGGTCTTCCTCAACATCAGCTGTTTCCCCGTCCGCCGATGCTTCCAAAAACACGGCCTCCGCCATCCAACAGGCGCAAACTGTTGAGGCGGAGTTTGAAATGATTTGCGCCACCACCGTCCCGACCAGCGATCCCATTTATATGGGTATGGATTTTCTGGGTAAAACGTTGCTTGAAAAGTCGGGCGGTCGCATTAAAACAACGATTTATCCGAACCAGCAGATGGGGAAATCGGACAGCGAAAACCTGGAGAACCTGCAGCGCAACGTGATCCAGATGACCGTCTCCACCACCGGCACGCTGGGGGCAGCGGGCAACATCCCCGAATTCGAGGTGTTTGACTGCCCGTACCTGTTCGCCAACAACGAGAAACTGTTCCTGATTTCCGAAGGCGAGGTCGGCGAGATGCTGGCTGAAAAACTCCTGGAAAAAACCGGGATGCGCGTTACTAGCTCCTACAACATGGGGTTCGGCATCATCTCCTCCAATAAGCGACCGATCCTGTTGCCGGACGATCTCAGTGGCCTCAAAATCCGCACCATACCCTCCACCGGCACCATGGAGGCGGTCAAGTCTTGGGGCGCCAATCCGGTATCCATGGGCCTGGGTGAGCTGCTGACGGCCATCCAGCAGGGAACGGTGGACGGCCTCACCACATCTCCTGGACTCTATGTCAGCAACCGCATGTATGAAGTGCAGAAATACGGAAGCAACATCAACGCCCTGCCCATTTTCCACTTCAATGTCGTGAATAATGAGTGGTACCAGTCCCTGCCGGACGACCTCAAGGTCGCCTTTGACGAAAGCATCCAGGAATACCAGACAGAGGTTCGTGAACTTGAGCGGCAGGATAATGTAAAAGCCCTGCAGACTCTGCGGGATAACGGGATGGAGATTACCGAGTTGACCGACGAGCAGCGGCAGGTGTTTGCCGACGCCACAAAACCGGTCGCCGATTCCTTTGGCTCAATCTGCGGCGAGGAAGTATTGGCCAAGGTGCACGAACTGCTTGGCCAATAAGAGGGATTATAGATGAAACTACTCAAAAAGTTTTTCAACAATTTTGAAGAATATATGGCAAGCATTGTGCTGATTGTGGTTCTGCTGGTTCTCACTCAGCAGGTAATTCTCCGTTCTGTATTCAATTCAGGCTACGCATGGTCGGAGGAGCTGGCCCGGTATTTGATGTTCTGGTTCGTTTTTCTAGCGGCCAGTCAGGCGGTATCCCAAAAAGCCCATATCAAAATTGAAGCCGCGATAACGATCTTTCCCAAGGCTATCCGAAAATGGATCATGATGATCGGTAACATTGCATTTTTTGTCTACTGCGTCTTCATGACTTATTACGGCACGATTTATACCTACGAGGCGTTCAAGGTGGGCCAGATTGCCATCAGTCTGCGTGTGCCGATGGGATTGTTCACAGCCGGTCTTCCGGTCAGCCATGCCCTGATGGCCATCCGCATCGTTCAGGTGAACATCATTGGCGCATTCCTAATCAAGCCACTGAGCGAAGAGGTGTCCTGATGCAAGGATTATTATTGTTTGTTATTTTTATCATTGCAATATTTTTTGAACTGCCCATTGCCTTTGCACTGGGAATTGCCGGATTGACGTTCACATCGGTGGTCCATCTTTCCCCCAGCATGGTCATTCAGTCCTCCCTTGCAGCAGTTGATTCGATGGCGCTGCTGTCCGTACCGTTTTTTGTCCTGGCGGGAGAACTGATGACTGCGGGCGGCATTTCCAAGCGGCTCATTAATTTCTGCAATCATTTCATGAAAAAGACCCCTGGATCCCTCGCAATGGTCACAGTCGTTGCCAGCGCCATTTTCGCGGCGATTTCCGGCTCCGGACCGGCCACCGTTGCCTGTATCGGCGGTATTACAATTCCGGCAATGAAAGATGCCAATTACGACCCGGATTTTGCCTCCGTTACTGCCGCAGTCTCGGGAGCGTTAGGGCCGATCATTCCTCCCAGTATCTGCTTTATCCTGTACGGTGTCATTGCTAATGTTTCAATTACAAAGTTGTTTACGGGCGGTATTATACCAGGGCTGATGATGACGGTCGGGCTGTGTATCTGGGTATACTTTGTTTCCCGGCGAAAGGGCTTTGGCGTTTCCGGCACAAACGGGAAAACCGAAGCGGTCACCGAAGCCGCCGGAGAGGAGGCGCTTACCTCGTTCTTTCAGGTATTCAAGGAGGCGTTTTGGGCGCTAATGGTGCCGGTTATCATTCTGGGCGGCATCTACGGAGGATTTATGACCCCGACTGAGGCGGCCATTATCGCATCGGATTATGCATTGATTGTCGGGCTTTTTATCCACAAGGAGATTAAGCTGAGGGATATGTTCCCCATCTTTGGCCGAGCGGCGCTGACCTGCGGAACCATTATGATTCTGGTATCTACTGCCACCGTCTTCGGTCGGGAGCTGACCATCCTGGGTCTGCCGCAACAGCTGGCCAACTCAATTTTGGGCATCACCACAAATAAAATACTGGTTCTGCTCGTTATCAATTTGTTTTTGTTTGTGGTCGGGATGTTTATGGAAACATTGGCGGCAATCATTATCCTTGCGCCGCTGCTGCTGGATATTGTCACACCGTTGGGTGTCACGCCGCTGCATTTTGGAATCGTTATGGTGCTCAATCTCGTTATCGGCATGTGCACGCCTCCTGTCGGCGTCAACCTGTTCGTGGCGGCCAAAATTGGCAATATCAAGCTGGAGCAGATGATACGGTATCTCATACCGGCATTGGGTGTTTTGATATTTATTTTGATGTTGATTACCTATATCCCCGGATTAACGACCTTTTTTGCTTAATCTTCAACGCACAACCGGCAGCTTGTACTGCCGGTTGTCAAACTGTAGAACAGCCAACGGGGTTGAGCTTTACGCGCAGTTGGGATTTCTTTCTTTCCGGTGCCGCCGCTCTCGGGCAGCATGGTGACAAGCTGTGTGTACATGCTGAAGCGCCTCAGCGACACCAACACGTTCGCCTCCGCGCCCGTATCCCTGACCATTGTAATCTCAAACAACGGGAAACTGACGATCAATAACCTGAATATTGCGGATGGCGGCAAGATGGTGGATGCGGGTGGAGCGATCCAATTCGCGGATGTGGCGCTTATATCGTCCCCCTTGCCAGCGATAACCCCGCCGTGGTCGACGTAAGCCCGGCCAGCACCACCAGCCAGAGCACAAACGTCACGGTTACGGGGAAAGCGGTGGGTAGCGCGGTTGTAACCGTCACATTCTACGACGCCAACGGGGAAATGACCGTGGCGGATAACAGCTTTACCGTGAATGTGATCAACTCCTGTAGCCCGCCGTCATACTCCGGCGACAGCGGTTACGGCGCTGGTTCACAAACAAACTGGCCGCTATCGCCACCGGGCCAGACAGACGGCTGCGGAATGCCTGTGGATATTATCATCAGCGAGGCCGCTGGGTCGGAAATAGCTACACAACAAGGCAGGAGAAAATCCCGCCTTGTGCCTTATTTTTGCAGATGGATTTAACCCCATAATACTAATCAGAAATTAGGCCGCTTAATTCCTTTTGTGAATAAAATGAACCGCGTAGTATTGATTCTTGCACGCGGTTGGAATTTCTTGCTTTCCGGTTCCACAAGACATATTATAAATGCAGTTTACAAAAAAACGGAACAGGGCTTTTGAGTTGCCCTGCTCCGTCTTTATATGTGTTGCGAAATTGGCGCTACTTCCGCTCCAGCGGCCCCTCGCTAATGATAGTATCACCAGCAAGCTCGGTCGTAAACCGCAGATATCTGCATTTTACCACCGAATATGCGGGGGATATTATCATCAGCGAGGGGCTGCTGATGCCAAAAGGACAAAATACAAAATAACCGGATAAAGGGGAAAAAAGCCGGAAGTCGACCAATGATGGTTGGCTTCTGGCTTTGTTTATCTAATCACTGCCTACTTCTTCACCAATGGCCCATGGATAGCCTTAATCGGTTATCTCGCATGGAAAGGCGTTCTGTTATGATCCTCTCCGCGTTCACCGCAAGGTCGGATCTTGCCGCGCTTGCCAGCCCTTTTCGCATATGATATACTATTGCGGAAAGGATGATTTTCATGGATAAGTATATTCCAAGAGAAAAGCTCGGCAAAAAGGCACGCCGGGAGCTTGACGCCGAAAGTCGCGGCACATGGGGCGGGATCAACCCCATCACGCGCAAGAGTAAAAACGAAAAGGCATACAATCGCAAAAAGGCCC
>Ga0153947_1001565_pt1 | contig 10593 bp, 8 predicted proteins | sample TSNJ031MetaG_FD_104697 | JGI IMG/M metagenome (GOLD analysis project Ga0153947, IMG submission 104697) | Attine ant fungus gardens microbial communities from New Jersey, USA - TSNJ031 MetaG | ecosystem: Host-associated > Fungi > Mycelium > Unclassified | place: USA: New Jersey, Wharton State...
CAAGGGATTCAAGGTGAGGTAGGACCACAAGGTCTCCAGGGAGAAGTAGGGTCGGAAGGACCGCAGGGAGTTGGAGGCGAAACAGGACCACAAGGTCTCCAAGGGATCCAGGGAGAAATAGGACCGCAAGGACCACAAGGGATTCAAGGTGAAGTAGGACCACAAGGTCTCCAAGGTGAAGTAGGACCACAAGGTCTCCAAGGGATTCAAGGTGAGGTAGGACCACAAGGTCTCCAAGGGATTCAAGGTGAGGTAGGACCAGCAGGACCTGCGGCAGCTATAGTAAGCGCGACCTTCTTTTCATTGTCTACTGCTCTCAATGTTCCAGGGGCGGCGATTCCTCTAATTGACGGGGCTGTGATCTCCGGTCCAGGTATAACATTGGTTGGTGCAACAGATATACAGCTCGCTAGCACTGGATTTTATCTAATATCCTATTATTTTCAAGGGAATCCCGAGGGCGGTGATGAAATACTAGGGGCAAGATTGGATATAGCGGGAGTTCCACTAATAGGATCAATCGTTGAAAGCGCGACTGGCGAACTGCAAGGACCAACTGTTTCAAATACGATATTAGTTAATATTACATCCCCTCTTTCAACAGTCAGATTGATAAATGCCAGTAGCGTTTCTGTTTCGCATGAAGTTACTTTAGATGATGTTACGATAGCAAGTGTGACAGTAACAAGAATTTCTGACTAAATGGATGTGTTGTTTTCAACAGTTACGTTTTTCCTTATGCGGTTCTGAATTAGGGATTTTGCCAGTGGGATGGTCTAGGAGTCTTCATCCGTAAATCTTTGTAAAAATGCTCTTGTGCGGTCGTTTTGTGGATTTACCAACACGGTATCCGGCGAACCCTCTTCGACGATAAGACCATTATCCATAAAGATTACCCGATCTGATACATCTCGAGCGAAATGCATTTCATGTGTGACAATGACCATGGTCATATTTTCTTTTGCTAAATCTCGTATGACTTTTAAAATTTCTCCGGTTAGCTCGGGATCAAGTGCGGATGTAGGCTCGTCAAAAAATAGTATGTCCGGATTCATAGCCAGGGCTCTTGCGATTGCAGCTCGTTGCTGTTGACCACCTGAAAGTTGGTAAGGGTAGGCATCGAATTTGTCACCAAGCCCTACCTTTTCAAGAAGAGACAGCCCCTCTTTCCTAGCTTGCGCATAGGAGATTCCAGCTACACGAACAGGTGCCTCGGTTACGTTTCTCAGTACGCTAAAATGTGGAAACAAATTAAAATTCTGGAACACCAAACCAAAGCGACGCCTGATTTGCTTCAAAACTTCAGCAGATGCATAGACAGGTTTTCCACCCTTATCTGAATTTACCATGCATAGATCGTCATAATGGATACTTCCGCCATCAACACGCTCTAATAAGGTGGCACATCTCAATAAAGTGGATTTACCACTGCCAGAAGGTCCGATGATCGACAACACATCTCCCTTATTTACATTGAAAGATATTCCTTCGAGTACCTTTAATGACTCAAAAGATTTGCAAATATTGTTTGCTTTTAAAACTTGCATAATGTTCCTTTCGGGGCATAATTTTATTTATAGTAATTCAATTGCTTTTCTGCAATTGAAAACGCCTTAGATACGATGCCGTTCATCAACAGATAAAACCCTCCTGCAATGACTATCGGCAGTATTGAAAATTCGCGGGAAGATGCAGTCTGCGCGATTCGGAACATTTCCATAACCCCAATTGTTTGTGCCAATGCGGTGTCCTTGACAAGCGTCATAAATTCATTTCCCATTGCAGGTAAGATTCGCTTAATTACTTGTGGGAAAATAATATGAAAAAAAGTACGGCTTCGGGTAAATCCCAATACAGATGCAGCCTCGAATTGACCTTTTGGGATACCTTCGATCCCACCCCGATAAATCTCCGAAAAATATGCGGCGTAATTAAGTGAAAAGGCAAGAATCGCAGCCCAAAATCGTGGAAGCGGAATGTCTAGCAAAAGTGATGGGACAAAATAAAAGAAGAGTAACTGTAAAATTAAAGGGGTGCCACGCATCACCAACAAATAAATCCTTATAGGGTAGCTAATGAGAGCAAATCGACTCATCCGTCCATAACAAACAAGTAACCCCAAAGGCAACGCAAACAAAAGCGTCAGAAAGAATACCTGCATTGTAACAAGCGATGCCACTGACAACTGTTGAAATAAGGACCATACTTTTTCAGCAGACATATATGCCCATCCTTTCGATCGAATTTCTAAAAGCAACCGAAAGAATTTGCTTCCGGTTGCTTTATTATATAGTTATTATTTAGATTGATGTTCAAGGTAGTAACGAGCAACAACCTCATCCATAAGGACAGCGTCGCTTCCGCCTGCTTTAAGATCAAACATAGCTGTTACGTTATCTTTGACTTCAATACCCCTACCATCTTTGAGTGTATCTTTGACTTCAGGGTGCTCATCAAGCGCCAAAGCAGCTGACGATCCTGCTTGCATGACGAGGGATTTGCCGGCTAAGTCGGATAAGGCTTCAATGCCGGAATCTGATAACGTGACAACAACTTGGCGATTAATCAGGTAAGGCTCTGTCATATATAGTGCTTCCTTGCGCGCTTCTGTTATCGTAAAGCCATTCCAAATGCAGTCAATATTTCCGCTGCTCAATTCTTGCTCTTTTGCATCCCAGCTAATCGGCTGCAACTGCAATTCAACGCCCATTCTTTTGCACATTTCGGTGGCAATATCTATATCAAAGCCAACAATCTCATTATTATCGTCACGGTATCCCATAGGAGGGAACGAGTCATCCAACCCTAATATAAACGTTCCGCGCGTTTTGATATTTTCAAGAGAAGAATCCGTTTGACCGCTTGGGGAGAAGGAATCACCTACAATTATTTTGTCCTCTCCAAACCATTTTACACTGATCTCTGCCAACGTTCCGTCTACTTTCATTTCAGAAAGTATTATCTGAACTTCTTCAGCAAGCGCTATGTCACCTTTACGAAAACCAATGCCATATTCCTCGTCCGCTAATGACTCTTCTAAAATGACATATTCAGGTTCAACTTTTTCGCTACCACAGCCCACAAACAACATAGGGACAACCAAAAGAACAATACAAATAAACAACAATTTTTTACTCATGTGTACACACTCCATTCATTTTTTAATTTATCATAAGGAATAAAGAAAATTCAGCGACTACTTTTACTTTGTATTGAGTTGTCGCCGTTTACCGTACATATAGGGATATCTGTGAATCAATTATGATTAAATATTTTACCATAGTCAAGTGATATAGTAAAGAATAAAAGATGTGAAATCTTTTTTTCAACGAATAGGTGAAACGAATACTACAGTAATTCCACATCATTTGGTAATGATTATTTCAGTATCATGGTTTGTGGGGTCAATCGCAACATGATACACATGGGCAACAACATGTCTTGCAGCATGATGGTTTCTCATTGGTCATCCATTGAGCGTAAAGGATCAAATTCTCGGTCAAGATTATCAAATTCTCGGGAGCGTAAGACACACCGCCGCCATCTGGCTGGGTATTCCATATGGTGAAAATATAACCTTCGCGATAGATCCCCGCCTCTTGCGGTGACAAAATTATATAGGCTGTACCATGCGGGATATCTGTATCAATATGACTTCCGACTCCGCCATTTGCGATGTAGGTGACTGTATATAAATTGACCGGATTGGCAATCCACTGGGCGTAAAGTGTTACGTCTTCGCTTATGATGATTATACTACTAGGGGCGTAAGAGGTGCCGCCTCCGTCTGGCTCTGTATTCCAGGCGATGAAGGTATAGCCCTCTCGGTCAATTCCTATTTCCCTAGGCGCTAAAATCGTATAAACTGTGCCGGACGATATGTTTGAATCTATATGGTTGCCAACCCCGCCATTCGCATTATAAGCTACTTGGAAGGTGAGAGGTTCTCCGTTCGCAAAATTAATATCATAGTTATTAAGCGGATGGGTGGTAATGCTGATGCTCGCAAACCCAATATTGGGGTATAAAATTACTGCATTCACAGGGGGAAGAAAGGCCACTGATGCTGTGTTACCGCTGAACATTGTACCGTTGCTGGTGTTTAGGTTACTGTAAGTTAAATCCTCTGTATTGATACCGCCGCCGTTACCGTTTGGCGCACCGTTATTCATAATCAAGCTTGGTCCAGTAGTCTCTAGAGAGGCAAGAGTTGCCAGATATATGCCGCCACCATTACGAATTGATGCAGTGTTTAAGGTAATAACGGAAGCATCATTCAGCGTGACGCTACTTACAGGCATTTCGACGCTATTAATATATATTCCTCCACCATTTTCGTCGGCCGTGTTGCTCGCGATGTATGCGTTTTCGTTCAGTAATAGGATATTTCTAGCATTTGCGTTTATAACCATGTTCATATACATACCACCGCCATTTTGACCAGCTGCATTATTGGAGATTGAGGATTGCCCGTTCATCGTAAGGCTATTCATTGTATTTTCCCCAGTTGTATTTACACTGTACATAAACACACCGCCACCGTTTCCTACAGAGATATTGCCAGTAATCGTAGCATTTTCATTCATCGTAAGGAAATTACTTCCAGCATAAAAGTTATAGGAAGTGTGTCCGACAAGAAAACATACGCCGCCGCCCTCATCTGCATGATTGGAGTTAACGGTGGCGTTGCCACTCATCACTATGTTGTTACTGCTTATCGATGTGCCTACAGCGGCAAACCCGCCGCCTTTATTCGCTGTATTTCTCGCAATTCTGGCATTACTTTCCATGTTAAAAGAACTGCCATAATATACATATACGCCTCCGCCTTTTGAGGGGCCGTTGAATCCGTTCAGACCCGAAGTATTCACGCCGGGTTCGTTGTGGTTATCATGAATTTCACCGCCTGTCATCTCGAATTCGGAGAAGGTATTTACCATCACTCCTCCTCCTCGACCGCCAAATGTGCCGACATCTCCGACTCCTATGACGGTAACGGTGCCACCACCTTTAGCCGTATTGCTGTAGATAGAGCCTCCGTTCATATTAAAATATGAGCCGTCAGTATTTACGCCGCCGCCATCAGAAGATATATTGTCATGAATCACACCGTCATACATATAAAGGAGGCTGTCCCAAACCGACACGCCGCCGCCGAAGGTGTTCGCGCCTGTAGCCTCATTTTGCGCAATCTCGCCACTCATCATGTTGAATTCGCCTTCATTCACAAACACGCCCGCGCCTTCACTGCTCCTTCCCACAACCGTATTAAATCGTATGATAGCGCCGTCATACATATTGAACGTACTCCCGACAATAGATACGCCACCGCCATTGGCTGACGTTCCGCTAGTTTGGTTGTACTCAATTTCGCCGCTATGCATGGCGAAGGAACCGCCATTATTTGTGTATATTCCGCCGCCACCGGATGAAGCTATATTATAGCGGATAACGCCGCCATACATTGCAAAAGTGGCGCCGGTGCCGTTAATATATATCCCGCCACCATTGGTGCCCCTGCAGTTTTGTATGACCGTTCCATCATTCATGATAAAGATAGCATTGCTGTTCACTACTAAACCGCCACCGATACTTCCTCCGTCCAATGTGATGTTTTGTAGTATTAAGTTTCCATTTACCGTGAAATGCCTGGAGTTGGCAACTCCCCGCGTCAAAACCCAGCTATTCCCCACGTTCGACTGGATCACTACCCCCTGTCCTGATGGGATAGTAACTGTTGATGTAAAGATCATGTCACTTGAAATCTCAATAACATCTCCCGAAGCGGCATTATTAATTGCTGTTTGGAGTTCGGCACTGGTGCTGCCTGGTGGCAATACTATGGTCAAATTAAATGCCATGTCGGGCGATATGCCCGTCGTTCTTGTATTCATATATAATTACCTCATATTTTAATTTATTATTTTAAGTTGGCTTCCATGTAACTTATGCATTGAGATTATCTATTGTGAGTAACCTGATGTCGTTAATGAATTTTGTTTTGGTATGCGTCTAATTAAGGTACGCGATCTGCCGTCCTCAAGAGGGTGGGAAAATATGTATGCAAAAATATCTCCCGCAAAAGAGTTCCAAAAATTATTGACAAACAATAATTTTCATGATACGCTCTAAATATATTATCGAATAACAATAATTTGGAGGAGATTATGAAGCGTAACGCTTTTTTGGGAATTTTAGGGATAGAGGCTGTGGCTTGCGTGCTGCTACACATAATGCAGGTGTCATTTTCGGGTGTTTTTTTGGTCACAATGGCATTTCCATTTGAGCAAATCGGATTGGGTTTGCGTACGCTCTCGCTTTCAGGTGGGATCGATAATGCAGTCGCTATCGCGGCTTATTTCATGATCTGCCTGTTGCCCGCCGCTTCATTACTCGTTTTTCGGAAAAAACGTGAACTGCATGTGGAGGACGCGCTGCTGGGGTTGCTTAGTGTTGTGCTGTTTGTGATTTTGTATTTTATGATAAATCCGAGTATCATCGGTTTGCCAACAGGCACAGCGGTTGGGCAATCTGGTGGTAAGGCAGTTTTGGGAATTATGGCTTACTCAGTAATTTGTGGTTATTTTGTATTGCGAGTGTTGCGGCTGTTTTCTGTTGGCAGTATCGACAAGCTGGAACGCTATATGGCGATTATGCTCGGTTTGCTGAGTGTCATTTTCGTGTATTTCGTATTTGGTGTTTGCTTTGGCGGTTTGCTCGATTCCATTGCGACGTTATGGGCGGGTAACGCTGGAAGTGAGGATTTATTGGGTGTGAGTTATGTTTTCCTTATGCTGCAATTCATTGTGGATGCACTGCCATATGCGCTTAATGTGCTTATAGTCTTTGCAGCACTTGGGCTATTAGACGCATTGAGGGTTGACCGTTATTCCGCCGAAGCAGTCGCCGCGACAGAACGCATGTCTTGGCTATGCACAGTGGTGCTGGCGGTAATGGTGCTCTCAAACATCGGATTCAACCTACTTCAGCTCTTATTTGCAAAGTCACTTATGGTGATTAATAGCTCGCTGCAAATACCCGTGTTTTCAATCATATTCGTACTTGCCACGCTGCTGCTAACACGATTTATCGCAGAGAACAGACAGCTTAAGGACGACAACGATATGTTCATTTAAGAGGTGCACTATGGCGATAAGAATCTATCTAGAGGATATTTTGAAGGATCGGAAAATGACCTCAAAGGAACTTTGCGCTTTTGTAGGCATAACGGAGGCCAATCTGTCCATCCTGCGCAGCGGCAAGGCCAAAGGTGTCCGGTTTGGAACAATAAATAAGATCTGTTGGTATCTGCACTGCGATGTGGGAGATATTTTAAAATTTGACGGATATCTGGAGGAAAATGATGAAACGTAAAATAATGATTTCGATATGTAGCATCTTGATATTGTGTGCTCTCACGGGTTGCCAGCTAGCGCGGGAAAGTGCGGGAGCAGACGCATATGAAGATAGATTGATTGGTATGTTCGTCACGACAGAGTATCTCGATCTATTTGATATGGATGCTTATCTAAATGACAGTCTCAGCGGTTTTCAGGGCGGTGATATTACTGTGGATGGAGATACTCGAAAATATGAAGGGCAGCTGTATGCCACAATGGTGGCAAGGACGCAAACGAATGAGGAAACGGGCGAAACTTCCGAGGTGGAAGAATATGTATTTCCCAATATTGATGGGATATCGTATTTCTACTTCACGACCCTGGATACAGAAGGACGCGATTCTACTACAATCATGTCTGAAGATCCGTCAGTTGTTCATGAGAAAATGGATATACACGCCAGTGATGATGCCTATGGTATGACCATGGAAGGGATGATTTACGTCTCCCCCACAGACGAGCAGCGGGAACTCGTATATTATTTCAACCCTGTTTTCCAAAGCGCTGACGGCAGTGTTTATGTCTCGTCGGGCAGCGGCGTAGCTAATCAAGGGGTGGATGTTGAAGGTTCTACAATGTCGCAGACCATGGATGCCACTTATGCGGTGACGGAAAACGGCAAAGTCAAGACTGACAGCGTGTCAATAAAACTTTCAATCAGCGTCATTTTCACGCCAGAAAAAATCGCTGTTTTGCAGATGGATGCAGAAAGCAAACTTCTCATGCGGACGGAGTATGCACCCGATGCCGTACCTGAAGCGCTCGTGTTTGATTCAGGTACGGACTATATCATCGTAGAGACTCACAAGCGAGATGTCGCAGGAGATGCTATAACTACGCGCGATATATACAGCAGAGATGCCGAGACCATCCAGACCTTCTTCGCGCGCACGGACGGAATCTGCGTTATGCGTTCAACACAAATCAAGTGGTCGGAGTAACATTATTATTGCTTCTGGCATGATTATTGCTTATATATTGTACTCAATATATTCTTACATTGCCATCACACTACCTTCGGTTGACAAAGTACAATACGCCTGAAACGTGAGATTTGAACGTATACTGCGTTCTTGTCCTCGACATAACACCATTATGCCATCGTCTTGCGGTCTTGTCTACACCCAAATCTCATCGTTTCAGGTCGCAGAGTTTGCAGCTGACAGATTAGGTTTGGAGCAAGGCATGCGCTCGCAATCATAGTGGTTCCTATGGTAAGAGCGCATAACGCAGCTACGGAGCAAATCTGGCGCTGCAAACCGTGTTGTACCTTGTCAACCGAAGGTATACAGGCTGAAAGGGAAAAAAGGTGAAATAAAATGCTGGATGCTTTAGAAAAAGATTTATCAATTGATATAAAAGAGAAGAGTAAAAAAAGAATCGTCGATACGTTCAGATTGGCTAAATCATTGCAGTTGCCGGTATTGGAGCATAAAAAAGCAATCGGTATTTTAGATCTTTATGTTTTTTTGGACAATTCATCCGGCGCCTTTAACATTGCAGACATCATGGAGAAAGATATCGTGGTCGCCGGCGAAGAACACAGTGTCTTTTCGTTTAAACGCAGCAAACAGATGATTCTGCCCTTTGTGGATGAAAACGGGAACTACATAGGATTTATCAATAAGGTATACCACAAATGCTACCTGCCTAGTAAAGAATATTTACAGGTAATCGAAAAAAACCTGGCGGGGGTCACGGAAGATCCATGGGATGTTGACTACAGTCAATTGGCGGATAGTTTTAACGCCATATTTGAATCGAACTACGACGGTATATACGTTACTGTAAATAAAGGAAAAACCCTCAGCATTAATCAAAAAGCCATACACGCGGGGAGTCTGACCCAGGATGATCTGATCGGCGACGGAACAGGGGGTATTATCTCCATATCCGAGAGCGTACAAAATAACGACGTGGTAACGCTTTCCCAAATCATACAGAACCGGCGAGAAATCAGCATTTCAGACGAGCTATTTCAGGATGGTGGCATCATCAGAATAATTGATCATATCGGTAACATTGAAGACGTAAAAAAAATCAAAGGATTTGAAAAGATAAAAAGCGAACTGGCGGAGACCCAAAGGCTTAAAGAAAAATACCAGTCCGAGCTGGAATTTTTAAGATGGGAGCAAACCAAATCCGAAAAAATTGTGGCAAACAGTCCCGAGATGAAACGAATCATCAATTTGGCTCTGCGGGTGGCCAAAGTGGACTCCACCGTTTTAATACAAGGTCCTTCAGGTACAGGAAAAGGTGTGATCAGCAATCTGATACATAGCACCAGCGACCGAAAAAACGGACCTTTCATTAAGATCGATTGCAGCTCTATTCCGGAGTCCTTACTGGAATCGGAACTTTTCGGCTATGAACAAGGAGCGTTTACAGGAGCGGAGAAGGGGGGAAAACCGGGTCTTGTGGAGCTTGCGAACAATGGGACGCTGTTTTTAGATGAAATCGGAGAATTCCCAATAACCCTCCAGGCGAAGCTGCTGCGCTTGCTTCAAGACAGGGAGATAATAAAAGTAGGTGGCAAAGAGCCGATTCCCCTGGATATACGGGTGATTGCCGCCACCAACAGGGATCTTGCCGAGATGGTAAATCAAAAGAATTTCCGAAAAGACTTATACTATCGCCTTAATGTAGTGCCAATCCATATACCACCGTTGGAAAATCGAAAAGAAGATATTCGCCCCTTAGTGGTGCATTTTTTGAAGTTTTTCAATAAGAAATATTCTCTGGAACGCAAGCTGGATCAGGCGGCTTTAAAGTGTCTTTTGGATTATCCATGGCCGGGAAACGTCAGAGAACTGGAAAATCAGATTGAATACTTGGTTGTGACGTCAAATTCAGATGTGATTACGCAAAACGATGTGCCGGAAAGTATTTTGAAATATCAACTGCCCGAGGACAAGGCAGAGCATTTTTTCTCTACTGACAGCTCCATGAAAGAGATTATTGACAATGTAGAGAAAAGCTTATTAATTGAAGCTATGCGCAAGTCCAAAAGCACCGATGAAATGGCAAAGCTGTTGAAAGTTGACAGGAGCACAGTGATTCGAAAACTTCAAAAACATGGACTCAAATCACATTTTAATTAATTTGAAACTGGCGTCACACATTCTTGTGACTGTACCTTGTCAACCGAAGGTAGCAGTGAGTAAGTGGTAGCGGTCTTTTATAGGCAAATCAC
>Ga0153947_1001566_pt1 | contig 10592 bp, 9 predicted proteins | sample TSNJ031MetaG_FD_104697 | JGI IMG/M metagenome (GOLD analysis project Ga0153947, IMG submission 104697) | Attine ant fungus gardens microbial communities from New Jersey, USA - TSNJ031 MetaG | ecosystem: Host-associated > Fungi > Mycelium > Unclassified | place: USA: New Jersey, Wharton State...
ATAGTTCCCCCATTGCAACACGTTCGAGCTCCATGACCTTGTTTCCGACTGCCGCAAACATCTTTCTGACTTGACGATTCTTGCCTTCGTGAATCTGTATTTCCACAATAGCAGAACGATCACTTTGTTTAATGACTTCTATTTTCGCAGGCGAGGTCACAAATCCACCAATATCAACACCCTTCCGGAGCTGATTTTGTCGCGCCGATGATAAAATTCCGACAACTCTCGCTCTATAGGTTTTCTCTACCTTATGCTTTGGATGCGCCAGTTTATTTGCTAAATCGCCATCATTTGTCAATAGGAGCAGCCCCGTCGTATTGTAATCTAATCTGCCAATCGGATAAATCCGCTCGTGTATATCTGTAATCAATTCCATGACCGTAGGTCTGTCCTTGTCGTCTTCCACCGTAGTAATATATCCATTCGGCTTGTTGAGCATAATATATATAAGTTTGCCCGTTGGTCTGATGAGATCGCCTTTAACTTCGACCACATCGTCATCAGTTACATCATAACCCAATTCTTTCATCTGAACGCCGTTAATCTTCACGCTGCCGTTCACAATTAATTCATCGGCCTTTCTCCGGCTGGTTACACCAGCCTGTGCAATATATTTATTCAGTCGCATTACTTTCTCCTTTGTTTGCTTTCGTAATTGATTTTATCACAAATCCAACAAAAAGAAAAGCAGGACCAATATCAGCCAAACGCAAATCTGAGGAGCAAATCTCGAATGCATCAAATGCCAACAAAACCGTGTGCCTTACTCAACGCCCTCCGGCGCCGGAATAGTGACAAGTGTTCCCAATTCTAAAAGTTTATAGGTGGTCACCACTTTTTCGACCTTCTCAACACCTATCAGCATCTGCATAACGTCCGTTTTATCAAGCTCCAATTTAATAGGAGCATGTGACTCTGCATCAATCCAAATAGTTAAGGGGATATTATTCGGTGAAAATGCTAATGCCGGAATGCCGCTTTGCAATTCTAAAATACCACTAGTTACTATTTCATTTTTTGCCTCTTCAGCCGTTAAGTTTTTATCCTCAACCAATCCGAATTCTCGATAATAGTCTCTAAGATAATCATTGTATACTTTCGCTGCCGAATCCGGTGTAATCGCTCCTTTTAAGACAATGGTGTTTTTACCTTCAACCTGCTCATTCTCGTCTTCTTTAAAAAGAGTTTTATTTGCACGCAATAATTCTGCATAGTATTTGACGTTTTCTTTTCCATTTGAAATTATAAGTTCTGCAAATTCTGGTTCTATATGATTCAAGTTCCATTCACCAAATTCGCTTTCATTGTTCTCCGTGTTCCGAACAAACAGATCCATACTTCCGTCCTGATTCTCCCGTTGATATACCTGAGTTATCCATTTAGTCCCATCTCCAATTTTAGTGGTGCTATTGAACGCAACATATGGCGTTACTACAACGCTTACCTCACTTACATCTTCACTGAGAAAATCGGATTGTTGAATTTTGGTTTCAAGCCTATATGAATACGCACCTGACGCTTCAAGCAGATCCATTGATTCCACCAGTAATGCAGAAGCTCCAGCCGTACCTCCATTTCCATTGCCTGCTTCGTTGTTACCGTTACACCCAGTCAAACAAGCAGTCATAAGAAGTGTAACAATACAATAGCTTACAATCCTTCTTTTTTTGATATTGATAGACATCATTCTTTTCCCTTTCTTTTGGCTTTTTATCTGTAGGTTGTTTATTTCAATATTATAACACATCACCCACTAATAAAAGTGCCGTAATAAAAATTATCAATACACAATAAAACAAATAATGTCGGAGTTTTATGAAAAAACTGAAAACCGATAGTAGAACAGACTAACATCATCTCTTCGCTTATGGCGTTACCTGTAGCTAAATTGTTTTTGGGGGAAATATTTTATAACTAAGGGTGGGAAGGGTCCTTGCCTATTGGCGAATCCATAAATGCCTGCATTAGCGAATAGTAGTTATCACCATCTCCTTTGTCAAGACATGGTTTAAAGATAATAGTTTAAAAATAAAAATTAAAAAAATGATTATAGTGATGATTATGAGGGAGCTACGCGGCATTATGGGGTATTTTAGCATGCCCCCATGCAATCTAAATTCTTAATACCCCGTACGAGAGAGTAGCTGCGGCTTACTGAAAAAAAAATGGGTGTGGATGCTACGCAAAATCACTTTCAAAACTGTTTCTTGATACATATAGATTGGCAGTATACAAAACTGTATATGCAATCTTTTAGTGTTTTTCAATCAAAAGATATGTTATACTAGCATTAGTTATTTTATATCATGTGGGTATTATGGGGAATATAAAAGTGATAAATCAGGTTCAGAAAAAAGTGCTGCTCTTGGCATTAAAAGCGGGCAAATTGATGATGAAGAGCGGCGCGGAAATATATCGGGTAGAAGATACGATTACGCGTATATGCAAAGCTTGCGATATTCCATACGTGGATGTATTTGCAATACCAACAGGTATTTTTGTTTCGCTTGATGCAGGAGATGCCGACAGCAATGTATATACTTATGTAAAGCGCATTAAAGGCTCGAAGATAGATTTAGGTAAAATATCGAAAATTAATCAATTTGCACGGGAATTTACGACCACAGACTTGTCGATTGACGCCGGCATGGAAATCATAGATAACATTGCAAAGCAGCCGCTTTATCCGCTCGTACTGCGGCTTTTAGGCGCCTCTTGTGTAACATCCTTTTTCTCTATGCTTTTCGGTGGGGACATGATAGATTTCTGTATCGCATTTGTGCTTGGCAGCGGCGTGTATGCTATCTCGTCCCTACTTGATAAGGTGGATACAAACTTTTTTATACGTTGTTTCTGTTGCTGCGCAGTGGCAGCCTTTTTCGCGAAGCTTGCCTGGTTTTTGCTGCCCACAGTTAATGCGGATGCGATCATCATCGGTTGTCTAATGCTTTTCGTGCCGGGTGTTGCAATCACAAATGCAATTCGAGATTTTTTAACAGGCGATATGCTGTCGGGTCTTGCGCGTCTCTGTGAAGCTGTTATGATTGCTCTAGCACTAGCAACCGGTGCCGGTGTCGCATTATCTCTGTGGGGATTGATCGGAGGGAGTATATGATTTCATTGTTGTTGTCTTTTGCTTTCGCGTTAGTCGTCACGTTTGGATTTTGCATCTTGTTTCATGTGCCTAAACGGCATATCCCTGCGGCTTGTTTTATCGGTGCATCGGGCTGGATGTGCTTTGAATTCTGTGGTCTTAACGGCTACGATCAAGTAGCCTCTTGCTTTATGGCAGCTTGCCTTGTTGCATTTCTAAGCGATATTTGTTCAAGAATATTTAAGGAAGCTATTACAATCTTTGTAATCCCTGGAATTCTGCCGCTTGTTCCGGGCGCCAGAGCCTACCATACGATGACTGCATTTATCGCAAACGATTTCGATAAAACTTTGACATTTGGGACTGAAACTGTGTTCATGGCCTGTTCCATTGCCCTCGCGCTTATGGCTGTCGCCTCTACCATGAAGGTTATCGTTTTTATCTCCAGACGCCTGACTCAGTTATGACGATCTGTATACGCACATCGTGCTTCATCATCGGGATTCGTGACTCCATAATTCGTTCCCTGCAAAGTATAGCTGTCGGAAACTCGATTTCTTTTAAGAAACGATCATAGTAGCCGCCGCCATGCCCTAGGCGCTCTCCCTTTTTATTACACGTAACGCCGGGAATAATGCCCAAGTCAATTTCATCACGCTGCACAATAGGACAAATCGATTTTGGCTCCATGATACCATAAAAACCTAACTGTAAATCTGAAAAGTCAGTAATCTCTCTGACCTCCATTGTGCCTTTCCCAATACATTTCGGCACACATATACGCTTACCCCTTTGCAAAGCATCTTCAATCACAGCTCTTGTATTGACCTCTGTCGGCATACTTGCAAAACAGAATATGGTCTTAGCCGTTTGGTATTCTGGCAACCCAATCAGGTTCTCACAAATCACATCATCAGCCTGTACGGTATAACACTTTGGTAATTTTTTGATTTTGGATATGATTTTCTTCCGCATTCTTGCCTTTTCTTCGTGCAACGTTCCCTGCTTTGATTTAATCTGTTTTGATTCTACTCGCTCTAATCCTATTCCATTGAATATTTCCATGCTGTTCTCCATCATTTTTCTTTAAGGTAGTGTGTGCCTAATCATGCCACTTATACCCAAATACAAGTTGCACAAATTCATCTCATTAAGCCTGTTCATTTTTGCAATTCAAAACTAGTATGCTAGATTTGTCGGGTATTTATATGCAAATCTCTGATTTTTAAATCAGCTTTTCCGTGTAAATTCCTGCCAAATCATATTTTTTAATCCTTGCTTTAATTTCCGCAGAATCGATTGAATAAAGGTTTTTATCCTTCATGCGTTCAAAGTAATCGGATCCGGCAAATGTATAGCGAGTCATGAGTCCATCTTTACTCCCAAGCTGCTTGTTTGCATAAGAGATCAAATCGCCGATTGCTATTCCTGTCGGCAGCTGCAGCGGTCTCATTCCTTTGACGTATCTGGCACTGTTGTAACCTGCTAAAGTCCCTGTGGAAATCGCCTCCGTATGTCCTACGAACAAGCCGGATTTTTCACCACCACAAAGCATGTTTTCAATGCCGCATACCCGCATTCCATCATCCCGCTCTGCGACAGAAAGATAGCGAATACTGTTCCCTTTGCCTCCTGCATACGGATCGGCGTATCGCACATTTTCAAAACCCGATATTTTCCGAAGCTTTTCCAAAGGAAAAAACGGGGTCATAATCTTGGCGTAACCCGTATCTAAAAGGACAATGTTTTCCGCGTATTCGTCCAATGCATACTGCTGACAGACCTTTAAATCCAGCTTTTCGCGCGCAATTTCAGATTTTAGCAAGGGAACGATGGCGACGCCCTGTTCGTTCAGAGTTCGCTGAATTTCTTCGGACAAGGATTCTTTTTCCAGCTTTCCAGATCCGCTAAACGCTCCAAATGCTCCATCTTTTCTTTGCCCCATGATGTCATTCTTCCCCGCCTTTTGCGTAATGCTGACCCTCGGTCCAAAGGTTGGACAACGCAAAATACACATGCAACATCCATTGCCGTATGCAAGACAATTTCCCATAGGTCCTGTAGAGCCTGTGCATTCTACAAACACATCACCTCCAATGATTGTTCCGTCCGCCAGTATGATTTTCCTTAAAAAAGTTCGCTCGCTGCCATCCGAACCGCCGTTATCTTTCTCTGTCTCCACGTCAATTGCTCTAGCAATCAATTTTATGTCTACACCTTTTTCTTCTAACAAACGACGCACTTGCGGCTCCACCTTCATGACATCATAAAGACTTGCATGCTTGTGACCAGGAAAATCTACATTTACGTGACGGGAATACTTGTCAGTAATTCCAAATAGTTCATTTGCCCCAAGGGCTATGTTCTCCTCCGCCGCGGTAAATCTGCCATTGTTTCGCATAATACCGCCTACATTGCCGAGACCAAGAAGCAAATCAGTCTTTTCGATCAGAGTCACTTCCACTCCTGCTTTTTTTGCCGCCAAAGCCGCGGCGCAACCAGACCAACCTCCTCCGATTATCACTGCTCTATACAAATTAACCCCCCCATTTCTATATTCCTTATCAGAATATGTAATCCCTCATGGTTTGCTACTAAACAGGGGGTTAATTTTATATCATAAAGATTGTTTCTTCGATATGTTTTTTAAAATTGCTCTCTTTCGATTTCCATAATTTCGGCTTCTGTGCTGTCCTCTATAAAGGCGAGCACATTATCCAGGATGCTGTCGCAGTGTGAAACCGCATCAGTGACGCAAGCAAGACCTATCACTATGGTTTGATGCACATCTTGCTCTGCTACCTCAGCCACTGAGATATTAAACTTGTTTGCGACCTTACCGCAGATGCTTTTTACGACCATGCGTTTCTCTTTTAAAGAATGAACCCACGGTGCATATAGCCTAATTTTCATTATTCCGACAATCATATTTTGTTCTCCGATTTACCTTCAATTGACAAGTTCACACGCACCTGAAACGGCGCTATTTTAACGTGGCAACCGCAGGTGTTACTATTTGTGAATTATGCCGATATCATTTCGAAACTGTGCACCTTCGAAGTAAATGCGTTTTACGTTGTCAAAGGCTCTGTTTCTAGCCTCTTCATGTGTTTTTCCCACGGCGGTAACCCCAAGCACACGCCCGCCGCTCGTAACGATAGCCATTCTGCAACTGGTCGCATCACATATATGATCGGTCGCTGTGCCCGCATGAAAAACGAGGACATCACTGTCTACCGTGGAGAGACCTTTAATCTCTTTGCCGCGCTCATATTCCCCCGGGTATCCGTCCGAAGCCAATACTACACATACTGCTTTTTCATCGCTCCATTTGATTTCTATTTCCGACAACCGGTTTTCAACGACGGCTTCAAAGATGTCAAGCAAGTCACTTTTCATTCTCGGCAAGATGACCTGCGTCTCGGGATCGCCAAAGCGGTTATTAAATTCGATGACCTTCGGCTCTCCATCCTGAATCATCAGCCCAATAAAAAGCACGCCTTGAAAATCGAGCCCATCCTTTTGGAAACCTTTCAACGTCGGTTCTAAAATCTGTTCTCTTATCTTAGTTTCCAAAGCTATATCAAAAATTAAGCTTGGAGAGTAACTCCCCATGCCGCCCGTATTTGGTCCATTGTCACCATCAAAAATACGTTTGTAATCTTGCGCCGACTCCATCGGTATGATGGAATGTGTATCGACAAAGCAAAGCATGGATGCTTCAATCCCTGTCAAAAATTCTTCCACAACGACTTTATCTCCGGCTGCGCCAAAGATCCTCTCCCCCATCATTTCCTCAATTGCTGCTTCCGCTTCTGATTGTGTTTCTGCAATTACAACACCTTTCCCTGCAGCAAGACCATCGGCCTTGAGAACCATCGGATAACCATACATGCCTGTATTTGCAAGCAATTCTTCTTTATCCGTAAATTCCTTATAGCCTGCTGTTGGGATATGATGGCGTGCCAGGAATGATTTAGTAAAAGCCTTACTGGCCTCAAGCTGTGCACATTTCTTATTTGGCCCAAAGGCTTTGATTCCCTTTTCTGCGAGGGCATCCACTATGCCCATTGCAAGCGGCACCTCAGGTCCAATGACTGCCAAATCGATCTTTTCTTTTATTGCAAATGTACCGATACCCTCTATATCCTCTGCTTTTATGTCAATGCATTCCGCAACTTTGGCAATGCCTGCATTGCCCGGCGCACAATATAATTTTTCAACTTTGGGGCTTTGCGCTAGCTTCCAGCAAATTGTATGCTCTCTGCCGCCGCCGCCAACAACTAATATCTTCATACTGGTCTCCATTCCGCCACACCAAATCCCTTTCTTGCTCACAATTCTTTATTATATGAAAACCTAGGTAGTGTGTGCTTTAGTGTTTAAAGTGTCTGATGCCGGTAAATACCATAGTGATACCCAGTTCATTTGCCTTTTTAACAGATTCTTCATCCCGCATGGAACCGCCTGGCTGAATAATTGCAGTCACACCTGCTGCTGCTGCCGCTGTTACACAGTCGTTAAACGGAAAGAATGCATCGGATGCCAGTACAGCGCCCTTTATATCAAAGTTTGCCTGCTTGATTGCATTTTCTACAGCCCAAATCCTATTTACCTGTCCTGGTCCAATTCCTAAAGTCATGCCATCCTTAGCAATGACAATTCCGTTAGATTTGACGTGCTTGACAACTTTCATTGCCAACATCATATCTTCCATTTCCTGCGCAGTCGGTGCTCTGTCTGTCACAACTTTCAATTCTGCTTCTTCATATAAAATATCGTCAAGTTCCTGCACAAGCAAGCCACCGGATACCTTCTTAATATCGATTTGCTTTGTAATGCCCCCTGCTAATATGTTTTCCAATTTGAGCAGCCTTATATTTTGCTTTTGCGTTAGTATTGCGAGAGCCTCTTCTGTAAAGTCTGGCGCAATCACGATCTCAATAAAAATTTTATTAATTTCCTCTGCTGTCGCTGCATCAATCGCTCTATTCGCTGCTACAATGCCACCAAATATGGAAGTCGGATCGCAGTCATATGCCCGTTTATATGCATTGCTTATATCCACTCCGGTTCCAACGCCGCAAGGATTTGCGTGTTTCACGGCGACGACTGTAGGCTCGTCAAATTCCTTTAAGGTCTCAAGTGCACCATTGGTATCGTTGATATTATTAAAAGAAAGCTCTTTCCCGTGGAGCTGCACAGCTTTTGCAAGGGAACCATCATAAGGCTGAATTTCTTTATAGTAATATGCCTTTTGATGTGGGTTTTCTCCATATCTGAGTTCCTGCGCCTTTTCATAAGTCAAGGTCAGGTTATCCGGCAGTTCTCTTCCAATTTTATTTCTCAAATATTCGGAAATCATCGCATCGTAAGACGCTGTATGTTCAAATACTTTTAATGCCAGTTTATATTTCGTATCATAAGATACAGTTTTATTTGCCTTAAGTTCCTTGATGACCAAATCATAATCCGATGGGTCACAGATGACGATGACATCCTTATGGTTTTTCGCCGCCGACCTGAGCATGGTCGGTCCGCCTATATCAATATTCTCAATGGCTTCTTCCAGTGCGACATTCGGTTTCATGATTGTTTCTTTAAATGGATATAAGTTGATTGCCACGATATCGATCGTCTCAATACCCAGTTCAGCGATTTGTTTCATGTGTTCCGGTTTATCCCGCATCGCCAAAATACCGCCATGTACCGCCGGATGTAGCGTCTTAACTCTTCCATCCAGACATTCTGGGAATCCTGTAACATCTGAAATGCCGACGGCCGCTACTCCTTCATCCTTTAACTTTATGTAGGTCCCTCCAGTAGAAATAACTTGCACGCCTAATGCCTCTAAATCTTGTGCAAACGCTACAACACCGGTCTTATCCGATACGCTGATTAGTGCCCTCATTTTCATTTACTCCTTCCCATCCCAACAATAAGTGCAAAGTTTACATTTATCAATGCCCACCGCTTCAAGTGTATCATCAATTTCATGATATTTGAGACTAGTCAAATTTAACTTCCTTCCAATTTCTTCTACCATATTTTGATGCTTTTCTGTCGTATCATCCACGTACTGGCTTAAGAGTTTCTGTGTGACCTGTTCTGGCTCAAGACCCTCCATCTCGCAAATCACACGTCTTGTAATCAATGCCATTTCATCCACTGATCTTGAGAAATCGAGGTATTTACAGCCGTACATGATTGGCGGACAAGCAGAACGTACATGAATCTCTTCTGCACCGTTTTCGTATAAATAAGCTACCGTTTCTGATAGCTGCGTGCCCCTTACAATAGAATCGTCGATTAAAATCATTTTCTTTTTATCGATGATTTCGTGCACAGGAACAAGCTTCATCTTGGCAATCAGGTTCCTAGCTGACTGGACTTGCGGCATAAAACTTCTCGGCCAAGTCGGTGTATATTTAATTAATGGTCGCGCATAAGGAAGCCGTGATGTGTTTGCATAACCCAGAGCATGCGCCGTCCCACTATCTGGAACACCAGATACATAATCCACTTCCAATTCCATATCTTTATCGTTTCTCGCAATGCTCGCGCCGTTTCTACAACGCATCAGTTCTACATTCTGACCTTCATATGTAGAGGTCGTATATCCGTAATAGGTCCAAAGGAATGTACAAATCCGCATTTTTTCCTGTGGCTTTACGATCGTTTCTACACCTTTTTCGGTAAGTAGTACAACTTCTCCAGGTCCCAGTTCCTGCTTGAACTTATACCCTATATTAATAAAGGCGAAGGACTCCGAAGCCGCACAATAACCGTGTTCATTTTCTCCGATAATCATCGGTGTTCGACCAAGTTTATCTCTCGCCGCATAAAGTCCATCTTCATTCAAAAGTAAAATCGTAATAGAACCGTCAATTTTCTTTTGGGCATGGCGAATGCCGCCCACGATATCACCGCAAGTGGAGATCAATGCTGCTACAAGCTCCGTATTGTTAATGCGATTTTTACTCAGCGTCATAAATTGATGACTGCCTCCGTCTACTAATTCCGCTACAAGCTGATCTTTATTATTTATGCGACCAACGGTACCAATACTGTAATTGCCTTGTCTGCTGAAAACAGTCAGCGGCTGTGGTTCACCGTCACTGATGCTTCCGATGCCTTTGTTCCCAACCATTACAGCGACTTCCTCCTCAAACTTCGTCCGAAATGGTGAATTTTCTATATTGTGAATTGCTCTGTCAAATCCTTCCTCGCCACAAACGCACATGCCACCCCGTTTTGTACCCAGATGTGAATGATAATCTGTCCCAAAAAATAAATCCATAACGCAGTCTCGACTTGAAACTACTCCGAATAAACCGCCCATATTATTTGCCTCCTCCTTCGGGTAAATCACCTAAGGCTTTTTTTACTGCCTCAATTAAAATTTTATGTTCCGTATCAAGTACTCTAGCCGCCAGTATATCTGCCGTATCATCCGGCATGACCGCGACGCGTTCCTGTATGATAATCTGTCCCG
>Ga0153947_1001567_pt1 | contig 10591 bp, 11 predicted proteins | sample TSNJ031MetaG_FD_104697 | JGI IMG/M metagenome (GOLD analysis project Ga0153947, IMG submission 104697) | Attine ant fungus gardens microbial communities from New Jersey, USA - TSNJ031 MetaG | ecosystem: Host-associated > Fungi > Mycelium > Unclassified | place: USA: New Jersey, Wharton State...
ATCGCCAATATTATTTCCCGCATAAAACTCAGCCCGCTTTCTGTTTATGGTTGCTTGTCACTTCCATTTTAACAGTTCCGCTGGTTGGGTTTTATCTTGCGAATTCCGTCGAACTCACGTTATACTTATATTTCTCCCTTAAATCGTCGGGAAGATACCGTCCCATTGCCTTTTGCAAAGAATCGGCCTGTATAGGACACATATAATCATTACCCCTGTCAACAGCTCTACTCCGATACTTTTCGCGTGGGGAGCTCCGTGCGCATCCAGGACGGCATCCGGACGTTATCGTGGACACGCGGCTTGTTAATCGTACACAGCATTGATGAAGTACCGGATTCCGGGTAAATCCTTACCGTCGGTTATCAGAGCCCGCGCCCCACCGCGACGTCCTGCCGGTTCTCCACCCCAGTGAAGTCCCGGTGGGTTTTTGGTTTCCGGCTCGATCCTGACGGAATTGTTGCAGGGGTCGCACCTTTACCGCTGATTTGGAGGGGAGTGGCTCAGCAGCCGGATTCATCGCGCCGGGCTTATATTCTTTCGCCGGGATCGCACCACAGTTTGCATATTTGCTCGACAGACGCGGCTTGGTTTTCATAGTCATTCTCCTTTCACGGTCATATAAACTATAGGTCAATACCACTCATGCTGTGGATGGCGGGGCAATCTTTCAGGACGGCACGAAAAGTAGTGCTCGGTGCCATTTGCCAACCGCTTTCTCCATTTAAGAACCCTATCTTCCGTGACGTCCAGTTCCTTTGCCGTTTCCGGCACGCTTTCCCCTCGGCCTCTATCTGGTCGATATATGCGATTCTGGCATCATTGTCGCAGGCCTTTTTCATTTGAATTTTATCCACTCTGTTTATTTCCGCGCCAATTCAAAAACCTCGCTCACTGAAATCTCAATTTTATAGTTCCACCTCACAAAGACTCCGTCAGTCGTCACCGTATTGAAATAATTTTGATCGGATAGGATGGAAAACCGCACCGTATTAAGCCTGCTTGTAAAATCGATCATTACGCTGTTGCCATTGTCAAGCACGACTTCAAGGCAGTGGTTGTCCTTCGGCGTAACGCTCACAATTCTGCTCATAAAATAACCTCCCACAGTGGACAAGCAAAAATCCACTGCACTTATATTGTACAGTGGATTTTGATTGATTTCTATCACCCAACGGGTGATAGAATAGGTGATTTTGATGTATATGGCAGATCAATTGACTCCCTGCCGAAATCCAGTTGTAGAAATTTATTTGAAATTAATACTCCCCGGCAAGGGTGAAGCCGCCGCCGGAAATCGTAAAGCTTTCCCGGAGCCCGGGGGAAACCAGGATTTCCCTGTTTGCAGTAATGAGCACACACTCCACACCGGAAAAGCTCTCCACCAAGGCCATGGCCTTTTCAGATCCCAGAACAAAGCAAGCGGTGGACAGAGCGTCGGCTATGGCGGAGCTTTCGCCGACAATGGTCATCGACAACAGCCCGCTCTCGGCGGAGTAACCGGTGCGCGGATCGAAAATATGATGGTAGAGGACGCCGTCCTCCTCAAAGTACCGCTCATATGACCCGGAGGTTACCACCGCTTTGTCCGCAACCTCCACCACTCCAACATGGCCTTCCTCTCCAATCACCGGATTGCGGATCCCCACACGCCAGCTTGAGCCATCCGGCTTGGCGCCATGGGCGTAGACGTTGCCCCCCAAATCCAGCAGGGCATGGGATACGCCGTTCTCCCGTAGGATCCGCACCGCCTCGTCGCAGGCGTAGCCCTTGGCAATCCCCCCCAAATCCGCCGCCATGCGGGAGCTGTCCAAACCGGCGGTTCCGTTCCGCTCATCTATGTTCAGGGCGGCGTAATCCACCAGGGCCAGGATCTCGTCAATTTCCTCCTGAGCGGGAATGCGGGGGGAGTCCCCCCCGATATTCCAAAGCTTTACCAGAGGGCCTATGGTAACGTCAAAACAGCCCTCCGAGCGCCTTGCGATCTCCTCGGAGAGGGCCAAAAGCTCCAGTGTGTCCGCCGACAGGGGTACCGATGACCTACCGGCCGCCTTGTTGAGCCGGTCAAGCTCGTTATTCGGAATATTGGCGGACATCCGGTTATGAATATCCCCTATGCGCTCCATCACCTTGTCCGTCAATTCCCCGGGTACGCTTTCATATATGGAAATTGTGATGACCGTACCCAAGTACCGGTAATCGGTAACGGTAACCGGCAGTTCGGCAGTTGTGTTCTTGATGAAGCCGCATCCCCCCGGCAGGAAAAGCGCCAGCGCGGCAAGGGCGCAGAGCAAGATTTTTTTCATATTGTACCTTCTCTGGGGATGATAAGTATACTTCGCTAGGTGTGTGCTATCTGTCAAACAAGAAAAACAGAAACAGCGAGATTGCCAGCATATCCGCACAGCCGCCGGGGCTGAGATTTTGGGCAATAAATTCCCGATCCATTGCCTCCGCCGCCCTCACCAGCCGATCCGTGGACTGTCCGGCTGCTAATATTCCGGATATTTCCTCCTTCACCCGGCGCAAAACCTCCCCGCCTCCCCTGTTCAGCAGATTGGTGTCGTCCACCCGGGTCATCAGATGGAGCAGGGCTACCACCCCGGCGTCGTTCACCGAACAGCCTTGCTTTATCAGCCGCCGCAAAACCGGGTATCCGTGCTCCGCCACACTGGGAAATCCGGCGGCTGCCTCCCCGCGGATACCGGTGACGCCATACCGGGCGAAGGCGCGCCGCCCGTGGGTAACCGGCTCTCCGCCGTCCGCCAATTCCCCGGGGACATTCCCGGCGATTTGGGCGCAAAGCCCCAGCAGGGCTTCCGGGGTTTCCGCCAAGCCATGGCTGTGCAGATATCCCATTGCGGCGCATAGGAGCCCCATTGAAAAAACCAGCCCCTTGTGGGTGTTCACCCCCCGGGTAACCGCAAGCATCCGCGCCTCGGCCCTCTGCCCGCAGTAGCGCAGGGTGGGAAGCATATCTTTCGCCTCACCGTCAAAACGCAGCCCCCGCAGGGTAATATCCCGAAAATACGGCCCGAGGGCACAGCCGCTGTCTATAAAGGTAAAGATATCCATATCCCGGTGGGAGCCGTTATTGGCCCTGTCCACCAGCCCCGGCTTGGGGGTAATGTTTACCTCGTACAGGAGGGCGCACTGGGCTGCCCGGGCTACGGTGTCCGCATATTCCCGCCGGAAGTATTCCTCCATAAGCCTTGCGGTATGCAGCGCCAGCTCCTCCGCTGAATGCGTCCGGTTCCGGGAGCACTCCCACACCGGCCGGTCACATACAAAGCAGCTCCGCTCCTCCCGTCCCAAATCCGCTCCACGCAGGGCGGAACCGTCAACATCCAGGACATCCATATCAAAGAGCCGCCCCAGCGGATGCCCCTCCTCAACGGATACCAGCAGCGCCTTGGCTGCCGACGCTTCCCCCTTCACAATATAGTAAGCCTCACAGCCAGTATGGGGGGTACGCTCCTCCCGGTGTAAAACCGTCATACCGCCCAGCTCCAGCTGGGCGTCAATACACCCGCACCCCTCCCGGAAGGTCTGTCGAGCCAATGGATACATCTTATATTCGCCGGGAATATTGAGGGTGAAGCAAATCAGGGGCGCAGCGTATTCCTTCAGCAGCCGCCTCTGGAGCGTGGCGCGCTGCTCGCGGGCGCCCAGCACCTCCTCTAGGGCGGCGGCTTTGGCGTCGGCAAAATATTGGGGCGGCATCGCGTATCATCCTTTCCGGTTTATCTCCTTGGAACAGGCATCATGTCCCACCGCTGTTCATTCGACCTCAAATGTTTCTGTTTTGAAGTTGCTATAATACCGGCCGCACTTCGCCGTAAATCGCAGAACACAGTAGTCCGGATCGGTAACGCCCTGGGGATAATACATGGTATCGCCCTTTTCCCATAGCATCTCTTTGTGTTCCGCGTCCTCCAGAACCTCCATCGTCCCCTTGAGCATGACACCCCGGTAAAATCGGCTGTCGCAAAAGTACAGGCATGCTTTTGGATTAGCCATAAACTGCCTGATTTTGTTGGAGGAGGTATTTGTTGAAAAATATATGATTTTAATGCCCTCTCGTTTCCGTGGGCGAAGCATGGCGCGTATATTGGGAAAGCCCTCATCATCAATGGAGCCAATGAAGGACAGCTTTTGCTTGTCAATGATTTTACCAATAGTCTGTTCCGGATCCCTCATCATTTATGGATGCAGCCCCTTTTTTTGTTTTTATACAATTATGCGGGTTAACCCGTTACCGGTCCGGTTTGCTCCGCCTGCGTTTCCTCCGGCGCGTCCTCGGGGACAGCCTGGAGGGTGTCCAGATACTCCTCCAGGCAGATTTTCTTTTCCATGATTACCCTGGCGTGGTTTACGCCCACATATCGGTAATGCCAGGGCTCATAATAGATGCCGGTAATATCGGTTTTGTCCTTGGGATACCGGAGGATAAAGCCATAGTCGGCGCAGTTGGCAATGAGCCAGTCATAAGCCGGGTCTTGGGCAAAGCCTTCCTCCAGGCTGTTCAGGTCTACCGCCAGCCCCAGGCAGTGCTCGCTGGTGCCGGGGATGGCTATGTATTTGGACGTCTCGATAACCGCCTCCTCCCGGGGGAGGCCCATATTGACATATTCCTCAATTTTATTGTTATAGTTGTTCACCTGCCGTTCGACACTGCGGTAGGCGGACACAATCCACAGGGAAATGCCATCCTTTTCTGCGTCCACCAGCATTTGTTCCAGCGCTCCGGCCGCCCGTTCGTCCAGATAATAGCCGTCGCGCACCTCCTTGAGCTGGGGCATGTAGCCCTCGGCCATGGGGTGGGTCGGGTTTACCAGCACCGGGAGGGAAGGCTCAGTCCAGTCACCCGCATCGGCATCAGGGGCGGGCTTCTCCGGCAGTGATTCCTCCTCCGGCTGACGGGAGGACTCCGGTTCCTCCGACACGGGGGGATCGGGAATGACGGAACCGGGTGGATCCGGCTGCCTGCGCAGCGTCAAAAATATTCCAACAGAAGCCGCTCCCAGCGCAACCAGCAACAGGATATAGGGAAGGGGGAAGCGCCCTTTTTTAGTGTTTTTTTCTTTCATGCGGGGATATTCCTTTCTATAGCGAATGAAGCCAGTATAACATATTTCATGGCTGAAAGCGAATGAAATAAAGAAAAACTCCCCCTCCAGCGTGAGCGCGCGTGGCGGCGAAGCCTTTCCTGAAAGGCTATACCGAGCCTTCCGCTGAATAGATCACAAATTTTTCCTCCGCGGGATAGTGGTCATTGATAATATCCAACAGCTGCCATAAAAGGTCGCGCATTTCAGGTGGGGCTTCCTGGCTAAAGATAGTTTCAAGAGGAATAATAAAGTCGGTATTTGTTTTTTTCAGGGAGCAATAGATATTTCTGCCCTCTCCGGCAGCCAGATAAATAATGACCTGTTCAAGCAAATCCCCGGCAAATATTTGATCGGGGACGAGCTTGAGGAGGGGGAAAGTCTCCTGCACGATGGGGCTGTCGGTATGGAGGCGTTCCCAAAAAATTCCGCGGCGTCTGGTGGCGTCAATCAACCGCTCTATCAGGACAATCTGGTCAGGCAAAACCCATCCCCCCCTTGCAATTATATTTTACCACAACTATGGGAACAGGGCAACAAGAAAACCTTATCTTGCCTGTTGAGAGGAATACCGGCGCCGGTTGGCTGAGAGGACCGGGCGGCGCCACAGGGGCAGTGCCATCAACCTGCCGGTATAAATTCGCAGACATTGGCAGCCTGAAATCACTCCCGCGCTGAGGGTGCACCAAAGCAGCGTGTAGCGGACGCAGATTTGTCCCCAAAGATCACCAAACTCGTGGGAATAATCCCAGACATCCAGGCACAGCCACAGATTGACAATGCATCCCGCCGCCAGCTCGGCCACGGTGATAATCAGTCCGCCTGCCAGGCACTTGCCTCCAAAGGGGAGTCCCGTTTTGGAAAGCCGGATCAATATACAAAAGCAGATACCGCCCAAAAGCAGCATGCTGAAATGGGTATAGCCCCGCCAGGCGATTTCCATACCGCCATACGCAATGCCTCCGGCGCAAAACTGAGAGCCGCAGCACAGAATATTTTTTCTTCTTGTTTTCATTTAGCAGTTCCACCTGTTTCGTTAAGAATCTGCTAATTAAGATGTCCGGGGCGCGGTGGGATTATCGCATGGTAAATCAGGAAAAACCTGACGGCATATTTAATCAGCTATAAAGCGCGAAAGCTTTCGCATACTATTCCCGGGAGATGATATTTTGAATATTAAACGGTATGCGAAATTTCTTTCAGTATTTCTTTCTGTTATCTGTTTCAGCATTACGGCCTCCGCCAGCCTGCCGGAGGAGCAAAAGCTAAACGCGGACAGTGTAAACGTGCCCGTTATCATGTACCACAGCATTTCTCCGAAGGTTACCAATGAATGGACATTGACGCCGGAGGCGCTGGAGGATGACCTTGCGTATTTGGCCGAAAACGGCTATCACGCCGTTAGCCCGGCCCAGCTGATTTCCTTTGTGGACGAAGGGACGCCGTTGCCGGAAAAGCCGGTGATGCTTACCTTCGACGACGGCTGCTACAATAATTATGTCACCGCTATGCCCCTGCTGGAAAAGTACGATATGAACATGGTGCTCTCGGTAATCGGGGAAAATACCGAAAAATGGAGCCAGGCCCGGGAGCTGGACGAGCGCTATGGGCATCTTACCTGGGAACAGCTGGGTGAGATGGCGGAATCGGGCAGGGTAGAGCTTTCCAACCACACCTGGGCGTTCCACACCAATGCCAAGGGCCGGAGGGGCGCCTGCCGCAAGCAGGGGGAAAGCCTTGCCGGGTACGAGCGGGAGCTGACGGCGGATTTGGGCCAGCTTCAGGATAAGCTTTCAGAAGCCTGCGGAGTCAAGCCCATATGCTTTGCCTTTCCCTTTGGCGCCCGCTGCCCCGAGGCCGATGAAATTCTCAAAAAAATGGGATTCCGGGTCACCCTGACCTGTTATGAGGGCATGAACAAGATAACAACAGGCGCACCTGATTCCCTCTTTAACCTGAAGCGGGCCAACCGGACACCGGCGAGATCGGTTTCCGCCATTCTCAAGAAGCTGGAAGCCGTCTGACAAAAGCGGCAGGAAAGCGCCCCTGGTGTGGGGCGCTTTCTTGCGAATCCTGATAAGACACGCTATTGACAGATTCCATGATGTGATTTATACTCTAAACTGGAAATGTATAGATCAGAAAGAAATGAAAGGAAGCTTTCCATGGCCAATTTAGCAGGAATCAAAACCATCGGTGTCCTAACCAGTGGAGGGGACGCACCGGGAATGAATGCGGCAATTCGTTCCGTTGTGAGAACCGCCCGGTTCAACAAGATTGAAGTAAAGGGCGTTCTTAGAGGCTTTAGCGGCCTCATGAACAACACTGTGACAAAAATGACCCTGCGCAACGTCAGCGGGACGCTGCAACGGGGAGGTACCGTCCTGCACACTGCCCGATGTCCGGAGTTTAAAGAGGACGCCGGTGTGGAGATCGCGAAGCAAAATTGCCTGGATTTGGGTATTGACGGCCTGGTTGTCATAGGAGGGGACGGCTCCTTCCGGGGGGCTAGGGACTTATCCTTGAAGGGTATTCCCTGCATCGGTATTCCCGCCACCATCGACAACGATATCGCTTCCACTGAATATACCATTGGCTTTGACACCGCGGTGAACACCGTCATCCAAACCATTGATAAGCTGAGGGATACGTCGGAGTCTCATAACCGCTGCTCGGTGGTGGAGGTGATGGGAAATGCCTGCGGCGATATCGCCATTACGGCGGCGATCTGCTGCGGCGCGGAATGCGTTCTGGTTCCGGAGCTTAAGTTCGACCTGGAAAAGGATGTCATTGGCATGATGACCCGCTCGATGGAGATAGGCAAAAGTCATTTTATTATTATTGTCGCGGAGGGCGTGGCACGCTGCGTATTTGGAAAGGGTAAGCTGTCCAGCAGCGAGATTCTGGCAAATTACATCGAACAGCGCACCGGTGTGGAGACGAGATCCACTGTAATCGGCCATGTGCAGCGGGGTGGCGCGCCCACCATGCGCGACCGCATTTTGGCGTCCGAAATGGGGAACTATGCGGTGGAGCTGCTTATGAACGGCTCCAGCAACCGGGTGGTAGCCAGTGTGCAAAATAAAATCGTGGATTTGGATATCTATGAAGCCCTGCAAATGAAGAGCGAGGTAGACGTTGACCTTTTGCGTATTTTCAATCAGATATCGTAATGAAAAAAAGTTGTCAGGAGAAGGTTATGCCCTTTGATGTGAAACAGCCGCGCAACTTGACTATGCTGCTGGATTTTTATGAGCTTACCATGTCCAACGGCTATTTTGCCAATGGCCTCCAGGATAAAATAGCCGTATTTGATATGTTCTTCCGAAAAATCCCCGACGGGGGCGGTTTTGCGATTTTAGCGGGGCTGGAGCAGCTTATCGGTTATATTTCCAATTTGGAATTTTCCTCCGAGGATATTGGGTTTCTCCGGGAAAAGGGGGTATTTGACGAAGCTTTTTTGACCTACCTGCAAAATTTCAGGTTTGTATGCGATGTGTGGGCGGTTAAGGAAGGAACTCCGATTTTCCCCAATGAGCCGGTTGTGGTGGTGCGCGGCCCCATCATTCAGGCGCAGCTCATTGAGACGATGGTATTGCTTAGCATTAATTACCAAAGCCTTATCGCCACAAAGGCCAACCGCGTTGTCCGGGCCGCCCAGGGCCGTTCGGTGATGGAATTTGGCTCCCGGAGGGCGCAAAGCTACGACGCGGCTGTATTGGGGGCAAGGGCCGCCTTTATCGGAGGCTGCGATTCCACGGCCTGTGTGCTTGCCGACCGTCATTTCGGAGTACCCTCGGTAGGCACCATGGCTCATAGCTGGGTGCAGATTTACGAGAGCGAATTCGATGCATTCAAAAGCTACGCCCTCCTCTACCCCGCCAACTGCACGCTTTTGGTGGACACCTACAACGTGGTGAAGTCCGGCATCCCCAATGCCATCAGGGTGGCAAAAGAAGTGCTGGAGCCCATGGGCCACCAACTCAAGGCAGTGCGCATTGACAGCGGCGATATTGCCTATCTGTCCAAAAAAGCGCGGAAGATGCTGGATGCCGCCGGATGCCATGGGGTGAAGATCACCGCATCCAACTCGTTGGATGAGTACATTATTACCGACCTGCTGATTCAAGGCGCCAAGGTTGATTCCTTCGGTGTGGGGGAAAAGATGATTACCAGCAAATCCGAACCTGTTTTTGGCGGGGTCTATAAGCTGGTGGCCATCCGGGAAAAGGGCGAATATAAGCCAAAAATTAAGATGAGTGAAACCATTGAGAAAATCACTACCCCGCAGTTTAAGAATCTTTATCGCATTTTTTCCAGTGAAACCGGGCAGGCTGTGGCGGATTATATAACCACCGCCAATGAGGAACCGCCCACCGACAACCCGCTGGTGCTGTTTGATCCCAACGCGGTGTGGAAGAAAAAAGTCGTCACCAACTATACCGCCGAATGCCTGCTGGAGCCTGTCTTTGAAAAGGGGCGGCTGGTATATAACCTCCCGCGACTGGAGGATATACAGGCATATTGCGGGGAGCAGATCGGCCGCCTGTGGGATGAGGTCAAACGATTTGAGCATCCTCACCGGTATTATGTGGATTTGTCTCAAAGGCTGTACGATACCAAGCAAAGCCTGCTGATGCAAAACAGCTTTTAAGAAATACAGCGTTCCGTAGAAATGCAGGGACTAACGGTTGAACGTGCGTCTGCGAAAACCGGGCTTTTTAGAATCACTCCTAAAAAGCCCGGTTTTCCGCATTGTTTAAGAACCACCGGCTAAGCCGGAGGCTTGAATAGGCCCTAGAAGGGCGCAATACAGACAATACCCCTAAAGGGGTATTATTTATTTTATGCCTTGGTATTCTTGCTACCCGTAAACGGGTCAGTGTGCTCCTTTAGACTCATTTGGTTCGATAGCTGATCCTCCTCCAATTGCTTTTTGATATACTCTTGGATCTGCTTTTATTCCTGCCCACCGTATCTACGAAATACCCTCTTGCCCAGAAATGCCTGTTTTCATACTTGTACTTCAAATTTGCATGTCAGTCAAATGTCATTAGGCTGCTCTTCCCTTTTAGAAATCCCATAATCTGCGATATGCTGTATTTGGGTGGGATATTGATTAGCATATGGATATGATCGGGGCGCGCATTTGCTTCTATGTTTCTACACCTTTTTGGTCGCACAGCTTTCGCAGGATAAATCTTATATCCGCTTTGATCTCACGATATATCACTTGCCTTCTATATTTCGGCGCAAACACTACATGGTATTGACATCTCCACTTGGTATGCGCTAAACTGTTTTTGTTGTCCATTGTGACAACCTCCTTTTGATGTTTAGTGCAGTTGGCAGACCGCATCTAAATTAACCCGTGGTGCTATATGAAGCAAACTCCATCAAAAATGACACTCTCAAAGTGTAATCACCACAAAACACAAAGAGAGAATGACATCAGATGGAGTTTGACAAAGCCAAGTATAGCA
>Ga0153947_1001568_pt1 | contig 10574 bp, 8 predicted proteins | sample TSNJ031MetaG_FD_104697 | JGI IMG/M metagenome (GOLD analysis project Ga0153947, IMG submission 104697) | Attine ant fungus gardens microbial communities from New Jersey, USA - TSNJ031 MetaG | ecosystem: Host-associated > Fungi > Mycelium > Unclassified | place: USA: New Jersey, Wharton State...
ATCAACTTTCTCAGTATAACCGGGCTTTATAGGCAGCGGTTCACGCACATGGTCGAGCAACTGATATGGTTTCTCATCCATGCAAACTACAGGGTTGTTTTCATTATATGGTCTGGCATAGACTGCGGCGCGTTCATCTTCCTCTTGCTGAAAAATCAATGCGGCCTGTACCGCTTCATTCTTCTTTTCGTTGTATATGTACGCGCCTGTCGTTCCACCGACAACCAATACCGCCGCCGTTGCTACAATGATAGCTTTCACGCCGCCTGTCAATGCAATCCCTCCTAAAATAGTTGGTACACTGGCGGCGGTGGTAGCCGCTGCCCCTGTGCTGGTTGTTGCGGCAACAGTTCCCGCACTTCCAACAGAAGCCGCAGAAGCCCCCGCCGTTTTCATTCCAATAGTATGTAATACCTTTGCTGTTGCCTTTCCAGATACGGTATACAACCCCTCTGCCATATCCTGTTGCAACAATGAGGAAAGCAAGGGCATAAAGGCCACGCCGCCTAACCATGTCTCTTTACCGCCCTTGTCGGTAATACTGTCCCGCAAATTTGTAAACCCCCGCTGAATGTGTGTCTTTGCGGTGTTCTCGGATATTCCCATTTTTTCAGCGGTTTCCTTGACCGTCAGCCCATCCAGATAATGGAGCTTCACCGCTTCGCGCTGTCTGTCCGGCAGATCGTCAATAAGGCTGTGTAGTGCCTGTTCTCGCTGTTGCTGTGTGAATTCCTCTGTGGTGTTGTCCTCGGTCAATATTTCTAACATACGGTCATGGTCATAGATGATTTTGCTTTTCTTGCGCTGTAAGTCTATGGCCTTGTTTCGGACAATGGCGAATAACCACGGAAAAAAGTCTCGTCCATCCTCAAATGTGTCTATCTTTTCATAAACTGTGATATAAGCGTCAGCGATAATGTCGTCGGCTTCGTCTATATCCATCTTCAAGTAAACTATGGCATAGGCCAAAACCTTTTGACAGGTATGTTCGTATAGCTGTGCAAACGCTTCTTTATCGCCGCCCTTTGCCGCCGTGATGATTGGTTGTAATTCCATTTATATTCCCCCCTTTACTATATATACGAACGAGAAAGCCAAAGTGGGTGACAAGATTTATAAAAAATTTTATCCCACAAAAAGACAGGGGGCAAGACTGAAAAATCAGCCTTGCCCTTTTTCCTGCAAAACAACAAAAGGCGCAAGGGTAAATGGATTATGTCCATACCCAGCACCTTTGCAATACAGAAACGCCCCTGACAACTTGCCATTCGGCAAATTTCAGGTTATAATAATAGTTGCAAGTGTGCGGCTGTTCAGCCGTTGGCATGGAAGTCGTGATCTTCCTAGTCAGGGGACAAGGTGCTACCAACACCTTGTTCCTGCTCTTGCTTATGTTGTTTCCTTTATTATACCCCTTGCCAATGGAATTGTAAAGCCCTGCCAATAATAAAAAATAGCGGTATGCTCCTGTTGTACAACAGGAGCATACCGCTATTTTTTGATCTCTTTTCTTTACATAGACGCCCAATCATGTAAAGCATCTTGCAAGGTTCCAGCCGGGGGCGGGTATGTTCCTTGCGTTAAACTTACTATAGGAATCCCCATTGTCTTTATCCGTTCTAGCCAATCATAAGTTTTTTTCACATCCCGGCCAATCCTATGGAAATCTTTTATAATGATCGTCTGGATTTTTCCGGCCTGTATATCTTCCTCCATTTCGGAAAACGCTGGACTGTCGAACTTTAAACCACTATAGCCATTGTCTGTAAAAATTTTTATATTGGAATATCCTTTTTCCTCTGCATATTGGCATAATTTCTCTTTTTGTGCTTCTATTCCCTGATCGTCAGCTTGGGCTAACCGACAGTATAAAGCGGTTACTTTTTCGAACTGTTCCATTTATATTCCCCCATATGTTTTATAGTTTCACATTAAATACTGGTAAAATATCTGTCATATATTGTAGCCTATCTCCGTTATAAAAGCAAGTCCAGATATCGTAATTATTGGCTAACCTCCGATATACTTCCTCTATATTCTTAATACTCAAAGGGGGGGGAGAATATATATTATAATGGCGGTGAGTGGTGAAAAAGCAATATTGGGGACTTGACAATGTTGAAAATTTATGCTAGACTGAACATGAAATTATGTAATTTCATGTTCCTGTGAACGCATTTATTTGCGTAATTGCGGGTTTACCTAATACTAAAATCGCTTAACGTATTGTATCGCTGTACTCATTAAGGTTTTAAGCGGCCGAGAACAGCATGACTACTCGTGTAGAGTGGTTGTGTTGTTCTTGGCCTTTTTTGTTCTTCAAAGACAGCGATAATGATACTGTTGCGAGAAAGACGGTGTGAGTTCCGTCGAGAAATTTTCTCGTAAAGGCTTGGTATTATGGTTATCAGCAACAATTTTGAAAAAGGTCAAATTGTCAAATTTCCCGCAAGTTTAGAGGTCAAGGCAAAAGATGTTATTATGACAATCAACCACCACTTTGACACCGCCAACAACTTAAACGAACGTTTTAAAACGTATCTGCAACGTAAAATTGCAGAACAGTTGGAGGTGCAATAATGAATCGTACGGGAATTTACGCGCGACTTTCAAAAGAGGACATATCCAGAGGAAAAGTGCTGAAAGGTAATAACAGTGCAAGCATAGAGAATCAGATCGACATAATGGAAGAATACGCGCAAGAGCAAGGTTTTCAAGTCGTCGAGCGTTACATTGATGACGGCTATCGCGGCGTCAATATCGAAAACAGGCCGGAACTGATGCGGCTTTTGGCAGATATTGAAGCCGGACAGATAGATATTGTTTTGTCAAAAGACCTGTCCCGGCTCGGACGCAACTACCTTGACATGGGCGAACTTTTAGAGAATTTTTTCCCGGATGAAGATGTACGCTATATTTCTATTGGCGAAAACTTTGACAGTACGAAAGACGACAGCGATTACGTTTTTTATTGCAATCTCATGAATGATCGTTACTCCAAAGACACAAGCAAAAAGGTAAAGTTGATTTTGGGGAATAAAGCCAAAGCCGGGCAATATATCGGTCGAGGAATCTATGGGTACAGGCGGTCGGAAAAAGATCGCCACAGGTTGGAAATTGATGAAACAACCGCGCCAGTAGTGAAACGGATATTCGATATGGCGGCTAGTGGTTATGGTTATGGTAAGATTGCACGAACCTTACGAGCGGAATGTATACCGAACCCAGCTTCCGTCAAGGGAAAAGCGCCTAAAAAGGAATATTATTCGGAATTTACCTGACACCACTCCACTATTCGAAAAATACTGCACGATCAAGTTTATTTGGGACACATGATTCAACTGAAAACAAAGGTAAAATCTTATCGTGACGCGAAGATCAAAAAGAATAAGCCTGATAAAATGGCGATTGTTGAGAATACGCACGAACCCATTGTTGAACAACGCACTTGGGACACTGTTCACGCGGTCTTGACAACAAAGCGAAAAGTTTGTAAAGATGGCGAACCTCATATATTTACAGGTCTTTTGAAATGCTCTACCTGCGGTGCGCCGTTAGCAAAGAACGGAAGTAAAGGCCCCGCTTTCGCGTGTTCAGTTTATAAAAAGCAAGGAAAAGATTATTGCAGTAGCCACCGTATTACGATGGATAGACTTTCAACATCAGTTCTAGCCAGTGTTCAGAACATTATGCAATACGTTAAGATCGACAAGCAGGGATTTATCAATGAAATATCCGATGACAAGGTTTCACAGACACAAAAGACGCTTGACGCTTTAAAAAAGAATCGTTCTAAAAAGCAACGTCGCCTTTCAAAATTGCCGGAATTGTTGCAAACAGCCTTTGAACAAAAGGCCGCTGAAATGATAGCCGACGAGGAATATCACGTTATTATCGGGCGATATCGCGAAGAAAAAAAGAGAATTGAAAGCGAAGTATCCGAACTCGCCAGACGAATCAGCGAATTAGAACAATCCGGTAAAAAGGTGATTGACTTTGTATCTTTGGTTGAAAAATACATAGAGGTCACTGAACTGAACAGCGCACTTGTTCATGAACTGATTGAGCGTATTGTCGTCTACCCGGTAGAAAAAATAGACGGACAAAAACATCAAAGAATTGATATTTTCTATCGTTTTATTGGTATCATCGGAGGATAAAAACCCCTCATTGTTCATAAAAAGAAACTTATCCCCCGAATTTCAAAAAAATGGAAATTCGGGGGAGGGGTGGGTTTTCCGGCACCATGCCACGGCCTCTACCACCCCAAAAGTGTGGGACGCAAGGTTAAGCAAGGTCGAGCAAGGTCATCTGAGGTCGTTTAGGAATCGATAAAAGCGCATTATTATAGGGAATTTCCGAATTTATGGGATAACTATCAGCAAAATCCAGCATATGAAAAAAGGACATAAAAATGACTTTGTGGCGCAACTGTGGCGCAGGTATTCTATTATGACAAAAGATCGTGGCGCAACTATGGTAGAGATGCTGAACTGTTACAAAACTGTGTAGGACGGATTTACTCATAATTATTGAATAAATAAAACATCATCTTGAATTATTTTTGAAGAGATGATGTTTTTTATAATATTAAAGCCCAATACTCGATAACATAGACGAAAGTCTAATGAAGTGGTGGATGGCGGTGGCTGCGTCCATATAATCACCGTGACATAACATAGAAGCTATTAGCGATCCGGCAGAACGAAAAGAGTGTCCGCAGTTGGTATTATCATGGTCGGATTTATTATGCCAGTTTACATTTGCCAATGCCGACCAAAGTTCCTTGCCAAAACCTTTATGTTCTCTTAAATGTTTCGTAAACAGTTCCCGAAAATCATCATCAAATTTTTGGTCAAAATCTATTTCAAATCTCCCCACTTTACGTTTCAATAGCGGATTTTATCCGGTGTTTAGGGTTCATCACCGTCGCCTGACTCAATAAATCTATCATCGGTAATACGCTGACCGTGTGAGGTGCAAGAGGTCGCAGAGCTTCCAATTGGAAGGAGGCGTTCCTCAGAACGGTACTATCGGGATACAAATATGGATCACGTATTTTTGATATTGGATGGCGATTGCTTGTGAGCAACAATCAGCGCTGCTTTCATCTCGACGCCGGATATTTCATCTCTGGCCCATCGGGCTGATAGTCGTTTTGCCTGTCGGCTGACCGGTACGCCCTCGATTTTATTCACAGCATCCGCCAGTTTGACGGCTGTCAGGCGGAGATTGTTTTTGGGTGGAGACATCGCGCTCAACTCCTTTTTTATATTATACAACAAGACTACTTGGATTGCTATCATGGGTTTGTGTAGGATATTCATGCGCTAACTTGCCTCATTCCGGCAAAATCTCATCTACAGAGATACTTGGAATAAAACTCAGGCCGCTGGGGAAGCCAAAAGTTTATCAGTTATATCTTACGATAATCGCATATCGATATTGACTAACATTTATACTGAGTGATATAATATATTGGTGAGGAGTTGATGGCTATGGTTATTCGTGAAACTTATTTGTCGAAAATCCGTCCGTTCATCGGTAAAGATATAATCAAAGTACTGACAGGTATTCGTCGTGGCGGAAAAAGTGTGTTATTAGAGCAAATCCGCGACGAGATAAACAGCCCACGTACCGTCTTTCTAAACTTTGAGGACTTGGGGAATCAACATCTGTGTGAGTATAACGCTTTCCACGACTATGTATGTAAGAAGATCGGTAACAGCAAAGAAAAATTCTATTTATTTTTTGACGAGATACAAGAGGTGGAAGGATGGGAGAAGGCCATAAACTCCCTACGGGTAAAGTTTGACGCGGATATTTACATCACAGGTTCAAATTCGCGGCTTCTGTCGGGTGAGCTTGCCACCTATATAGCGGGACGTTATGTTTCGTTTGTAGTCTATCCGTTTTCGTTTTCGGAGTTTAAGCTAGTAAGCTCAGAATATACTTTTGATGATTATATTCAGTATGGCGGGATGCCGTTCTTGTCAAGCGTAGACTTTGAGCCTGAAGTCAGTAAAAATTACCTACAGGACATATTTAATTCAGTTGTGCTGAAGGATATAGTCAAGCGTAACAATATCCGGGACGTAGACCTTTTAGAACGTATTATCGCCTATGCGTTGGCGAACGTGGGAAGGAGCTTCTCGGCCACAAGTATATCAAAGTTTTTCAAGGCTGAGAAACGGACAGTTGCTCCCGAGACTATCCTTAATTACTTGAAAGCCTGTGAGGACGCTTACCTGTTGTACCGTCTAAAGAGCCAGGATATAAACGGTAAGAAGTTGCTCAAAGTGAATGAAAAATATTATGTTGTAGACCACGGCTTACGGGAGGCGGTTGTGGGCGGCAATCTAAAGAACGCTGAAATCATACTTGAAAATATCGTAGGCTTGGAACTCCTCCGCAGGGGATACAAGGTCTGTGTCGGCCGCGTCGGTGAAAAAGAAATAGACTTTGTAGGTGAAAAAGACGGTGACAAGCTATACGTGCAAGTTTGCTATTTGCTGAACGAAGAATCAACCATCCAGCGAGAGTTCGGTTCCCTTTTAGAAATCAAAGACAACTACCCTAAATTTGTGCTATACAAGGAAGGTTCGTTTTCAGGAAACTACGAGGGTATTCCGGCGGTTAAGGTTGAGGACTGGTTGATGGGGAAGATGTGATATTAAACATCTGCTAGGTTGATTTCTCAAAAGGGATCGTGGGTGAGCCTTATGACGGAAGTATCGTCAACATGGGCGTGAAGAACCCGGACGGCTCGGTGTGTTATATCATCGGAATACGGGGGGACATATGGGCGAAGATTAGTAAGCAACCAACGCTATCTATAACACGGTAAATATGGTAGGCTTGAGCATTCAAATTGCAAACGGTTCCCCTTTCGGATAGAATCATATGAGAGTGTGGTGATTGAAGTGTCCGAGAACGACCTCATTGAAGAAATCAAGAGGCTTAAATCGCATAATGATCAGCTAATGACCGAAAACCAAAGGCTCCGGGAAATGTTGAATTTGCCTCCGACGCTTGCGCCTGCCCTCGCTCCAATAATTGATGCAAATCAGATATCACCCGAGGCGGTTCATAAGCGCAGCACGCCCGATGAAAAAATAGATTTGTTTATGTCGCTCTTTCGCGGAAGGACAGACGTGTACGCAAAGCGTTGGTACAGTGTAAAGCTGGGAAGCGGCGGGTATTCCCCGGTTTGCCGAAACGAATGGTGGCAAAATGTCTGCGATAAGCCTCGAATTAAATGCAAGGATTGTCCAAATCGAGACCTGGCGCCGTTGGAGCGTGAAGCAGTCAATCGGCATCTGCGGGGAAAGGATCAGAATGGGGAAGAAGTCATCGGCATTTATCCCCTATTGCCGGATGAAACGTGCTTTTTCCTGGCTGTCGATTTTGATGATGAGAACTGGCGGCAAGATATCTCCGCGTTTCGGAATGCCTGTGAGCAAAACAACATTCCTGTTGCTATAGAGCGCTCCAGGTCGGGCAGCGGTGGGCACGCTTGGATTTTCTTCGAGGAGCCGACTGCGGCGGCATCGGCGCGCAGATTGGGCAGCGCCTTATTAACACATGCCATGACGCTGCGGCATGAAATCAAGTTTGCGTCATATGACCGCATGTTTCCCAATCAGGACTTTATGCCAAAAGGCGGATTTGGCAATTTGATCGCTTTGCCGTTGCAGGGTGGTGCGCGTCTGAACGGGGACAGCGAATTTGTGGATACGGATTTTGTCAGCTATCCCGATCAATGGTCGTATTTGTCCTCGATAAAAAAGCTTGCGCCGGAAGATGTCGAACTGCATGTTTCAAGGCTCTGCAAAAACAGCGAACTTGGGATATTGATGCGGGATTCGTCCGATGAAGAGACGAAACCGTGGGAAAGAAAAAAGCCGGATTATGATCTCGGCCCGTTAGATTTCCCGCCGATTCTTTCTATTGTTTCGGCAAATATGCTGTATATTGAAAAAGATGGGATTTCGCATAGGGCGCTCAATCGTATCAAACGGCTGGCGGCTTTTCGGAATCCTGATTTTTACAAGGCACAGGCCATGCGCCTTTCAACCTATAATAAACCGAGAGTCATTTTCACGCTTGATGATACGCCGGCATATCTTGGTATTCCGCGTGGGTGTGAAGACGCGCTTTTTCGTCTGCTGGATGAAGCGGGGGCTGATTACCGGGTCGAAGACAAGAGGAATACCGGTGATCCTATCAAGGTGGAGTTTTCCGGCGCTTTACGGGACGAGCAGGTATCCGCCCTATCTTCTTTGCTGGCCCATGATAACGGAATTCTCTGCGCGACGACCGCTTTTGGAAAGACTGTGGTCGGGGCAAGCCTTATTGCGCGTAGAAAGACCAATACATTGATTTTGGTGCATACGCAGGCGCTTGTGTCACAATGGAAAAAATCGCTGACGCAGTTTCTTGTTATTGATGAGGTGTTGCCGGAACAGCCCCGAAAGCGTGGCCGCAAAAAAGAGCTGTCGTTGATCGGACAGATCGGAGCGGGAAAGAACGCTCTTAGCGGTATCGTGGATGTCGCCGTCATGCAGTCTTTGCTTGATGGGGACGAGGCAAAGGACTTGGTGAAAAACTATGGCATGGTTATCGTGGATGAGTGTCATCATGTTTCCGCCGTAACCTTTGAGAAGATCCTCAAAAAAACCGACGCCAAATATGTTTACGGACTAACCGCCACACCGGCCCGTCAGGACGGGCATCATCCTATTATCCTGATGCAGTGCGGGGATATCCGCTATCGTGTAGACGCTAAAGCCCAAGCGGAAAAGCGCTCATTTGAGCATTATGTTATTCCTAGGTTTACAGGCTTCAGAAAACCGATTTCACAGGATGAGACTGCATGGCCAATACCGCAGGTTTACGCTGCGCTATGCGAGGATGAGTTGCGAAACAGGCAGATTTTAGATGATGTGCTTGCGTCTGTCAAGGCCGGCAGAACACCCATTGTGTTGACTGAGCGTGCGAATCATGTAGGTAAGCTGTCAACCGAACTATCCCGGCACAATAACAACGTAGTTGCCTTGACGGGAAAGGCGTCCCCAAAAGAAAAACGCGAGGCGCTGGAACGGCTTGCAAATATACCAAAAGACGAACCCCTTATCCTGGTGGCCACAGGCAAATATGTGGGCGAGGGATTTGACTTTCCCAGATTGGATACGCTCTTTTTGACAATGCCGGTAGCGTGGAAAGGTACGGTTGCCCAATATGCAGGGCGGCTTCACAGGGAATACGAGGGAAAGCAGGAGGTTATTGTCTACGACTATGTGGATATCCATGTTGGCGTTTTGGAAAAGATGTATCACAAACGGGTAAAGGGCTACGCGCAGATTGGATATCAGGCAAAAGCGGATCATGCGAAACAGGAACAGATCAGCCTGATTTATAACACCGACAGCTTTGCGCCTGTGCTATCTGCGGATTTTAACGTGGCTGAGAAAGAAATCATAATCGTGAGTCCGTTTCTGCGCAGTGCCAGAATAACTCAGATTTTGAAATGGCTGCTTCCCGCGATGCTTAACGGCGTGGTAATTACTGTGATAACAAGGTCGTTGGAAAGCTACAAGGAAAAAGATCGGTATACGGTACAAGCCTGTATCGGTCAATTGGAAAGCTCGGGGCTTCGGGTGATACAAAAGCCGAATATCCATCAGAAATTTATTATCCTTGATCGGAAGATTGTATGGTATGGAAGTATTAATCTGCTGAGCTATGGCAGCGCGGAGGAGAGTATCATGCGGTTGGAATCGTATGAATTGGCGGCTGAGCTTGCTGGGTTGATGTAATACTACTTTCCTGTAAGCTGGTAAATATCCATCATCAGCCGCTCCACCTTTTCCAGATCAGGTTCCTTTGGAAGGGTAGACCGCTCCGCCGCCTGTCGAAATCTCTCCTGATACTCCTCCGCCAGCGCTTTGATCTCATCAAAGGGATACCGCCCACTGCGGATATCCATTAAAAAGTTGTGCTCAGCGGTGCGCTTGGTGATGATGCCATTGCCAGCCAGAATATCAATTCCGGTGATAAGCAGCCGGATCAAGTGCATGGCGTGCTTATAGAGATGAGCGTCGTCTTTCTTGCGATTGCGGTGATTCAGCTTGTTGTAGGTCTTGACCGTATTGTGAATCTCCCCGTAGATCCCGACGAAATCCCGCACCGGGTAGCCCTCCAGATGGACGTCCATCCGGAGTATGCCGGTACTGTCCTGATAGATACGTAGCGCGTCCTCTCCAAAGGCGGTTAAAGTGCTCGATCTGGCCTCCCAGAGTAGCGGTTAGATGGGCTTCCTGCTCCTCCTCCGAATACTGATCGTGACAAAGGGCGTTGCAGAACCGCCGCAGTTGTGCGGTGGCGTAGTTGCCAAAGCTGCCAATCACCCTCAGCGACAGAAAGAGGTGGGCGTTTTCCCGCAGCAGGCGCTGCGCCCCTTCTCGAATTGATGGACAGTTGGTCATTCGTGTATAATGAGAGAAGGAGTTGATGGAGATGGCAAGAAAGAGTCAAAAAGGGAAAGCGCCGCCGCGATACGACGAAGCATTCAA